>Ga0209633_10003188_pt1 | contig 15251 bp, 19 predicted proteins | sample Cruoilmetagenom1_FD_187290 | JGI IMG/M metagenome (GOLD analysis project Ga0209633, IMG submission 187290) | Oil polluted marine microbial communities from Coal Oil Point, Santa Barbara, California, USA - Sample 1 (SPAdes) (version 2) | ecosystem: Environmental > Aquatic > Marine > Oil seeps ... | reverse complement strand
TCCTGTTTTGTAGACGCGGCGTCCTAAGTCAAATTGACCCGCCCCGCTGGAACGCATAGGGTGGGGAACAGGACAACGCGAACCAAAGGGGACACGCATGGCAGAGGGTGATCTGAACGAGATTGGCGAAGATAAAACGCTACTTCTTGTTGATGACGACGAGCCGTTTTTGAAACGCTTGGCCCGCGCCATGGAAAAACGTGGCTTTGCGCCTGAAATGGCAGGGTCGGTTGCGGCTGGTCGTGCGATTGCAACGGCGCGGCCTCCAGCCTATGCGGTGGTTGACCTGCGGCTTGAGGATGGTAACGGGCTGGATGTCGTAGAAGTGTTGCGTGAAAAGCGCCCTGATTGTCGTGTTGTGGTTCTGACGGGGTATGGTGCGATTGCGACAGCGGTAGCTGCGGTCAAGATTGGCGCGGTGGATTATCTGTCGAAACCTGCCGATGCAAATGATGTGACTGCGGCCTTGTTGGCCAAGCCTGACGAACTGCCACCACCACCGGAAAACCCGATGTCGGCAGACCGTGTGCGTTGGGAGCATATCCAGCGGGTTTACGAACTTTGTGACCGCAATGTCAGCGAAACCGCGCGGCGTTTGAACATGCACCGCCGCACCTTGCAACGGATCCTGGCCAAGCGCAGCCCGCGATGAAGTGGGAGTTTGTGCTGGCCGTATTAGTCCTGTCGGGATGCGTTTCACCGCAACCGGATTCCGCCTCTTTACCGCAACGAATTATCCCAGTCTCTGACGGGTTGAAGATAACCGATAGTGGCGGCAAAGAAATCAGTTTTGGCCGCTCTCAGGCTGGCGTGGAAAAGGCGATTGGCCGGTTGGTTGGCCCTACAGTGATCGACGGGGTGGATAATGGCCAAGGATGCGAGTTGCGCCATTGGGGGGGTAGCGGGCTATCCTTGATCTTTGACAAGGGTAAATTTGTCGGTTGGATTGCTGGCCCTCCACTATTGCCTGCCCCGGCGCAATCAGCTGGAAACACCTGCATTTGGGGTTAGGTCAGTTTTAGCCGTTTGCTGATCCGGTCAACAAGAGTGCCATCATCCAGCAGAACACCCTTGGCGACCGAATGGTCCTGAAACCCCATTTTTCTGTAATAGGCCAGACCGCCGGAATTGTCGGCGCGAATGGTGGCGTCGATCTCGGTGTAGCCAAGCGCCGGCGCCGCCCTGCGGGTGGCGTTGAAAAGGGTAGTGCCAACCCCTTTTTGAACTCCGCCGATTTTGGCATAGGTGGCGATGAAGCCGACCGTCGAGGGCTGGCCTTCGTAGGGCACCATATTTTGAAACCCAAGGATTGCACCGGTAGCCTCATCCTGTGCGACATAGAAACAGGCGTTGTCTGGTAATGTGCGGATCATTTCGGCCTGCGCATCAGCTGTGGTCATTGTTTGGCGGGCTGTTGTGCCGCCGACTTCAACGATCTCATTCAGGATCGTTGCGATTTCGGGCGCGTCGTCGATAGTTGCGGGGCGTATGATCATTCGGGTTACTTACAGCACTTCAACCACTTGATAAAGGCGGCCAGATTTTTAGATTGGGCATCTTTTCGGGTCACCAGATAATACCCCAACGTGCCGGATTCGGCGGTGAACAGGCTAACCAGTGCGCCATTTTCCAAATCGTGATCGACGACGGCTTGAGTTAAAACCGCAACGCCATAACCGGCGCGCGCGGCCAGATGCACCAGCGTTGCAGTCGGGAAGCTGGCAATATCCGCCTGTTCCAGATTAAGGCCCTGTTCTTCGGCCCAGAGCCTTTGATCGCGCCGATCAGTTTCAATCAGCCATTTAACATCTGATAGATCGGATAAGCTGCTTACCTTGCGTGTGCCAATATATTTCTTTGTGGCAACGGCGACAAAGCGGGCGGAGGCCAACAGTTCGCTTTGGTATCCTGACCAAACCCCTTTGCCATAGCGGATTGCCAGATCCACACCATCGCGGCGCAAATCAGTTAGGGAAAGACCTGGTAGCAGTGCCAGTTCAATTTCAGGATGATCCGCCCAGAATTCACCAAGGCGCGGCATCAGCCAGCTTTCAGCGAAAGACGGGGTGAGTGCGATTTTCAATGGGCGATCCTCGGTTTCAGCGCGCAAGTCGTTCACGCCAGCCTGAATGGTCAGAAACCCGTCAGACAGAGCAGCTGCAAGGCGTTGGCCACTGGGGGTCAGCTCCATCTTGCGGCCTTGTCGGTAAATCAGGCTTTGGGCGAAAAAGTCCTCAAGCCCGCGCACATGTTGGGCAATTGCTGCATGCGTGACGTTCAGTTCGCGGCCCGCAGCACTAAAGCCGTTTAGGCGCGCAGTTGCCTCGAATGCGCGCAGGCCCGAGAGTGAAGGGATTGTCCGCCAGTCCAAAGTTATATCCTGATAGTTCAGCTTACATATTGGAATTCTTTCAGATTCGATATGTCAAAGCAATCACTATAAATATGATGCATCAAAGAAACGAAAGGAAACGATATGTTATCTATTATTGCAGATATGATGAGTATTGCCACCCGGACTGAGACCAGGCACGACGTTGCCAGACGGCGTTATGCATCAAAACAGGAAAAGCGGCGCAGAGATGAAGAGTATTATCGGCGTTGGTTAAATGCATTTGGCGGTCGCGGGTAATTAGAGGTTGCGCAGCAATTCGTTGTGGCGTGCAGTGAAATCCTGCCGCACCGCCAAAGGCGGACGTAGATGGATACGCAACCCTTTGATCATATCAGGGGCGGGCTTGCCGAATAGTTTGTCCGCCTCTTTTACGGTGAAGCCTGCAATTTGTGTGGCTTCCAGCCATGCACTGATTTTGTCGGCTTTCTTGATCTGCTTTTTGACCGAGACTGGAATGACAGCCGGCAAACCAAAGCGGATATGAACAGCGGCAGTAAGGCGATCATCCAACTTGCCGTAATCCGGTCCGACGGCAGCTTTGACCGGCGAAATCATATCCCCGATCACATATTCCGGCGCATCATGCAGCAATGCAGCCAAACGCCATTTTATCGGTGCTTTGGGCTGGATTAGACAATAGATTTGCTCGACCAGCAGCGAATGTTCCGCCACTGAATAAGCATAATCACCGATGGTTTGCCCATTCCAGCGCGCAACAAAGGCAAGACCATGCGCTATGTCCTCGATCTCGATATCAATCGGGGTCGGGTCCAGCAGATCAAGCCTGCGACCGGAAAGCATTCGTTGCCATGCGCGGGGTTGCTTCATTTCCGGTCCTTTCTCGCGTATAAATACGGTTCCCGCACATCATGTAGGAATAGGATAAAATGAAAACCCTTTTTGCGATTAGTTTGCTTGGAATTTTGGCCAGTGCTGTACATTCGCAGGATGTTCGTTCCTATCAGCATGGCGTTGATTTTGTTCAGGTGGCACCAGATACGTATGTCGTGATCTGGGCGTCATCGGGATTTCCACCAACAGGCGAGGATGATGATGGCGAATGGAGCCACGATGTTTATTTTTCCAATATCAATTCAAGTCATCCGGTTTTGCGCCCGCAAATGTTGATTGAAGCACCGACAGCACAAGAACCAGCAAGTGCAGCGGCAACGAAAAACGGCAATGTTATGGTCACGATGGAAGATGCATGGCGCGCCGAAAATGTTCTTCGACAAAGTTATGCTGTGTATGACCAGCGGATGAGGCCGATAAGGCCATATCAAAGCATTGTTCTGGATGGCGGCCATTCGGGGCATGTTGCGGCGACGGATGAACGGTTTGTTGTGTTTTACTCTGAAGGGTGGGTTGATGGCGGCGGTGTCGATAACCTGGGATCAGGTGATGATATCTGGCTTAAATCCTATGATTCACAAGGGAATCCGGAGTTTGCACAGCCCGTAGCCGTCGGAAATGAAACACGGGATTGGTGGCCGATTGCCGCAGGGTCAACGGATCGGGTCCTATTGTTGTGGCAGCGCTTTGTAGCGGGGCAAAATCATTCCAGACTGCTGTTTCATGTTTATAATCCAGAACGCAATGTCTGGGTAACAGATGAGCAGGTTTTGGCCGCAAAAACAGCGTATTACACATATGATGTGCAATATCTTGACGGGCTGGCTGCGTTCTTAATTGTTGGGGTCAACGATGCCGGGCGCGGGTTTGCAACGCTTGTTTCGACACAGGGTAAAATAATTGCGCAGGCCAATCAATTGCCGGCCTTTGTGCGGGAAAGCCAGCCAGCAATTCAGACTGCGCGAAATGGGCGCGTTCGTGTTGTATATCCAACTGGGGAAAACGATCTGACCGTGCTTGAGGTCTCAACGAGCCAGATCAGCTACATAAAGAGCATCCCTGTTGCAGTAGATTGGAGCATTGCCGGGAGTGACGGAATATTTACCAAAGATGGCGGTTTGTTTTTTCTGGCGCTATCGTCAGCGGGGGTGAGCAGCACCAAGGTTTCAAGCGAAAATCTGCTAAAATAATTCGCCACGTTGTATTCGGTGCTCGCGGATGCTGACGTATTTGTGTCTGACAGTCATTCGTAAAATTTATCAATCAGCCCCATTTTTATAACAGGCAGGTGTTGATCTGCCAGCAACGGCCTTGGTCGAAATGCGAAACAGACCGGGCCCTTATTAGAAAGGAGATCTGATATGTTTAAGCGTACAGTCACCGCAGCCCTAATATTTGGCGCATTAGCGCTTGCACCTCCTGTGCAGGCGCAAAGTGTATGTGCAGACAGAAGTGTAATTGTTGAACGACTTGAGAACCGGTTCCACGAATCCTATCAGGGTGCAGGATTGCAAAGTACGACAAGCCTGATCGAAATATGGAGTTCTGGTCAAACTGGTAGTTGGACGATCCTGTTGTCAAATGCGGATGGGATAAGCTGCGTGATCGCTTCGGGTTTGAATTGGCAGTTTGAGGAAAAAGTCGAAATAGCGGGAATCGCCAGTTAATGGCATCATAAGTTGCCCTTGGTGAAAACCAGTGCTATCTGCCCTTCGATAAGTATCAGAAGTGCAAGGAAGCAGCGCAATGACCACCGATTATATCGTAAAAGACATTTCATTGGCCGATTATGGCCGTAAAGAACTGGATATCGCCGAAACCGAGATGCCGGGCCTGATGGCCTTGCGCGAAGAATACGGCGATAGCAAGCCACTGAAGGGTGCGCGGATTGCCGGGTCTTTGCACATGACCATTCAAACAGCGTGTTTGATCGAAACACTGGTCGCGCTGGGCGCCGAAGTGCGTTGGGCATCTTGCAACATCTTTTCCACACAAGACCACGCTGCCGCCGTGATTGCCGCAGCTGACATTCCGGTGTTTGCCATCAAGGGCCAGTCGTTGGAAGAGCATTGGGATTATCAGGATCGCATCTTCTTGTTTGAAGAAGGCACATGTAACCTGATTTTGGACGATGGTGGCGATGCCACGCTGTATATTCTGCTGGGCGCGCGCGCCGAGGCTGGTGAAACTGAATTGTTGGAAAATCCGCAATCCGAGGAAGAAGAAGCCATTTATGCACAGATTAAAAAGCGTATGGCCTCTAGTCCCGGCTGGTTTGCAGCACAGCGCGATGCGATCCAGGGCGTGAGCGAGGAAACAACAACCGGCGTTCACCGTCTGTATGAACTGGTAAAACAGGGTCAGTTGCCTTTCCCAGCGATCAACGTGAATGATTCTGTGACAAAATCTAAGTTTGACAACAAATACGGCTGTAAGGAATCTCTGGTTGATGGCATCCGTCGCGCCACTGACACGATGATGGCTGGCAAGGTTGCCGTTGTTTGCGGTTATGGCGATGTTGGCAAAGGATCCGCTGCGTCACTGTCTGGTGCCGGTGCCCGTGTGAAAGTAACCGAGGTTGACCCGATTTGTGCGCTTCAGGCCGCTATGGACGGGTTTGAGGTGGTTATTCTGGAAGACGTTATCGACAGTGCCGATATTTTCATCACCACCACTGGCAACAAAGACGTGATCCGCATCGAGCATATGCGCGCGATGAAGGACATGGCGATCGTTGGTAACATTGGCCACTTTGATAATGAAATTCAGGTGGCAAGCCTGAAGAACCACAAATGGACTAACATCAAGGAACAAGTGGATATGATCGAGATGCCTTCGGGCGCGCGTATCATCTTGCTGTCCGAGGGTCGATTGTTGAACCTTGGCAATGCTACGGGCCACCCAAGTTTCGTGATGTCGGCATCGTTTACCAACCAGACGTTGGCGCAGATTGAACTGTGGACCAAAGGCGACGAATATAAGAACGACGTATACATCCTGCCTAAACACCTGGATGAAAAGGTCGCGCGTCTGCATCTGGACCGGATCGGCGTGAAACTGTCGGTGATGGACAAACAGCAAGCAGATTACATTGGTGTGCCAGTGGGCGGCCCTTATAAACCAGAGCATTATCGCTACTAACCTGCTAATAACGAAGATCGAAAATACCGGGCATTTTGTCCGGTATTTTTTTGTCCGGTGAGCCCGGCTTTGTAGCGCACCGAATGATCACGGAAATGAATGGATCAGGTGGATGCCCTGTGAAATTAGAATAGGGCGAATGGAATACGCTGCTTCCCGCTAACGGATTTTGGCCCCGCAGGCCACTGTTCGCCCACATAGTTTCCCGTTTGGCGTTGTGATTTGCGTCCCTCCTTGGCCGCGCATTAGGCAGGCTGTTGACTCGGTGCGGCGGGATCATTCCGCTGGCTTGTCACAACAAACGAGGAGAAAACAATGAAACACATAAAATCGGCAGCCCTCGCTATTGCTCTAATTGTTCCGACAACGGCAATGGCCCAGGACTGGGGCGGCTTTTACGGTGGTCTTCAAGTGGGTAGGGGCGAATTCGCGCTAGACGGCGCGGCGTCATCAAAGGACAATTTCTACGGTGGGTTCGCTGGATATAATCAGGACTTTGGCAGTTATGTTTTGGGGGCTGAAGTTGAAGCCGAGAAAACCGGCATAACGATTGGCGGCGGCACCGATCTGGACTCGCAACTAGGTGTCAAGGCTCGCGCAGGTTATAAGATCGGTAATGGCTTGTTATTTGGTACTGTCGGTTATGCCATTGCCGAAACTTCAAATATAGGAACGGGTCGGGGTTTGACCTATAGCGTTGGCTATGATCATGCGATCACCGACCGCGTTTTCATCGGGGCAGAGTATCAACGCCATGATATGGGCAACCTCACAGGCGCTGTTTCGGATGCGGAACTGGATCAGCTTTCCCTGAGGGCGGGTTTCCGCTTCTAATCGGGCCAAAAAAGTCAGGCGTGAGAGTGTCTTGCGCCTGATACGTCAGATGTGACAATCGCGCTAAATTTTTCCCTTTGTGCGGGTAAACTCTTGGGCTATCGTGTCGGCACGCGTCTAGTAAGGCGTTTTGTAACACGGCAGAAATGCCAATTGGTGGGAGTAAACCTTATGGGTAAAAGAGACGACCTTATCGCGCAGTACGCCGATGACCTGAAAAACAAATGCGGCATGTCGCCAGACATGGATCTGCTGACAAAAGTAACCATCGGCTGTGGTCCGGCAATTTACAATGCTGACGCATCAACCGTTGCTGGTAGTGACAATTCCGAGCTGGAAACTGTAAAAAACAATTTCCTGATGAAAAAGCTGGGGCTGTCTGATAGCCCTGAACTGATGTCGGCAATTGCCTCTGTGATCGAAACATACGGTAAATCCGAGCGTAATAAATACCGCGCAGTGGTTTACTACATGCTGACAAAGCATTTCGGAAAAGAGTCCGTATACGGCTAATACCCGAATACAAGATTTTTCTAAACGCCCGCCTTTTTCGGCGGGTGTTTTCGTTGATATGCCGAAAACATTATAACTGGATTTGAACTATACTTTAAACACTTGGAGTTTGCTTGGAATCGCAAACATATCTAGTTTCATCTGTATCGGGCCAGGATGGCCGGAACCTATTTATATTCACGTGTGGTGCTAAGGGAGCACGTGGGGTGATGGAGGGTTCCGGGGGGTCGGAGCCCTCCAGTTTTTTTAAAAGAGTGTTAGAACAATACCGATAATGGTGCAGCCAATAGTGGCATATGCTCCATCGATCAGCAGCAAGGCGCGTGGACGCATCGAGAAGCCATAGTTCGTTGCAATCCAAGGTGTGGCAATAAACAAACCCAGCCCAAGCCCGCTTATCATTCCTTTATCCACAGTCGTGATTCCCGCTAATGAAAAAACATGGCGCATCATGCCTGCGACCAATACAGCGCTGATAAAAGCGATGATAAAGGGTGCAGGGCCGCCTTTCATCTTACCATTTTCGTCTTTTAGATCTTCTTCGCTTAACCCGGCTGCGGCCATCCAAGGTTTGGCCAATACCATATACCAGACTGCGCCAAATGCGTATGAGGCAGCAGCCGCTGCCAAAATATTCAAAATTTCCATTGATCTGTCTCCTGTTTGCGTCGCGTGGTCGAATGGTGCCACAGCGACGCAAACAGGGCAAATACTGTGCTAGAAGTCGCCTTCTGCGGCACGCGCCAGGATGTCTTGCATGATGTCTTTGACCTCAAGCGCTTCTTCCAGCAACCCGGGTGGCAGGGTTTTGCCGCCGTAAATCATCATGTCCATATCCAGCGTATAAATCCACAACTGGCCGATTTCATCTTCGACCAGCGACACGCGGCACGGTAGGTAAGCGGCATAGGCAATGTCGTGCTCGATCATTTTGGCAGCGGTCAATGGGTTACAATATAGATAGATGTTTAATTTGCGCCACGGTTTGCCGTTCATTGCGGCAACCTGATCACCCAGTGGTAATTCGCCGACACCCCGGATGTTACGATCGATCGCAACCTGCTTGATAGATTCATCCACTTCTTCAAAAGTCAGCCCTTCGGCAACTTTTGCACTCCAGACGGTCGCAGCGGCACCGTTTCCGGTTTCGGCCAACCGATCCATCATACCTTTGTAGGTATCGAATGCTTTGTCGTCGAACCCGTCAAATGCAACTTTGTATTTATAGAGCGTCGGCCCAAGCCAGATTGCCAAACCCACGGCGATTACACCCAAAATGGCCAGAATGTTGCGGATGAAACCCATGCTTATTCTCCAGAAATTATGTTCGCTATAATAAATTAGGATACATGAATATGGCTTTTTAGCAAATACCCAATGCCGTTGCTAATATTAGAGCCCGCCCAGCTCGCGAACGATTTGCCATTCCGCAGGGGTAACGGGCTGCACAGACAGGCGGGAATTGTTGACCAGCACCATATCGATAAGACGCGGGTCATCCTTGCACATTTGCAGGGTGACGGGGGATATTAGCGATTCGACGGCTTTGATATCAACGCATTCCCAACGGTCATCATCAGTGGTGCTGTCCGGGTGTGCCAGCGCAATGACCTCGACAATGCCGACCACGCATTTTTCTTTTTGCGAGAGGTAAAAAAACCCTAGATCGCCTATTTTCATCGCCCGCATGAAGTTGCGCGCCTGATAATTGCGCACCCCGTCCCATTCCTCGCCTACATCGCCCTTGGCTAGCTGATCTTCCCAGCTCCAGGTCGAGGCCTCGGATTTGAATAACCAGTATGCCATTAGCCAATAACCTTCTTCCATTCACGCAAACTAACTGTTTCAAACAAATCCGCTTTTGCATAGGGGTCATTTTGGGCCCATATTTCGGCCTCTTCCATGCTGTTGACGTTCAGTATCACCAGTGATCCAGTCATGCGCCCAACAGTGTCCAAAAATGGACCGGCTGTTTCTATCACACCAGTTTCAGCAACATAAGCAAGATGGGCATCGCGATTGTCCAGACGGGTTTGAAGGGCGCTTGGTTTATCAATCGCAATCAATGCAACAAGCATGAGTTACTCTTCCTTTAATGGGCGTGAAAGTAGTGCTTCCATCGCTTGCTGAATGGTGGTTTTTTCAGTCAGGACAGCCGCAATCGCCTGAGTGATTGGCATATCAATTTTGCGGGATATGGCAAGTTTAGAGACTGCTAAAGCCGTTTTAGCCCCTTCAACAGTGATATTCGGATCAAAAGGTTTTTCCTGTCCTAATGCAAGCCCGTAAGAATAGTTCCGTGATTGTTTTGAAGTGCAGGTTAGCGTCAAATCCCCAAACCCGGAAAGGCCGGAGAGCGTTTGTGCTTTCGCGCCCATATCCTGTGCCAAACGCTGCATTTCGGCATAGCCGCGGGTCATCACCGCTGCCCGGGCGCTTTCGCCAAGACCAGCACCAATTGCAGACCCGCAGGCAATGGCAATGACGTTTTTCAGTGCGCCACCCATCTCGGCGCCGATAGTGTCGGTGGTTCGGTAAAGTCGTAAATTTTCGGTGGAGAGTTGGGATTGCAGGGACATGCCGGTTTCCTCCTCCGCACATGCCAGAGTCAGCGCTGTGGGCAGACCACGGGCGATATCGCGGGCAAAACTGGGGCCAGTCAAGATGGCGGGGGTCGCTGTGGGGCAGGTTTGGGTCAACGTGGCGACGGGGCCAAGGCCGGTTCCCAGATCAACGCCTTTGCAGCAGGCAACAAGTGCGTGATTTTCCAGCAGGTTGGCGTGTTTGTGGACAAAGGTGGCAAGCTGCTGCATTGGCGTGGCCAGCAACAAAGTTTCGGCCTGCGTTGCGGTTTCAATATCAGCATTGACTGTTAGGGAATCGGGGAAGCGATGACCGCCTAAGCGTTTGGCATTTTCGCGATCTGCCTGCATGGCTTTGGCGTGGCCAGCATCCCGCGCCCAGAGGGTGACGGGTTGGCCACTCCGGCTCAGAGAAATCGCCAACGCAGTGCCGAATGCACCCGCCCCGAGGACGGAAATGTTCATGCTTTTGCTCCCTTTTTTCCTGATCCCAAAATAGCGGGGCTATTGCGGTCAAGTGGCCAGCGCGGGCGGGCGGACAGCGTAAAATCATCTTTATGACCCATGCGAAATCGCTCCAATCCTGCCCAAGCGATCATCGCAGCGTTGTCAGTACAAAGTGCAAGTGGAGGGGCTGTGAAAGCGGTATTACTTTCAAGGCAAACAGTCTCTAACATCGCGCGAAGTTGCTGGTTTGCAGCAACGCCGCCAGCAGCAGCCAATGTAGGGAATTTCGGATTTAGGCCAAGATACAAGGTCAAAGCGCGGCGAGTCTTTTCAGCTAGCACGTCGGAAACCGCTGCTTGAAACGAAGCACAAAGATCTGCACGATCTTGCCGTCGCAACCCACCATGCTCAGCAACCAAATTATCGCGGGCGCGCAGCAAAGCGGTTTTCAGGCCGGAAAAGGACATATCGCAACCGGGTCGATCCAGCAGTGGGCGCGGTAACGGGAATCGAGTTGGGTTTCCACCTTTGGCTTCTGCCTCGACCGCTGGACCCCCGGGTTGAGATAACCCAAGAAGTTTAGCAGTTTTGTCGAACGCTTCCCCGGGGGCATCGTCTATGGTTCCGCCTAAGCGGGTAAATTCATCAACCCCGTTAGCGATCAGAATCTGGCAGTGTCCGCCGGAGACAAGAAGTACTAAATATGGGAATTCCAACCCATCCGTCAGACGTGGTGTCAGGGCGTGCCCAGCGAGGTGATTGACCCCAATCAGAGGCAATCCCGAGCCCGCGCATAACCCTTTTGCACACATGACACCGGACAGCACGCCCCCAATTAGCCCGGGGCCGGCAGTCACAGCAATTGCATCCATATTAGGCAGTGGTAGAGCCGCATCTTGTAAAGCCTGCTCAACACAATGGTCTATTATTTCGGCGTGGGCACGTGCGGCGATCTCCGGAACGATGCCGCCGAAATTTGCATGCAAGTCAGCCTGCCCCGCGACGACAGAAGACAAGATCTGTGGGGGCTGGCCCGGAGTATGGCGGACCACAGCGACGGCTGTATCGTCACAGCTGCTTTCCAATCCAAGAATGGTAAGTGTTTCGGTCATGGCTCTACCGGTTGCGATATGGGTTACAGGCAGGTAACACCGAAGGTGTCCAACAGACAATCCCGACCGGTTAATTCAGACAGGTGAAATGTGCCAAAAAACCACCCTGTGATCCTATTAACCCGCCCGAAGGCGCAGGCCGAACGATTCGCGCAGGCACTGGGGGATGCGACGATAGTAATTTCTCCGTTGATACGAATCGAATACTTGCCCCTGACGTTGGAATTGGATGCGTATAGCGGGCTGATCTTCACCTCGGAGAATGGGGTGCGGGCCTGTGGACGCAGTGATCTACCTGCCTATTGTGTTGGAGATCGAACAACAGAAGTGGCCGAGGCCGCTGGGATGCAAGCGGTTTCGGCGGGCGGATCAGCGGATGACTTGGTAACTATGATCGCGCAGCACCGAGTTGATGGAAAGCTGTTGCACATACATGGCGAGCACATAACCGGTAGTGTGGCAGAGCGATTGCGCAAAAATGGACATCAATTGGACGACGTGGTGGGATATCGACAGATTGCTGTGCCATTGAATCCAGATGCCCGTAGACTGCTTGCGGGTGAAAAAAAGGTGATTCTTCCCCTTTTTTCGCCCAGAAGTGCACGGTTATTTTTCCAGAATGCGGGACAGATCAAAGCGCCGCTACGGGTTGTTGTGATAAGCAAGGTGGTGGGCGAGGCAGTTTCGGGTGAATTTACGATTGCAAAAACGCCGGACATGCAGGCAATGGTGCGGCTGATAAAGAAACATATTGACGCATGACGACAGCTTGAGGGTGTTGCATTCTCGGAGTAGGCTGACTCGTGTTGCTACAGTACTGTGGCGTTTTGAGTATTGGATTGGGAGGGGTGTTTAAACGTGGCTACAGCAAAGAAACCGACGCGTAGTAAAAGCGCCAAAGATAAAGCTGCGGCCAAGGATGCTGTGGTCGTTGAAGAGACAGTGGATGCACCGGCCGAGATCAAACAAGGTGACTTAAAGGAGCGGAAATCGCCATTGGTGCCCATGGTGCTTGGCGGTGTTTTATCGGGCGCTATCGGATTTGGTGCAGCGTCCTATTATTTTATGAACAAACCGTCGGATGCAGCACAAGCGCTGGTGCTGGTTCAGGTGAAGTTAGATGAGCAACAGGCGAAATTGGGCAGTGTTGGTGCCGAGGTCGGCAACTTGTCAGCTGCGCTAGATGGTGTTGAAAGCACTGTTAGCGATAAGGTGTCGGGTTTGGCCCAAACTGTTGTGCAAAAAGATAGTGAATTGACCGATGCAATTGATGGAGTATCCAAGAGTATTGCGGATTTCGAAACACGCTTGACCGCACTTGAGAAACGCCCGATTGCCGAGGCTGGCGGCATGACGGGTGAAGCAGCCGCAGCGTATGAGCGCGAATTACGTACGATGCGCGATTTGCTGGAAACACAACGCAGCAGCATCGAGGAACTGGCGGCCGAAGCGACGGCCCGTATTGAAGGGGTCGCACAGCTGGCAGCAACTGCGGAGCAAGCCGCCGAGAATACAGCCAAATTAACCACGGTTCGGGTCGCAGTTTCGCAGCTACAATCAGCGCTGGACAATGGCGGCGCATTTGAGGCGACAATTGCAAATCTGACTGAAGCAGACGTGGATATTCCGCCAGCAATAGCCGAGGCAGCCAAGGGAGGTGTCCCAACATTGCTTGATTTGCAAGAGGGTTATCCGGCTGCAGCACGTGCCGGATTGGCGGCTTCGGTCAAAGCGGCAACCGGTGATGGCACCATGGATAGACTGGGTTCATTTTTTCGCAGTCAGGTCGGCGCACGTTCGCTTGAACCTCGCGAGGGAGATGATCCAGACGCGGTATTATCTCGGGCCGAGGCGGCGCTTGGCGCGGGCGATACTGCTAATGCAATCTTGTTGATAGGCGCGTTGCCGGAAGAAGGGCAAGTCGCGATGGCGGACTGGGTAAGCAAGGCAGATGTACGTGTAAAAGCGGTAGAAGCCGTGCGTGCGCTGGCCGACAGTTTGAATGGTAACTAAGGAAATAACATGCTCTGGTCTCTGATCAAAATTCTGCTTTTTGTTGCCGCGATTGCTGGCGCGACCTTTGGCGCGGGTTACCTGATGGAAAGCGGCTCCAGTGTTTTGATTACTGTTGCTGGTACGGAATATGTCATTGGCCCATTGATGATGGTGCTGTTGGTTATTGCATTGATCGTGACGGTTTGGGTGTTGCTGAAAGTGATGGGTCTGCTTGTGGCGACGTTTAAATTCTTGAACGGGGATGAAACCGCTATTTCGCGATACTTTGACCGCAACCGCGAAAAGCGTGGGTACGAGGCATTGTCAGACGGAATGATGGCGTTGGCCTCGGGTGAGGGGCGCGTTGCAATGGCCAAAGCCGCCAAAGCAGAACGGTACTTGAAAAAGCCAGAGCTAACAAACTTGATTTCAGCACAAGCCGCTGAAATGACTGGAGATAAAACCAAGGCCGAAGAAGTCTATAAACGCCTGTTGCAGGATGACAGAACGAGATTTGTCGGCGTGCGGGGTATATTGAAACAGAAGTTGGCCGACGGAAATATCGAAACAGCCCTACTATTGGCCGAGAAAGCATTTGCTATAAAACCCAAGCATGAGGAAACGCAGGACACTTTGTTGCGGCTTCAGGCAGGCAAACAAGATTGGGGAGGTGCGCGTAAAACACTGGGTGCCAAGCTGAAACATGGCAGTCTGCCGCGTGATGTGCATCGACGTCGTGATGCCGTTTTAGCATTGTCAGAGGCACGAAACGCATTGCTGGACGGGGATAGCACCAAAGTGAGTGAGGCGGCGATTGAAGCCAACCGACTGTCGCCAGATTTAGTTCCTGCTGCAGTGATGGCTGCACGAACTTACATCGGGTTGGGAAAACTACGTCAGGCCGTGAGGGTGATAAAAAAGGCGTGGGAGGTAAACCCGCATCCTGATTTAGCAGCAGCGTTTGCCGAGATAGCGCCAGATGAATCGCCCGAGGCGCGGTTGAAGCGGTTTAAGGCTCTAACCAAGCTGAAACCAACCCATTCCGAAACAAAGATGCTGCTTGCCGAGTTGCAGATCGCCGCCAAAGATTTCCCCGAGGCGCGTAAGGCGCTGGGCGATTTGGTTGAAAGCGATCCAACAGCGCGGTCGCTAACCATTATGGCGGCGATTGAACGCGGTGAGGGGTCGAAAGATACAGTTGTGCGTGGCTGGTTGACCAAGGCACTGACAGCCTCACGTGGGCCGCAATGGGTTTGTGATAACTGCCATAGTGTTCATAGTGAATGGGCGCCGGTTTGCAAAAACTGCGAGTCCTTTGATGCACTTAGCTGGGTGGTTCCAACGGAAGGGGAGGTTGCGATGCCAGCCTCGACCGAAATG
>Ga0209633_10003187_pt1 | contig 15253 bp, 14 predicted proteins | sample Cruoilmetagenom1_FD_187290 | JGI IMG/M metagenome (GOLD analysis project Ga0209633, IMG submission 187290) | Oil polluted marine microbial communities from Coal Oil Point, Santa Barbara, California, USA - Sample 1 (SPAdes) (version 2) | ecosystem: Environmental > Aquatic > Marine > Oil seeps ... | reverse complement strand
TAGCCGCACCCGGTTCATATTCTTTCAAAAAAGGCTTAACTATATGCTTAATGTGCAATCGAAATTAGGAAGTTAACGGATTATTGATGCGCAACGATCTTTTGAAAGAATATGAACCGGGTGCGGCTAAAGCGGCCCAAGCAATCTACAAAATTGCCGATGGCGCTCTGGAAGGCGCGGACATTCCCGGCAGCCTCAACCGCCTTGCGGCGGCTAATGGATTTAGCGGCGAAGCGGGCGTGCTTCTCGCCAATGGGGACGGCGTTTTGCTGGGTGTCGGCAAGGACGACGATCCGTTCATCTTTGCCGCCGCCGCCGATAAATTGCCGGAAGGCGAATACCGCCTCGCCGATACGTTAAGCGATGATGAATCAACGCTTGCCTGCCTTGGCTGGTTGATGGGCGGCTATCGCTTTGATCGTTACAAATCGCAAAGGTCGGCTCAAGCGCTCCTGATTGCGCCGGAAAATGCCGATATTGACGCCGCCTCGCGGGCGGCGGCGGCTACCGGCCTGGTGCGTGATCTCGTCAACACGCCCGCTGCGGACATGACGCCTGAGGCTTTAGCGGCAGAGGCGCTCAACCTCGCCAGCGATCATGGCGCCGATGTGAGAATCGTCTCTGGCGATGACCTCCTGGAGGAAAACTTTCCGATGATCCACGCGGTCGGACGCGCCGCCGCGATTGCGCCGCGCCTGATCGATATAAGCTGGGGCGACGCCAGCGCGCCAAAGCTCACGCTGGTAGGCAAGGGCGTTACGTTTGACTCCGGCGGTCTCAACATAAAAGGCGCCGCCGGGATGGCGCTGATGAAGAAAGATATGGGCGGCGGCGCCCATGCCCTGGCGCTCGGGCGGATGATTATGGTGGCGGGGCTGAAGGTGCGCTTGCGTATTTTGGTCGCTGCGGTCGAGAACGCTGTCGCCGGCAACGCTTTCCGGCCGGGCGACATTCTTAAGAGCCGAAAAGGTCTTACCGTTGAGATTGGCAATACGGATGCAGAGGGTCGTCTTGTTCTTGCTGACGCGCTGGCGTGTGGCGGTGAAGAGGAACCGGACCTGATGATCTCACTCGCGACCCTTACAGGCGCGGCGCGGGTCGCGCTCGGCCCGGAGCTTGCGCCGTTTTATTGTGATGACGATACGCTGTCAGAGGCGCTGGAAGCGGCGTCGCAAAGGGTTGCCGATCCGGTTTGGCGGATGCCGCTCTGGCGCAACTATGACGCGATGCTGTCCTCGCAGATCGCCGACGTGAACCATATCGCCGGTGGGTCGTTCGCGGGGTCGGTGACTGCGGCGCTGTTCTTGCGGCGGTTCACGCCGGAGAGCGGCTCCTGGATGCATTTTGACCTCTATGCGTGGCGGCCGAAAGCGGCCCCCGGTCGCCCTGTGGGCGGCGAAGCCCAGGCGATTCGCGGTCTTTTTGAGGTGCTGGCCGCACGTTACGGCGCCTGATCCACCGGTTTTTCTTGCTCTTGCCGGGCGAACAGTTGCAAGCAGTGGTCTAAAATTCCATGGAATGGGCCGGGTGATGGCGTCTATCGACATATTGACGAACTGGCGGGATGTGATGTGCGACGCCGTGCGCGCCGATGGGCCGGATCTTTCGATGCGCCAATGGTCGATATTGTTGACGGTCTATCTCAATCCCGGACCCCACACCGTGCGCGCGCTTGCCCGTGACCTCAACGTGCCAAAGCCGGCGATCTCGCGAGCGCTCGACGCGCTCTCGATCCTCGGCTTCATCAAGCGGGTGCGCGACCCTGGCGACAAGCGCGTCGTCCTTGTACAGAAGACCCCGGACGGCGCCGTCTATCTCGATGAGTTTGCAAGGCTTGTTGAATCGCGCGCCGCAAGCGAGCCCGCGCTTGGCGCGCTCTACGGATAAGGCGGACTTCTCTTATTTCACTCTTGGCAAGTCGGCGAGTTTGACGCCGGCTATCTGCGCAGCGCCGTCTTTAAGTTCGATCGGCGCCGTTATTTTTCCGCCGCCGGTCATCGCCATAAGGGTAAGCCCCGCCGCCGCAGCGTCCGCCTCTTCCGGCGACAAGGCGCCAGCCTTGCCGAGAAGGTTCGCCAGGCCCGCCGGGCTTTGAATTTCCGTTTTAAGGGAGCCCTCGGGATACTGGTTCCGATCAAGGTGAACGCCGCCCGCAACGGCGATCTTGGTGTTTTCAATATCGGCGAAAAAGCGCGAGATAGTCAGCTCGCCGCCGGCGCCGCGCCAGCTAGCCGCCGGCGCCGGTGCGGAGAACATATGGCTCTCAGATAGCGCCAAGGCCGCTTGCAGTTGGGCAACGGCGTAAGTTTCGTCGCGGGCTGAAAATTCAAGGCCGTCCGCGGCGAGGTTGAGCGTCAGAGTCGCCGGATCGCCGGGCGCAGGCGCAAGATCAAACACCAACGAGGCGAGGCTGTAGCTTGCGCCATCGGCGTCCCGGTGGCCTGCCGCGCCGCCAACCGTGACGGCGAAGACCCACCCGCGCGTTTTGTCGTTTGCGATCGATGCGCGCAAATCTTCCGCCGACCCCCGCCATTCCCCCAAACCGTCTGCGCTCAGGACCTGCTCGCCTCCAGGCGAGAAGATCAGCCTGTTAAGATCGTAAGGCAGCGCATCAAGCGAAAGCGTTTCCGCGCGCCAGCGCCATTCCCCAGGCGCTGCGATGTCGGGCTCGTCAATCTGGACGCGTAAGAAAAACGGAAAGCCCTCCGCCTTTACGGCGCCATGGGAGATATCCAGTCCGGCTGTGCGCTGATCAATGACCCAGGTGTCAACGGCCTTCATCATTTCCTGCGCGCCGGCGCGCCACAGGAGATAGTAGCCGGCGAAGATGAGCGCCGCGATTGCGAAAGGCAAATAAAGCCAGCGCCTTGAAACGTGTGATGTCGGATCAGCCATTGGATGGGTTCATTTCGGTTGGCCGATCGCCAATGAGGTCGGGCCGTGCGCCGTCAATTTTTTCCTTGAGCAGGGCGAGAAAATCCTTTCGGTTAAGGCCCGGGTCAATGGCGGGCAAAATTTTGAGCGTGATTTCGCCGGGCGATTTTTCCGGTCCCGGATAACGCCAAAAGAGCCCGCTATTGTGCGCGACGGGGACGCAAGGCGCCTCAGCGACGGCATAGATGCCGGCTACGCCCGGATGAAATTTCGCCGTCTCGCCGGGCTGAACGCGCGTTCCTTCCGGAAACACAATCACCTGACAGCGTTCTTCCACCCTTGTCGCCGCCTGTTGGCGCATCGCCCGCAACGCCTTGGCGCCGCCCTTGCGGTCAACCGCGATATTGCCGGAGCGGCTCACAAACCAGCCATAGATAGGCACATGCGCAAGCTCTTTTTTAAAGACGATAACAGGCCGGGGCATGAGCCAATAAAGCGCTATGGTTTCCCACATGGACTGATGATTGGCGGCGATGACTGCGCCGCCATCTGGGATCAGATCCGCGCCCTCCAAACGGTAGGTGACGCCGGCAGTGTGCTTGAGTGCGCCAAGAGCCATCCGTGTCCAGAGTTTTGCCACACGGCGTACTGCATTTTCGCCGAACAAAAGAACAGGTGAGGCCAAAAGCCCAAGGATGAGACCGCTTGAATAAAGAAACGCCGCAAAGGCGATGCCGCGAAGCCTTTGCATTATCGCCTCAAAGGCCGAGGAAGGAAAATAACGACTTTACACGCGCAAGAAGATACTTGGTGTATTCGCCTGCAAGTTTTCGCCACGCCTGATGGGAACGCGGCCGGCCCTTCTCATTGAGGTAGCTGGAAGCAACGACATAGGGCGTGATGTCCGCGTCGGGCATTTTCGCTTTGGTGGCGGCGATTGCGCGGGGCATGTGGTAGTCGGAGGTTACAAGAACGAGGCCTGTGTATTCATGCTCGCGCGCCCATCCCGCGGATTCTTCCGCATTGCCCTCTGTCGAGCGGGCCTGGCGGCCAAGATCCACACAGCAATCAAAGAGATCTGGCGCCCCGTCCCAGAATTCCGACAGGCGTTCGCGCGACGTGTCCGGATGGACGCCCGAAATCAAGAGCCGCTCGCCGGCGCCGTTTGCAAAAACGGTCATGCCGGCTGCGATGCGCGCGCCGCCGCCGCCAGTATAGATGACGACGCCGTCAGCATCGCCCGGCGCGCCCTGCGAGGGCTGCGGCAGGCCAGTAATAAAAACCGCCAGCCCGACAGCCCACAAAAGGCCGATAATAAAGAGGCCTAGGATTAATCGCTGCAATGCGTACTCCTGCTATTTCGGGCCCGCCACCGGGAAGATAGCTCGGCTGGTAAGATAGCTGATCGCGCCCCGGCCGGTCCAGTATAGCTAATATTGCTCTCGCAAGGTTTTCAAAACCGTAAGGCGCGCGGTGAGCGCCGTCACAAAGCAAGTGACGATCGGCACAGCGAGGAGCCACAGGACCAGCCAGCCGCCAAGGCTGAACTGCGGCAGGAAACTGTCGGCGCCGACCCCGGAGCGAAAGGCGACAGCGGCGAGCGCGAGGGCGAAAAGGGCGGCTGCAAGGCCCGCAATCGCGCCTCTGAGGCCCAAAATAAAAAACCGGCGCTGGACTTCGGCGGCAATGAAGCCGTCTGTCGCGCCGACGAGATGGAGGACCGAGACAATATCGTGATTGGCGGCGAGGCCGGCGCGGGCGGCGAAAATCGAGATCGCGCAGGCCGCACCCATCACCAAGAGGAAGACCGCAAAAGCGAGCGCCTGGCCGGAACGCGCGGCCATGGCCAGCCGGTCATGCCAGGCGGCGTGATCGTCAAGGGTTGCGCCCGGCGCGGCCGCCGCGAGCCGGTTGCGCAAAAGATCGAGATCGCTCTGCAGAGCGGGCGTCACCTTTACTTCAATGAGCGCCGGGATATTGAGAAAGGCTTGCACATTGCCGCGCCCCAGCCAGGGCTCAAGCAGTTCGGCCGTTTCAGCCGCATCTTTAAGCGTGGCCTCGATGACGCCGTCTGTTCCTTCAAGAACTCGCATCGCCGCGGAAGCGCCGGCGGCGATTTCCGCAGCATCTGCGCCTTTAATCTGCACAGTGATCTCCGAGCGCAATTCAGACGTCCACTGGCTTGCGGATTGATTGATAATCAGGACCGACGCCATGGCGAGAACGGCGAGGAACGATATTACGGCGATCACGGCCGTTAAGGGCGCGCCGCCCGCGCCTGCTTCCGGCAATAAGGGCTCGCGCCGCAGCCTCGCAAAGATAGAACTTTTTGCAGGTTCGGCGTTTTGGCCGTCTATTGTGTCTTCCTCAAACCCTTGCGTATCAGTTAATTCAGGTCCGCTCATGACGCGCCCCCGGCGCCCGGCGCACGCGATAGTCTGCCATCTGATAATCTTAACACTGGCTTACCCAGCGATTGCACAAGATGAAGATCATGGGTCGCGACGATCACCGCGGCGCCCAATTTATTCAGCTCTACGAACAATTTCATAATTCGTTCACTCATCGCCGGATCAACATTGCCGGTTGGTTCGTCGGCGAGAATGAGGTCCGGTTTTGACACAAGCGCCCGCGCCAGGGCGACCCGTTGCTGCTCGCCGCCGGACAGAGTTGGCGGTTTTGCTTCCATGCGGTGGCCCAAACCGACCCAATTTAAGAGTTCGCTTACGTCTTCGCGGTATTGGTTTTGGTTAATGCCGGCGACCTTCATGGGGAGGGCGACGTTTTCGAAAGCTGTGAGATGGTCGAGCAGTCTGAATTCCTGAAAGACGACGCCGATACGGCGGCGCAAGGCGGGCAGCGCCTCGCGCGGCGCCATGCTGGCGTCTTCGCCGAAAAGGGAGAAGCGGCCGCTCGTCGGGCGGTGCGCCAGATAAATCATTTTCAGGAGCGACGTTTTGCCAGCGCCGGACGGGCCGGTGAGAAAGCGAAATTCGCCTTCCCGCATTTGCAGGGTGATATCGCTCAAGGTTTCGGGCGCATCGCCATAGGCAAGGCCCGCATTTTCAAAATCAACGATCAAGCCATTCGCAGCCAAGGTCTGCCTCCCCGCTTGTGCGGTCCCGCTTTGTGTAACGAGTTCAGTAATAACGAACTAAGTGATTCTGGCCGCTTATGATAATCACCTGTCCAGATTGCGCCACGCGCTATGACGTCGATGATGACCGGTTCCTCCCGAAAGGCCGCTCCGTGCGTTGCACCGATTGCGGCGAAAGCTGGTTTGTGCCCGCGCCGGAAGCGATTGAGGAGCTTTCGCCGAGCGCGCGCATCGTTGATGACGACGTGCAGCCCAAGTCTAAGCACAGCGGCGGGCGGTTGAAAGTCAGTATTGACGAGGATGGCGAAAAGCCGAAGCGTAAATCGCGCAAAACCGTCAAAAAAGCTGCCGCCGCGCGCGATGACGAGGCGGGCGAAGATATCGGCAATCTTGGCGATGAAGATGATGACGTCCTCTTCGAGACGCCCATCATGAAGGCGACCCGGAAGGCGAAAACCTCCGGCAAAGCCGAAAATAAGACAACAACAAAAACCGCGAAAGCCGAGCCTAGAGGCCCCAAATCCAAAGCCGACGATGAGGCCGACGAACCGATCGAAAAAGGCTGGAAAAAAGGTAAGCAATTCATCATCGAAGACGTCAATGACGATGATGAGGAAGAAGAGCGCCGTCCGTTTTTCTCCCGCAAAAACAAAAAAGAAAAAGAGGAAAAATCCTCACGGCGCGCTGCGCGCGAAGCTTTGCGTTTTGCCGACGATGAAGACGATATTGACGACGACATTTGCGATGAATACGCCGCCGACGCTGACTATGATGACGACGACGAATACGCCGCCGAAGAAGCGACGATCGTTGACGCGGATTGGGAAGATGTCGGCGACTATGGGGGGCGCGAGCGGGGTTTCGGCCGGCGTGTCCGCGCCGAACGCCGCCGCGCGACCGCCCTGGCGCGTATGGAGGATGTGCGCCGCTTCGACCCGGATGTATTTGATGATGAGTTTTTCGCGTCTTTGCGCGTAACCCCGCGCGAGCTTGAAAAAGCGCTGAGACGCGCGCGCCGTCGGGCAGAGGCGCGCGACAAGAACCGGATGACGCCATTGCGCGCCTTTGGCTGGTCCGCCTGGATCGCCGCCGTCGCAGGCACGATCTATGCGGTGGTCGTCTACCGCGACGAGATTGTAAAGATTGCGCCGTCAGCAGCGGACGCTTACGCCGTTGTCGGTATCGAAGCCAATCCCTACGGCCTAGCAATTGAAAATGTCAGCCATCGTCTGGCGATGTCTACTGGCGGGCCGACAATAGAAATCACCGGCAGCCTTAAGAACGAAGGCGAAATGGCTGCCCTCGCGCCGCTGCTTCAGGCCGAGGCGCTGGGCCCTCGCGGTGAGCTTTTGTCGCGTTGGACCTTCAGTTCCAGCGAGGCGGAGGTTGTGGTCGGTGGCTCTGTCGCGTTCATGACCCGCGCCCCGGCGCCAGAGGGTGTTGCGGAAGTCGCGCTTTCTTTTGCGCCGGCAAAAAGCGCGGTGAGCGACCTTTTGTCCGGCCGCGAAGAGTAGCGCGCGCCCCAAGCATTACCCATTTTGGAGTTTGGAACCGCATAGAGTTGGCGCGGCGCGTCAAACATGCGTATGAGGTGGGCGATTTTCACAAGAAACGGACGAACCATCTATGCGCACCCTGTTTGACGAAGCCGCCATAGCTGAGCGTATTGACGAAATGGCGCGGGAAATGGCGAATGATCTGCCCAAGGATTTTTTACTGGCGCCTGTGCTGACGGGTGCTTTCATCTTTGCGGCGGACCTTGTGCGTGCATTGCATAGGCACGGCGTCGATCCTTATGTGGATTTTGTCCAGCTTTCTTCCTATGCCGGCGCACGGTCTTCGTCAGGCGTTGTCACGCTCCTGAAGGATTTCTCCGTCGATATTGAAGGCAAGACCGTTCTTCTCGTCGATGATGTTCTCGACACCGGGCGCTCGCTCCATTTTGGCAAGGGCATGGTGCTTGACCGCGGAGCGGCTGATGCAAAAACTTGCGTCCTTGTCAAGAAACTAACTGGTCATGCGGAAGACCTTGTTTGCGACTATATTGGCTTTGAGGCGGGTGCGGACGATTTCCTCATCGGCTACGGAATGGACGATGACGGGCGTAAACGGGGCCTTCCGATTATCGGCGCAGCGTAATCGCTGACGGTGCTTGGCTGCTTCTTGCTCGTTTCGGCTAGCGGTGCGCAGAATGAGGAAGTCTTTTGTCCTTACCTAGCGCGTAAAACATGCCGATGGTCTCGGGGACTCGCGCAAAGAAAAACAAAAAGACGCCCAACGGCCAATCATACCAGCGCCAATACTCGCGGTTAAATCGCCAGATGCTGCCGAGGTTTGAACGCACGCGCCGGTAAAGCAATTCGGGTATGCGCCATATGTTCGGGTTTTTCTGCGCCATCATGTCGGCAAAGCCATTGTTCCGGCGAAAATCCATGACGAAATCAAATCCGGTCAGCCCGTGGCGCACCACGGCGTTTTGCACATAGTACGATCTATAACCTGCCAGCCATATTTTGTGGTCTCTTCTGGATGCCGCGACGAACGGCGTTGAAGCGTCCGGGAAGGGAAATTTCTTTAGGACTTCGGTTTTATAAAGCGCGCTGTTCGTTGAGATATGGGTTGACGGGCCGTCGTTTTTTAAATTGTCCCAAGTGCGATCCAAGAGGCTGAGCGCGCGCTGCCACGATGTCTCCAGGCCATAATTCGTCCGTCCGGTGAATATATCATATTCGGAGTGAGTTTGGGCGGCTTGCCAGAGCGCCTGGAGCCAGCCAGGCTGCGGCATAGCGTCCGCTTCCAAAACAAACGTCCATTCGCTTTGGATATGGTCGACGCCGTAATTCTTAAGCGCGGCTGAGCATTCTGAATCATGATAAAGAAACTTTACGTCAGGAAAATGGTGGGTGATTTCTTTCGGTGGCGGGATATCCTGGTTCGCCGTGCTTTCAACGATGATAAGGTCATAGGGCAGGTCAAAGTCTTGCTGTGCCAGAGTTTCAACGATCTCGCGTTCGTCAGCCCAGTTCTTTTCTCCGGTTTCGAATTCCGAAACAACGAGAATGGTGAGGCGTTTTGCGTTTGATTCTGTCGTCGTTTCGTTGTTTTTACTGTCGCTATTGGTCATCATTAATCATACCTCCAAAGCCATTTTGAAGCCTGAGCTGACAGTGTGCAATATAAGGAGGATAACGCCTGTCAGTTATAGCTCTTGTGCAACAATAATGCCGCAGCGGCGTTGGGCCGCGGTTCAGAACCGCTCTAGAAGTCTTTCAAGATAGTCGATTTCTTCCTCGCTGCGGCCTGGCTCGCCGAGGCGCCGGCGCAGTTCTTCGATGACCGCACGCGTTCGTCCGGCGTCGGTTTCTTCGGGCACTTCGGCGCCGCCGCCATAAGCGTTCCCCGCGGGCCGGCCCAGCGGGTCTAACGGGACGCCTTCTTGTCCCTCCCGCCCTTGCTGGGCTTGGCGCATTTCCTCACGAGCAAGCTCTTCTGCTCCGTCTCGGAGTTTTGCAATGGCGCGTTCCATGGCGTCGTTAGCGGCGCCGAAATCCCCATTCCTGAGCGCCTGTTCCGCTTCACGCATATTATTGCGCGCCTGTCCTAGGGCCCGCGCTGCGTCGCCGTCCGGATCTTCATCGCCGCCCTGCAACTCGTCAATCAGGTTATCGAGGTCGCCGCCAAGCGCGCCCTCGGATTCGGCGAGGTCATCGCCGCTTTCGCCAAAGGACTGTCCGCGCCCAAAAGCGTCGTCGGCGAGCTCTCGCTGACGTCCGATCATTTCGCCGGCGCGCCCTGACGCCCCGGCATCGCCTTCGCCGCCCGGGCCCTCGCCGGCTTGTCCGCCGGCGCCGCCTTGAGCGAGGCGCAGATTGTTAAGCAGGTTTTCAAGGTCAGACAGCATCTGGCGCGCTGCGTTTGAGGCGCCCGACTGTGCAAGATCCCGGATAGCATCGAGCATGCGATCGAGATCGGATTGGCCAAGCTGTTCGGCATTCTGCGGCGCCTGGTCCGCAGACTGTCCGGATTGTGCAAGCGCGGTCAGATAATCGTTCATCGCCTGACGCAGCTCTTCAACAAGCCGGGAAATTTCCTCGTTGCTGGCGCCGCGCTCCAATGCCTGGCGCAGAGCTTCTTCCGCGGCCTCAAGGCGCTGCCGTGCGAGTTCAAGCGCTTCGTCTTCGAGCTGAAGGGCAAGCGGCCAGAATTTCTCAACCGCGTCCTCAAAGCCCTCCCCATCCTGGCGCATCACCCTCCAGAATGCAGTGCGCAACAGAAGGTAATCCTTCGTGTCTTCAAAGAAGACTTCAGGCGCGATCGTGACGGCGTCGAATGAGCGCCCTGCCCGCCGCCAATCTTCAGCAGCCACCGACAGGGTCTGGCGCTGCTCAATCACGGTCTTGGCGAGCGGATTAAAAAACATCCGTGAGGGAAGCGTAACGCCCGCCTCCTCAGTTTCGCCGATCTGGCCCGCGCCGTCTTCAACGACGACTTTGGCGAGCACTTTAAGCCCCGCCCAAGGATCGGACTGGAGATCAAGGGAAAAGGACTGCTCTGCGCCTGCGCCGGCGGCGCCTTCAAGGTTAATCTGACGGAAATCGTTGAGCGCGTGGTGGTCGAAGGCCGGGGCGTCGAGCGGGCGTTCCTGGTCGGGGTCAAGGCGTATCTCAAGGCGCGCAGCAGCTATGCCATAGTCGTCTTGCGCGGCGACGCCAAAAGCCAGCAACGCCTGATCGGTGCGGGCGGGAAGTTCAGTGAAGGCGACAGCGGGCGCATTGTCGGCGATAACGCCAATAGGCCAGCGGACTTCTTCAGAGCCGAGCGAAAGGCGCAACAGGCCGCTTTCTGTCAACACAAGCTCTGTGCGCGCGGCGGTTCCGTCCCGCTCAAAGTTGGAGCGGATTTCATCCGTATCCGTTGTAAACAAAAGTCGCGCCCGGCGGCGCCCATTGATCTGCGCCACGAGCCGCGCGCCCTGAGGCGCATTAACCTGGTTCGTCTGGTCTGGAATGTCCTGCCCGGCGCGCAACAGATAGATCGGCGCCTTGCCGGTATAGGCTGGCGGCTCGATCCAGAGATCGGCGACGAGCTTGCCGCCGGCTGATCTCTCTCCCGGTGCGAAGGCGCCTGCTAGCCGCGCCGGCCAATCCGAGCCCGCGGCAATAACAGCGATTGCGAGGAGGCCGAGAGCGGTAAAGCGCAGCCCATAGGGGTCGCGCGTCTCCGCAGTCTGCCGGGCGGCGCCAAAACGAGCTTTACGCGCGCGTTCAGCGCTCGCAGTCATATGCGCGCGCCAAAGCGCGTTTGTGGGCTTGCTCGCGGAATGGGACGCATCAAACGGCGCATCATCAAGCGCCTGGAGCGGCGCATGTTCTGCACGCCCGTTCTCTTCCAGCCGGGCAAGCGCCTCGCGCCGTTTCGGCCAGCGCAAATGGCGCAGATCGCGCCATGCGAGCCCAGCAAACGCCAATCCGCCAAGAACGAGCACCAGCGCATGAAGCCAGCCGGGGACCAGCCGCCAGATATCGAGCAGGCTGATAATCAGGATGATGTATGCAACGCCCAGCAAGGGGAGAACAGCCGGCCACGCCCGCTCCCAGAAGAGGACGCAGCGCGTCATCATGATTGAAGTCTCGCCCGAAGCATGCGGGCCAGGAACGCGCAGATCAGGCGCGCGCTTGTCACTGCCGGGCGACTGTGCCAACTCGATCGTCATACTTCTTGCACCTTATAGCGGCGACGGGGCCGCGTCGACTTTGGCGGCTCCGTTTTGTCTATTTTAAGGCGCGTCTTGGCGCGCCGCCAAGGCGGATTAAGGGTTAACAGCCGGGAGACGTTCGATTGGTCTGGTCGTTGGGTAGCGCAAAACGCCGTCGCAAACTGGTGCAGGAGGCGGCAAAATCACGGGCGTCAGCCCTGTCCTGGCAGGCTGCCTGGGTGACTGTTATTGTCTACAATATTGTCGGCGCCATTGATATTTATTCAACGATCGTGGCGATTGGCAGCGGCGCTGGCTTTGAAGCCAACCCGATTGTTCGCGCGGCGATGGTTCATACGGGGGACGGATGGATCGCCGCCAAGCTTGCGCTTCAGGGCCTCATCTCCGTCATGGTCTTGTGGTTTCCTCACTGGATCGTCATCAGCTTTTTTACTGTGGCGACTGTGGGCAATGCTTGGATCGTTTATAACAATCTTGTGATTGCGGGTGTCTTTTAGTTGAGCCAATCCGGAACGGCTTCGCCTTTTATGATCTCTTCAAATGCTGGCCGCTTGCGGATGACAGCGTAGCGCTCGCCGCCCACAAGCACCTCGGGAATGAGCGGCCGGGTGTTGTATTGCGATGTCTGTGATGCGCCATAGGCTCCGGCCGACATCATCGCAACGAGATCGCCGGCATGCATTTCCGGCAATGCGCGCGCCTTTGCAAAACGGTCGGTCGATTCGCAAACCGGACCGACAACATCATAAGTATCGCTCTTGATGTCGCTGCTATTAATGACGGGCCAGATGTCGTGATAGGCGTCATAAAGGGCTGGGCGCATCAAGTCGTTCATGCCGGCGTCGACAATGAGAAAGCGGCGCGCCTCGCCTTCTTTTACATAAACAACGCGCGAGACCAGAACGCCCGCATTGCCGGCGATCATCCGGCCTGGTTCGAAGATTAGTTGGACGTCAAGCGGCGCCGTGACCCGCTTGATCATTTCCGCATACGCCTCGGGGTGCGGCGGCGGCGCGCCTTCGCCATAGGGAATGCCAAGTCCGCCGCCAAGATCGAGCCGTTCAATCGTGCAGCCGTCGGCGCGAAGATCGCTGATCAGGCTCGCGACTTTTTTGAATGCTGCTTCAAAAGGGGCGAGGTTGTCTATCTGCGAGCCGATATGCACGTCGACGCCCTTGATGGCGACCCCGCTCATATTGCGGGCTTTGGCGTAAAGCGCGCGGGCACGGGACCAGGGCACGCCGAATTTATCCTCGGATTTGCCAGTGGAGATATTTTCATGCCCGCCGGCGGCGACATCCGGGTTGATGCGCAAGGCAATCGGCGCGCGCAAGGATTTCGCCTCAGCGATCTCGTTCAGGAGGCGAAGCTCCGGCTCGGACTCAACATTGAACTGATAGATGCCCGCATCAAGCGCGGCGGCGAGCTCGTCCCGGGTTTTGCCAACGCCGGAGAAGACGATTTTGTCCGGCGCAATGCCCGCATGGAGCGCGCGTTGCATTTCGCCGGCGGATACGACATCCGCCCCGGCACCTTCGCTGGCGAGTACTTTCAGAACCGCGATATTCGAATTGGCCTTTACGGAATAGGCGACGAGCGCACCGGCGTCCGCAAAGGCGTCGGCGAAGACGCGAAAATGTCGGCGAAGGGTCGCCTCGGAATAGACGTAGAACGGCGTGCCGACGTCATCCGCCAGCACCGCCAAGTCGACATCCTCTGCAAACAGACGATCGTTTCTATAGGTAAAATGGTGCAAGGCGTTACTGTCTGGTTTGTTCCGGCGGTTCTTCCGGCGGGCGCAACGGCGCCTTCTTGCCGCAGGCGGAGACAGCAAAGAGAATTGTCATCGTGATAAGCAGGGCGCGCATATTATTTCTCCTGAGATAGAGCGGCGATCCAGCGATCCGCTTCGCGTTTGACATTTGCCGGCGCCGCGCCGCCATAAGATGTCCGCGACGCCGCCGAGGCGTCAACGGAAAGCACGGAAAAAACATCGGCTGTAATGCGCGGCTCGATCTTTTGCATGTCTTTCAAGTCGAGCGCCTCAAGGGCCGCCCCATGCTTTTCAGCAAGCGCGACAACGGCGCCGGTGACGTGGTGCGCATCGCGAAACGGCATATTAAGCGTGCGCACCAGCCAGTCGGCAAGATCGGTTGCGGTGGAATAGCCACGCCCGGCAGCGCTTTTCATCGCTTCGCGGTCGGAGGCGAGGTCGCCGATCATGCCGGTCATGGCGGCGAGCGCCAGCGCCAGCGCGTCGATCCCGTCAAAGGTCGCCGTCTTGTCTTCCTGCATATCTTTTGAATAGGCGAGCGGCAGCCCCTTCATGACAATCAGCAAATTGTTGAGCGATGCGATAATCCGTCCGGCCTTGGCGCGCACGAGTTCCGCCGCATCCGGATTGCGTTTTTGCGGCATGATCGACGAGCCGGTGGAGAAACTGTCAGACAGACGCACAAAGCCGAAATGCGGCGATGTCCACAGGACGAGCTCTTCAGCGAGGCGGGAAAGGTGCGTCGCGGCGATCGATGCGGCGCTCAATGTCTCCAGGGCGAAATCGCGTGACGACACCGCATCGAGAGAATTGGCGGCAGGCCGGTCAAATCCGAGCGCAGACGCTGTGGCGTCGCGATCTATCGGAAAGGATGTGCCCGCAAGCGCAGCCGCACCCAAGGGGCTTTCATTCATGCGTGCACGCGCATCCGCGAAGCGTCCTGCGTCACGCGAGAACATTTCGACATAAGCTAGAAGATGATGGCCAAATGTCACCGGTTGAGCCGTCTGCATATGGGTGAATCCGGGCATCACCGCGTCCGCATTCTCTCCGGCTTTTTTTGCAAGGACCAGCATCAGGCTTTTCAGGCCGGTTTCGGCCTCTTCGGTGGATTTGCGCACCCACATGCGAAAATCCGTCGCCACCTGATCATTGCGCGAGCGCGCCGTATGGAGGCGTCCAGCAGGCTCGCCGATAATCTCTTTCAGCCGCGCCTCGATATTCATGTGGATGTCTTCAAGCGCTTTGGAGAAGGCGAATTCGCCGCGCTCAATCTCACCGGCGATCTGATCGAGGCCCTTCTGAATCGCCGCATTATCGGCGCTGGATATGATCCGGGCGGCGGCGAGCATCTCCGCATGGGCCTTTGAGCCTGCAATGTCCTCGCGCCACAGCCGCCGGTCGATATCGATGGAGGCGTTGATTTCCTCCATAATTGCGGCGGGCCCTTGCGAAAAACGCCCGCCCCACATTTGGTTTTCTTTGCTGTTGGTCTTATCTGTCATGGCAATCTTATTGTGCAGTAAAGGAGCGCGCTTGTGGAGGCGCTAAAAAACCCTCGTTTTTGGCTTCTGTCGTGGAGCGGCATCGGTTCGCTTGCGCTCATCTACTTTATTACAGCCGCCAGCGTCCAGCCGCGTGGCGATGTTCCGCCGTCCGCGCTCGATCACGACCGCGCGCTCCTGACCGGCGAAATGACTGATTTTGAGTATGCGTTCCCGCCGCGCGGCGCGCCGAAGATCCCGTTCGAGTTTGACGGCCGGGACGTTTCCCTTGCTGATTTCCGCGGGCG
>Ga0209633_10003186_pt1 | contig 15258 bp, 13 predicted proteins | sample Cruoilmetagenom1_FD_187290 | JGI IMG/M metagenome (GOLD analysis project Ga0209633, IMG submission 187290) | Oil polluted marine microbial communities from Coal Oil Point, Santa Barbara, California, USA - Sample 1 (SPAdes) (version 2) | ecosystem: Environmental > Aquatic > Marine > Oil seeps ... | reverse complement strand
GTATATATAAGTACACAACAAAAAATAAGGGTATTAATTTAAATTGAATAAATGAGACAACTTAAAATTACAAAACAAGTTACTAATCGCGAAACAGCTTCACTAGATAAATATTTACAAGAGATCGGTAAGGTAGATTTAATTACTGCCGATATGGAAGTTGAATTAGCACAACGAATTAAAGCTGGTGACCAGGTAGCTTTAGAACGTTTGACAAAAGCCAATTTACGTTTTGTAGTATCTGTTGCTAAACAATATCAAAATCAAGGTTTAACATTACCAGATTTAATTAATGAAGGTAATTTAGGTTTGATAAAAGCAGCGAAACGTTTTGATGAGACAAGAGGTTTTAAGTTTATTTCTTATGCCGTTTGGTGGATTCGTCAATCTATTTTGCAAGCATTAGCTGAACAATCTAGAATTGTACGTTTACCATTGAATAAAATTGGATCAATAAACAAAATCAATAAAACGTTTGCACGTTTAGAACAAGAAAATGAAAGACCTCCTTCTGCTGAAGAAATAGCGAAAGAGTTAGACATGACAATTAATGATGTAAAAGAATCATTAAAAAATTCTGGCCGTCACGTATCGATGGATGCTCCATTAATTGAAGGTGAAGATTCTAATTTATATGACGTATTACGTTCTGGAGAATCTCCAAATCCTGATAGAGCTTTATTACACGAATCTCTAAAAACAGAAATTGAACGTGCTTTAGAAACATTAACACCTAGAGAGGCTGATGTTGTTGCATTGTATTTTGGTTTAGGAGATGCACATCCTATGACACTTGAAGAAATAGGTGAAACTTTTGATTTAACTCGTGAAAGAGTTCGTCAAATTAAGGAAAAAGCCATCAGAAGATTAAAGCATACCTCAAGAAGTAAAATATTAAGAACCTACTTAGGTTAATTTTTATAACTTTACATCAATGAGTAGTCAAATAAACTATTCGTTTTTTGATTAATGAATTGAAAACTCTCAACAATATGTTGAGAGTTTTCTTTTTTAAACCTATCTCTAAATTAACTTTCAAAAGGAAAAGGACTTTTGTATATATTTGCAACTAACAATTCAACATAAAATAATGAGTCATCTTATAGCTCCCTCAATATTAGCAGCCGATTTCGCCAACTTGCAACGTGATATAGAAATGATCAATAATAGTGAAGCCGATTGGTTTCATATTGATGTGATGGATGGTATGTTTGTGCCAAATATATCGTTCGGAATTCCGGTAATCAAAGCCATTAAAAAACACGCCAAAAAAACAATGGATGTTCATTTAATGATTGAAGATCCTGATAGATATATACGTGATTTTAAAAATGCCGGTGCTGATATTTTAACCGTTCATTATGAAGCTTGCCCTCATTTACATAGAACCATACAAGCCATAAAGGAAGAAGGTATGCAAGCGGGTGTTGTTTTGAATCCGCACACACCAATATCTGTACTTGAAGATATTATTTTAGATTTAGATTTAGTCTTGATTATGAGTGTAAATCCCGGATTTGGCGGACAAAGTTTTATAGAAAATACTTATAAAAAAGTAATTCAGTTACGTGATCTAATAGACAAATCGGGGTCTAAAGCATTAATTGAAATTGATGGTGGAGTAAATGATCAAAATTGTCAGAAATTAGTTGCTGCCGGTGCTGATGTGTTGGTTGCCGGTAGTTTTGTATTTAAAAGTGAGAATCCTACAGAGACAATTGCTAAACTTAAAAATGGTTAATTGTGAAAAGATAAAGAAACTCAATCCCTCCTTCCAGACAAAATGGTCAGGACATCGACCTTTATCCAAAGAGAGGAACCAGTTTCGAATTAGAACGGAGTTTCAATCTTAATATCCTTAACACTTAATTGTAAAGAGGTATTTCCGTTCCAATGATTTTCTTCAATAGTACAAACTATATCGAATAAGGTCCCTTTTGAAATAGCATCATAATAAGACCCTAAATTAAACCCGATACCATTAAATTTTATTCCGTTTTCAGAAACAACATTCAATTTTAAGTGACTTTCATCGGCCCCAACATTTTTACTATACCCAGTATCTTTTACCTTTTTTATAACAAATACGGGCTTCATATTTTTAGGCCCAAAAGGACCAAATTGTTTTAGAATTCTATAAAATTTAGGAGTAATCTCAGAAAGTGCAATTTCTTGATCAATTTTAATTTCAGGACTTCTAAGTTCTTCAGGAATGGTTTTTTTTACTACTTCTTCAAATTTTTGTTTGAAACTCTCGTAATTTTCTTCTAATAATGTCAAACCGGCCGCATATTTATGTCCACCAAACTGTTCAATATGTTCACTGCAAGCATCCAATGCATTGTACACGTCAAAATCACGAACTGAACGTGCAGAAGCAGCGAATTTATCACCACTTTTTGTAAAAACCAATGTAGGTCTATAATAGGTTTCAGTTAATCGAGAAGCTACTATTCCAATCACTCCTTTATGCCAATCTTTTTGATATACAACAGTAGTAAAATTTTGCTCTTCATTATTTTCGACTATTTGTTGTAGCCCTTCTTGAGTAATTATTTTGTCTAGATCTCTTCTATTATTATTAAAAACTTCAATTTCGGCCGCTTTAGTATTGGCAGCATCGATTTCATGTTCCGTCAACAATTCCACAGCATAATTACCATGTTTCATTCTCCCGGCCGCGTTGATACGTGGTGCGATAATAAAAACAACATCAGTTATTGTCAATATATCTTTCTTAAGCTGATTGATAATAGCCTTAATTCCTGCTCTGGGCTCCGTATTAATTTGATGCAATCCATGATAAGTTAGCACCCTGTTTTCTCCTGTTATGGGAACAATATCAGCAGCAATTGCTGTGGCAACCAAGTCTAAATAAATTTTTAGATCAGCAATAGTTTGATTTCTGTGAGACGCTAAGGCCTGAACTAATTTAAAACCAACTCCACAACCACATAATTCTTCATAAGGATAAGCACAATCTTCTCTTTTCGGATCTAAAACCGCAATTGCTTTTGGCAATTTATCTCCAGGCCGATGGTGATCGCAGATAATAAAATCAATTCCTTTTTTTGAAGCATACTCAACTTTGTCGATAGCTTTAATACCACAATCTAGGGCAATAATTAAAGGAAAAACGTTGTCCTCTGCAAAATCAATGCTTTGATATGAGATTCCGTATCCTTCCTCATACCGATCTGGTATATACGTGGCAATATTGTTATAATAGGTTCCTAAATAGGAAGACACTAGAGAAACTGCAGTGGTTCCGTCAACATCATAATCGCCATACACCAAGATATTTTCATTATTCTCAATTGCTTTTTCAATACGGTTGACTGCTAACTGCATATCTTGCATTAAAAAAGGATCATGAAGATCTTCTAATCTAGGCCTAAAAAAAAGGCTGGCATCGTCATAAGTTTCAATTCCACGTTGTACCAATAAGGACGCTACTATTTTGTCAACAGATAATGCTGTTGCAAGTTTAGATACTTTTTCAGAAGGTGGTTTTGGTTTTAGCGTCCAGCGCATAGTATGCTATTCATCTTATTGATCAAAAATAATCTAAATTTTAATATAAATAGCTATATTATAGTTAGGCCTTTATCTTTAAATTCTTGAAAAATTTCATTTGTAGGTTCAAAATCAGAAATAATAGCATCAATACTATCAATAGGTACTACTGAGTATCTTTTTACTTCCATTATTTTAGTACTAATACACATAGCTGCTACATAATCAGATACTTTTACCATACTCTTTTTTATATGTGCTACTTCCCAGTCAGGTTCTGTCATTCCCCTTTGTATATCGATCCCTCCTATTCCCATAAAACAGATATCGGCTCTAATACTTGAAATAGAATTTACCACATCTATTCCCACCGTTACTCGGGCAGATTTATTTAATTTACCTCCAATAAAGATCACTTCAATTGAAGGATGTTGAGAAAGCTGCATGGCAATTGGCAAACTATAAGTAAATACCGTAGCGTTGATCTTAGGAGGAATGATTTTCGCCAGCTCTAAATTCGTAGTACTCCCGCTCATAATAATGACTTGGCCATCATGAATTAAATCTACAGCTTTTTTTGCGATTATATTTTTCTCTTCAAGATAGGAGACACTTCGTTCATCATAACTTAACAATTTGTTTTCTAAGGGCAATGCACCCCCATGTACTTTATACAATAAATGTTTGGTTTCAAGTTCCTTTAAATCTCTTCGAACGGTGTCTTCTGAAACGAATAATTCTTTACTTAAATTAACAGATAATACTTTTCTGTTTAATTTGAGTTTTTTTAAAATAAATTGATGTCTTTCTTGTTTCAACATAATGATCCGATATGAATTTCCTTTAATTACTTCTTAAAACTAGCAATTTACACTAAAAAAATTACCTTAAATGGGTAAAGCAATAGTCCTGAATCTGCAAAAATAATTGCTTAAAATTGCAAAAACAAAAGTAAAAACGCAAATTTTTTGTCAAAAAGCTGCAAAAAAACACTTTTTTTTATGTAGTTTTACTCTATACTAATTCAAATTTATTCTTATGAGAAAAAAATTTAAACTTTCTTTTCTTGTCTTTTTTACAACTACATTTTCTTTACTATTTGCACAAAACATTACTGTAAGTGGTAAAGTAAGTGATGTTACCGGTAATGGATTACCGGGTGTAAATATTCAAGTAAAAGGAACTACCACAGGAACGTCAACAAATTTTGATGGAAATTATGAAATAAGTGCTTCACAAGGTGATGTGTTGATTTTTTCTTTCTTAGGCTTTAAAACCAAAGAGGTGACTATTACAGGAACCACCTTAGACGTAAATCTTGAAGAAGATACCAGTCAACTAGATGAAGTGGTGGTTACTGCTTTTGGTATTAAAAAAGAAACGAGAGAGTTAGGGTACTCTGTAACTCAAGTTAAAACTGACGATTTAGAACTTGCAGGCCAGGCCAATGCAATTTCAGCTCTACAAGGTAGAGTTGCCGGTTTACAAATTAACCAAACTTCCGGTTCATCAGGAGGCGGTGTTGATATTTTAATAAGAGGGGTTACATCAGTAGATCCCGGTAGGAATAATCAACCACTAATTATTGTAGATGGTTTGGCATTAAACAATGATACTTTTTCGGGTAACGTATTGCCGAGTTCAGGCTCAAATTCACCGGGAAGTGCTGAACAATTTGCCTTTACGAATAGAGCAGCCGATATCAATCCCGAAGATATTGAGAGTTATAATGTGTTAAAAGGGGCAGCTGCAACTGCTTTATATGGTATTCGGGCAGCTAACGGAGCCATTATTATTACGACGAAAAGAGGTACAATAGGTAAAGCTAAAATTTCTATTAGCGCCTCTACTACCATTAGAGAGATAAATACGACTCCTGATTTACAAAAAACATATCGAGAAGGATTTAACGGTGCGCCCAGAACTTTATATACGCCGGAAACTGATACTGGCTTTACTCGACTTGGAGGTACTTCCTTTTATTCTTGGGGACCCCTCTATACTGAAGATTCCTTTACACTAACTGATGGTACTGTAGTCGATCTGACAAATGACCGTTTTTATGATCCTTTTGAATTATTTAAAACAGGTGTTAATACACAACTTAATTTTAATATTAGTGGTGCCACTGATAAAATAGATTATTTCTTTTCTGTAGGTAATAATAGTGAAAATGGTGTATTACCCAACTCAGAATATGATAAAACAACTTTTAGATTTAAAGCTGGTTATAAGGCAACAGACAACTTTTCAATTAATTCATCAGTTGCATACACTAATTCCGGCGGAACAAGAGCTAATGGAGGTGACAAATCAGTGTTTAGTTCCTTATCATTCTTTTCGGGTAATTTCCCAATCAACGATTATCAAAATGCTGACGGTTCACAACGAAATTATTCTTTTGGTATTATTGATAACCCCAGATATTTCTTAGAAAAAAGTAATTTAATAGATGACGTAAATCGTTGGATAGGAAATGTTACTTTGAATTGGGCGCCAAAAGATTGGATAAACATTACTTATTCGGCTCAAGTTGATAATTTTTCCGATCAACGTAATCGCTTTGTACCGCCTGACTTAGATACAGGTACTCAAGTAGGTGGGTTTATCGTTGAACAGGATATCAATTTTACAGGTTTAGAGTCTAATTTTATAGTCACATTAACCAAAGACTGGTCTGAAGATTTTGGAACTACCTTGACTTTAGGAAATCAAATATCTGATTCAAAAACGGATCTTACCTCAGTAAGAGGAGAAACATTAAATGTTCCCGGTATTAATGAGATCGCTAACACTATTAACATTTTTGCAGATAATAGTACTACTCAATTAAGAAACGTAGGTGTTTTCGGGGAGTTAAAATTAGATTATAAGAATAAATTATTTTTGACCGTTACCGGAAGAAATGACTGGGTTTCAACACTCCCAAAAGAAAACCGTTCGTTCTTTTATCCATCCTTTAGTTTAGCATATGATATTCATGATTTATTAGGTGAAAATGATGTCTTTACTTTTGGTAAATTAAGAGCTTCATGGGCAGAAGTAGGTAAAGGTCCTGTTTTTGGAAGAACAGGCCGGTTTTTTGTCGCTGATGGCGATTTCCCTTTTGGTGGAACCGGTGGTTTTCGAATCAGTACACGGGATGGAGATATAAATACTGTCCCTGAAAAAAATCAATCTTTTGAAATAGGGGCAGATTTACGATTCTTTAAAAATAGATTGCGCGTAGATTACGCATATTATAAGACAAAGATCAAAAATCAAATTTTTGATGTTGGAATTGCCCCTTCAACTGGAGCGTCTGCTTTAAATAGAAATGCCGGAGATTTTGAAACCTTCGGACATGAGTTATTAATTAGTGGAGATCTTGTTAAAAACGACAATTTTAAATGGGAGGCGTTTTTAAACTATTCGACCAATGAAGGTAAAGTATTGGACTTGCCGGATGATATTGAAGCCGTTGTTTTTGCGGATGCCGGTTTTGCAGGTGTAACATCGGAGGTAAGGGAAGGAGATAATACAGGTGATCTATACGGTTGGAAATGGCGATATGAAAATGGGCAACGTTATATTGGAGATGATGGGAAACCACGTGTGGATTTTGATGCCAGGCAAAAAGTAGGAAATGCCTTCCCTGATTTTATTGCTTCCGTTGGAAATAATCTTTCTTATAAAAATATAAGTTTTAATTTCTTACTAGAATGGAAAGAAGGTGGTGATTTGTATGACTCCGGACAAAGAAATTCGATTAGAAACGGTCTTTTAGCATTGACCGAATTTAGAGATGTGACCACGGTACTTGAAGGTGTTATGGATGATGGAAACGGTGGTTTTGTAACAAACACCCAAGAAGTTTTGATAGATCAGAATTATTATAGAAGTTCAACCCGTTATAACAGAGCCTCTGAAATATTAGTTCAGGATGCTTCTTGGGTTAAGTTGCGTACTATTGGCCTTACTTATAACATTACAGGTACGATATTGGAAAAGTTACATATGGATGCTTTTTCTGTGTCGGCCAGCGCAAATAACATTTTAATATGGACACCTTTTAGAGGTTTTGATCCTGAAGGAAGCCAATACAGTGCAGGGTCTAATGTTTATGGTTTTACAGGCTTTAGCACTCCTCTTAGTGAGAGTTATTCTTTTGGTATTAAATTAGGATTTTAAAATAGAAAATGATGAAAAAATTTATAACAAAAACAATATTAATAGCATTACTTACAGTCAGTATTACTGGATGTAGTGAAACCTATTTTGACGTAAATACTCCTTCTGGCACAGCTGATCAGGAGGAATTACGGATGAACGATTTACTGGGTCCGATAATACATAGTACTATGGAGGGTCAACGCTCTGGTGAATTATCTTTTGGTAATTATGTGCAAAATTTCGTGTTTCAGGAAGGCGCAGCTACAGGCGAAACCACGGCTCCTGATCTTTGGGAGCAAGTGTATCTCTTTGTTTTACCCAATATAAAAACAATTAAAGAAAAAGCGGCTGAAGAAAACGCTCCTCATTTTAATGCGGTAGCAGATATTTTAACAGCAATTAACCTCGGAATTGCTACAGATACATGGGATAATATTCCCTTTTCAGAAGCTTCTCTCGGCCAGGACAATTTATCTCCTACATTCGATACACAAGAACAAATCTATACCGAAATCTTTGCATTATTAGATAGTGCTATTGCTGCATTACAAGGTACTGACGACTCTGGTATATTCGTAGGGAACGAAGATTTGATCTATAGAGGTGATCTCGATAAATGGTTACGAGCTGCCTATACACTAAAAGCCCGTTACCAATTACATTTGGTGAATAAAGGCGTAACATCTGCTAATGATGTTTTAGCAACGATAGCAAATGGGTTCGTCTCTAATGATGATGATTTTCAAATGTTTTATGATGAAAGAAATATAAATCCTTGGTATTCAAGTGAAATATTGGCCAGAAATACCGGAAATCCAGCTAATAATATTGCCAGTCATTTAGTAAGTACAATGAATGGTGATAATTATCCTTTTCAAAGTGGTTTAGAAATTGACCCAAGATTACCTCGTTTTGCGCAAAACGGCGGTGATACCGAATGGAAAGGTTATGTTAGTGGTGGTGGTGGTCTAGCTCCAGATGGAACAGCAGCTAATACTCAATTCGCCGTAGATGGTTTTTATACAAGTATAGATTCTCCATTATTATTAATTTCTTATGCAGAAGCAATGTTTATTAAGGCTGAGGCCACATTTTTAACTAATGGCGGTACTACTACAAGTGTAGGTTCTAATGCCGATACATATGCTGCTTATATGGATGGTATTAATGCCAGTATGAGTAAATATGGTGTTGATGGATCTGATTATATAACAGACGGATCTGTTGCTGTTGGCGAGGCAGGATTAATGTTACAACATATTATGAAAGAAAAATATATTCATAATTTCTTAAATCCTGAGACTTTTGTTGATTTTAGGCGTTATGATTTTTCTGATGATGTTTTTAAAGGTTTGACTATACGTGAGGAAGAAGATACTGATGGTGACTTTGTCGGAGAATGGTTTAGAAGAGCTTCATATCCACCGGATGAACTAAATCGTAATGGTAGTAACGTTGAAGCAAATCAACAGCTTCCTACGGCACCTGTTTGGTGGGATCAATAGATTTTAATCGACTAATTAAAAAAACCTCAGTCACGAGAATTCGTGGCTGAGGTTTTTTAGTTGAATACTATTTGCAGAACAAATTACTCCTCAAAATATTTTATCTCAACTTTTACTTCGGCAAATTGACGAAACATTTCCATCACTCCGCAATAACGTTCTTCAGATAATTTGACTGCTTTTTCAATCTTGTCTTTTTTAAAGTCTTTACCATAAAAATTAAATGTCATTTTTACTTTATTATAATATTTAGGATGTTCATCAGTAAGATTTGCTTCAATATCAATTGTTAAATCTTTTACCTCTGCTCTCATTTTTTTTAATAATGAAACTACATCTAAGCCTGAACATCCGGCTAAAGCCGATAACATCAATGCTTTTGGTCTGAAGCCTTCGCCATTACCACCAACTTCTTTATCAGCATCTATCATTAAATTTCCACCTTCATTGGTAGATTCAAATTGCATATTACCTTTCCAGGTTGCTTTTGTTTTATTTATCATAATTTGTGTTTAATATATTTATTAACTTTTCTAAATCCTTTTTGGTATGATTAGCAGTAATCACTATCCTGTTCATCATATTTTTATAAGTAGGATATTTAAACCTTGTTATAATAATCTTATTTTCTAATAACTTGGCAAAAATAGCATCATTATAACAATAAATAACAGGATATTTATCAGTAAATTTAATTTCTTTAGTAAGATGTAACTCTGCTTTTAAAAAATCTAAATTAAGTTGTAGTTTTTGTCGTTGGATTTTATATAAATCTTGTGATTGTAAATAGGTTTCTAAATAAGCAGGATTCGCCCCCGATGAAGATACAAATACAGGCTCCTCTTTTAATGCATTAATAAATTCTTTATCAGAGGCTATAATACCTGAAGATAACCCCAATGCCTTACCTAAAGAAGCAATCATAATTTTTCTATGCAATATCTTAGTAGATATAGAACTAAAAATACCTTCTCCTTTTTTACCAACAATACCCAAACTATGTGATTCGTCAACTACTAGGGTTACTTTCTTTTTTGAAGAAATATCTTTTATAAAATCGAAAGATGTGGGAGTTACTTCCAATGACAATATCGCATCTACAGTAATGGCTATTTCTTCTACAGTGTTATCTAACAATCTAGGGTGTAATTTATCACCAACAAATAATGGTAGACTCTCTTTAGCCAATACGGCAGGATGAGTTTTGGGATAATGGAAAAATGTCTGACTTTGGGTCGATAAGAAATCTATAACCAATCTTCCTGCTAATGTACCCGAAGAAACTGATAAAGAAGCCTCCGAACCAATTTGTTGGGCAAAAAAGTCTTCAACCCGATTGTAAACTGATAATTTGACATTGGCATTTCTAGAACTACCATATGATGTTCCCCATTTATTGATATTTTTGCTAAATAAACTTTGAAATTCTGGCAGTATTGCGATTCCTAAATAGGAAGTGCCTCCAAAATATAAATATTCTTCGCCTTTTATAGTGATTGTTCTATCTGGGAAATTGTCAACTGTCATCTCGTGTTAAGTTTAAACTGTTTTTAGTACTAGTTTTGTCCCGTTGAGCGTAGTCGAAACGTCAAAATAGTTCTCGACTGCGCTCCAACAGACATTCAATAATATTTAGAAGTATTATAATAACTTAACTCCAGTACCATTTAACTCGCTGTACTGAATAACACCATTTTTTAAGGTTATTCCTGTAGCAATATCCTTGGCCAATAAAATTGCACCATCCATATCAACATAATCTAACAATGGCAATAAATGAGCAATTGCCGAAATACCTACAGATGATTCCGTCATACAGCCTACCATAGTTTTCATGCCTAATCTTCTTGCTTGCATTAACATTCGTTTGGCGGAAGTTACGCCTCCACATTTTACTAATTTCACATTCACTCCGTGAAAATGCTTATAACATTTTAATACATCGGTTTCCACCTGGCAACTTTCATCGGCAATAATGGGTAAAACCGACTTTAAAAATACCTCTTTATGTCCACTCCAGTCATCTGCTTTTAATGGTTGTTCAATAAATTCAACCCCCAACTTTTGCAATTCAACAGCATTGTTTATTGTTTCATCTACACTCCATCCACAATTAGCGTCTACTCTAAAAACTGCATCGGTATGTTTACGTAATTCTGTAATGATCTTAATATCGTCTTTTGTTCCCAATTTGATCTTATAAATAGGCCAAGGCAATTCTTTCATTTTTGAGATCATCTTCTCTATTGAAGCAATACCAATAGTATAATCAGACAATGGATTATTATTGATATCAAAATTCCATAGTTCATATAATTTTTTACCTTTTTTTCTTGCATACAAATCATTGTACGCCAAGTCTAATCCGCATAATGCAAACATATTCTCTTTTAAATGTGGATACATTTTTTTCCAAAACACTTCAGGAGTTACATCTGAAGTCGATTCAATTAAAGATTGCAAAGCTTCTAAATCGGCTATCATTTTCTGAACGGTGATTTTGTAATACGGATTTGAAGTTGCCTCTCCATAACCAGAAAATTCGCCATCTTTCAATTCAACGATCAATGTTGGTTGTGAATCATACGATTCTCTAGAAATAGTGAAGGTGTGTTTTAATTTTAGCTCAAAAGACCTTAGGATTAGTTCCATAAAAATTTGATATTAAGAAGAATTCAATTGTGCTGATCGCTATAATATTTAGGTTATTTCGACCAAAATTGAAAATTAATTATTGAACTTTTAAAGTTAATAAAATTTATATATTTGATATCCATTTTAAACATAAAATATGCCTTTAGTAACACCGCTTTCACCTGATCATAATTTAGAAACAAAACAACTGGCTGAATTCTTTAATGAGACCCTAGGTTTTTGTCCTAATTCAGTTTTGACCATGCAGCATAGGCCTGCAATAAGTAAGGCTTTTATCAATCTGAATAAAGCTGTAATGGCAAATGAAGGTAGTGTAACTTCAGCCTTAAAAAGAATGATTGCTTGGGTTAGTAGTAATGCTGCCGGTTGCCGATATTGCCAGGCACATGCCATTAGAGCTGCAGAGCGTTATGGTGCAGAGCAAGAACAATTAGATAATATTTGGGAGTATAGAACCCATGCTGCATTTAATGAAGCTGAACGAGCTGCATTAGACTTTGCGCTGGCCGCTTCACAAATTCCGAATGCAGTAGATGAAACTATAAAGAATCGTTTGTACGAACATTGGACCGAAGGTGAAATAGTAGAAATGTTAGGTGTAATTGCCTTATTCGGATATTTAAATCGTTGGAATGATTCTATGGGAACTTCTATTGAAGACGGAGCCGTTGAAAGTGGCGAACAATACTTAGGAAAACATGGTTGGAATAAAGGGAAACATGTTTAGAGTTACAATATTTGATTGACGATTTCTAAGAGAACCTTGAATTAAGTAGAGGTTTTAATTATTTAAAACTTTAGTCACTCTCTCTTGAAACTCCGGCAACACTTCTCTCTCAAACCAAGGATTCTTTGTCAGCCAAAAACGATTTCTGGGAGACGGATGCGGTAACACAAAATAATTTGGCAAATACTCTTTATAATTTTTAACCGTTTCAGTCAAAGTTTTTTTAGCTTCTTTTTGTAGATAATAATTTTGTGCATACATCCCGATCAATATGATCAATTCAATATTAGGCATCTTATCTAATAAGTGCTCATGCCATAAAGGGGCACATTCTGTTCGTGGCGGCAGATCACCGGATTTTCCTTTACCCGGATAACAAAATCCCATGGGTACAATGGCAAATTTTGAGATATCATAAAAATCTTTATCAGATACATGTAACCACTTGCGTAATTGCCTACCACTGGCGTCATCCCAAGGCACACCCGAAGCATGCACTTTTGTCCCCGGTGCCTGGCCAATAATTACGATTTTAGAGGCAGGATGTCCAGAAACTATAGGCCGAGGGCCTAAGACTAAATGTTTTGCACAAACATCGCAATTTCTAATATTTGTAAGTAGTTCTTGCATTTATTTTTTTCCGTCTACAACGACAACAAACTCCCCTTTAGGCGCTTTGTTCTTAAAATGAATCAATACTTCTTTTACAGTTCCTCTAACCGTTTCTTCATAAAGTTTGGTCAATTCACGTGACACAGAAACTTGTCTTTCTTCACCAAAATATTCAGCGAATTGAGTCAATGTTTTTATCAATTTATGAGGAGATTCATAAAAGATCATGGTTCTTTCTTCTTCAGAAAGTAATTTTAAACGGGTTTGTCTCCCCTTTTTTACTGGTAAAAATCCTTCAAAAACAAATTTATCATTTGGCAAGCCGGAGTTTACCAAGGCAGGTACAAACGCTGTTGCACCCGGTAAACATTCAACTTCAATATTATTTTTAATACAGGCCCTGGTTAATAAAAATCCGGGGTCAGAAATGGCAGGTGTTCCGGCATCAGAAATTAAGGCAATGGTTTCACCTGAAAGTAATCGGTTAATAATACGTTCAACCATTTTATGTTCATTGTGCATATGATGACTGTGCATCTGAGTGCCAATATCAAAATGCTTTAGTAATTTTCCAGAGGTTCTTGTGTCTTCCGCCAAGATCAAATCAACCGTTTTTAAGACTTTAATTGCGCGCAACGTTATGTCTTCTAAATTGCCAATAGGTGTGGGAACAATATATAGTTTACTCATAGAAGTTAATTCTGTTGCATAATTAATTTCCCGGTTTCATTTCCTTCACTTGTACCATCGGGTAGATAAAGAATATAATCAAACATTAAATTAATCTTTTTTGATACTTTTTGTCCAGCCTTTAATGATTTGACAAAATAAGGATCATTTTGCAATATTCCCTCAATCGAACCATCATTCCATTTAACAACTTCAACCCACATCCATTCATCATTATCATCTTCATATTTAAAAGGAAATTTTAAAAGCAAATGTGTTCCAACAGGTAATCCGTTTAAAAATTTTTCTTTCAATGCTGGTATTTTTAATTTAGCCTTATTACTTGCCTCAAGTAACTTTTCGTCATGTGTTATATATGACATTTCATCCTTACTGCCAAAAAGAGTTGTTATTAATTCATTCTGTTCAATTTGAGAGTTCTCATCAGAAAATTCTATTTCTATTATTCTATTTTGTGGATCACCTTCTTCCCATTTCCCTTTAACAATATTTATTGAAGCTTTTCCTTTGGCATTTTCATAGGATGATTGAATTAAAAAATCTTTGAATTCTTTATTTTTAAGTAAGTTAACGCTTAATTTTAGTTCTCCTTCTTTCTCAATATTTCTATTTTCTAGCAGCGTTTGCGCTGTCAAATTTATAAGGCTTTCTAGACTTTCATTACTATAACATGATAGATTTTCAATACATATTTCAGGTAACCCAAATTTCAACATTCCTAATGTAATCGCTCTGCAATAATCATTTTTTCTATACATATGAATGGTCATATGTTTCCTTATATCAATTAAATTACTACTGAAAATTCTGTTCTCTTCCCAAAATTGATTTGAAAAAACCTCTCTAGTCTCAGAATCCCAAATCAACGCTTCATCTTCCTTAGATAAATCTAAAATCATTTGATTAGCCTCAGCCATCACATTAGCTAAGTTTTTTTCTTTACAAGTAAAATCAAATAACAAAACATACTTTGAATGTTGCAATTTCTCTTGTTGCTTTTTGTCTAATCCTCTTCCCGCGTGCTTTAAATATTCTAAATCAGGGGCTATGAAATTCCTTTCAACATTTAATATTTCTTTTATATAAAGCTGAGTTTCGTTTATATTATTATAATCGGGTAGCGAATCTGTCAATTTAAATTTTAAATATTTTCTTTTTATATTTTCTTTATACACATTGATATCTACAGAATTTTTATCCAAAAAATAAAGAGCATACTCAAAGAAAATACCTTCATCAGAAATTTTTCCTTCAGAAATTTTTTCTTGAGAGTTAGATTTGCATGATGAAATGATTAAAATAATTATAAAAAAGAGTAAGTGCCTTTTAAACATTAATGTTGCAGTTTTAATTATAAATATCAGCTTTCAAACAAATATATAAACTATCTTTTACATCGAT
>Ga0209633_10003185_pt1 | contig 15258 bp, 14 predicted proteins | sample Cruoilmetagenom1_FD_187290 | JGI IMG/M metagenome (GOLD analysis project Ga0209633, IMG submission 187290) | Oil polluted marine microbial communities from Coal Oil Point, Santa Barbara, California, USA - Sample 1 (SPAdes) (version 2) | ecosystem: Environmental > Aquatic > Marine > Oil seeps ... | reverse complement strand
TATGCTCCAGAGCACGTATTTGACTGCAGTATTGTATGGCAGCAAAGCGCAAGGCTGAACTTTCCCATCACCGAGCGCACTTCCGCAGGGGGTTGACGAACGGCTGTTTTCATGGTGCTGGCCTCGGGCCCGCTTGACCCTAGGGAGCGGTCATCAGGACACGGAACTTCCGAACTGCACTCGATAGCGAACTCCATCCGAGGGGGCTCCGTACTTGCGGGACGTGCCGTCGATTCAAGCGGACTGGGGCTTGCCCCGTTCAGGCCTTTCCGGCTGCCGCCAATCGGTTTCCGCTCTCCCTCCGAAAATTGCCGTCGGCCGGACGGGCAATGTGTGCCAACAAACACCGAAAGGCCGACGATCGAAACGAGCAAGCTCATGCCGTGGCAGTTCGGAGAGGACAAAGGAGCCTTGCGTTCTCAGGTCCTTTGTAATGAATGATATGTTTGTAAGCGTTGCAGAAGGTGAAGGACTTGACTGCGATCAAAAAGATATCAGCCCGCAAAGTGGTGATGGTTTCCTTTCTGGTCGATCTCCTCGATGTGCTTACCAATCTCGTCGTTGCAGTGCTTACCGGCAGCGCTGTCGTCTTCGGTGAAATGGCACAGGGTATCGCCGACAGCATTGGCTCGGCTCTACTGGTCATCGGCGAGCGCCGTGCTGCCCGGCCCCGCGATACTGAGCATCCGTTAGGGTACGCACGTGAAGCCTTCTTCTGGGGTCTGCTATCGGCTGTTGCCATGCTGGTGATCGGGGCAGGGCTTAGCGGGTGGCGCGGTGTCCAACAGTTGCTGCATCCTGAGCCGCTGCAGACACCCGCACTGGCCGTGGCCGTTCTCATGCTGGCAGTGGCAACCAACGGCTATGCCGTGAGTCTGAGCGGCCGCAAACTGGTGGCCGAAATTGGTGGTCTGCGCACCATTTTTCGCAACTTCAACCAACCGTTGGTGAAGGGCGCCTTCCTGCGAGATGTTATTGGTACCTTCACCAGCATTGTGGGCTTGTGCGCGCTGCTGCTTTACGAAACTCTTGATCTGCTTATCTTCGATGCGCTTGGCGCAATTGTCGCCGCGCTTTTCATGACGGCGGGGTCGGTGGTTCTGATGGCCCAGGCTCGGGCGTTGATAACTGGTCGAGCAGTGCCAGAGACGGATCTACAGCAGCTTCGCGAAGCGATCCTCGCCGACCCGAAGGTTGAAGCGGTCAATGATCTGGCCGCCATCTACGCAGGCGCTTCGGAAGTGCTGGTCGACGCAGACCTTGATCTCTCCGAAGAACTCAACACCTCAGAGATTGAAATGGTACTCGATTCACTTGAGGTGCGGGTAAGAACGATATTGCCCGACATTGAGCGCGTGCGCGTATTGTTGAATTCGCCCCGAAACACGATTATCAGCCGGTTACGCAAAGACGACCGTTTGCGAGCTCCTGACTGAGCGTGCGAAGGCTATCTTGAGCATGCTGGCTCGGTTCAGCAAACGAACAGCAAGTCTGTCTGGTGCCGCAAAGGTCTGTGCAGGCAGGGTCTGCCATTTCCCGCCGTGCTAACCAAGGCTCACAAACGTTCGTTTGGGTTTAGCGGCAGACCTCAGGGCGCGCGATCCAGCAGGTCATGCTCTCTTGAATTTTGGAGGCTGGTTCGAAGTAGACTGACAACACAGCTGCAACGGGTCACAATTCAGTCTCGTTGATCCGTGTCAATGCCCTGACTAGGACATGCGGCCAGCGTTTTCGCAGTGGCAGGTATCGAATGACGGAGTGCCCCTCGTTCGAACTGCTTCCAGTTCGCAAGGCAGCGGCAGCGTCATGCCCCATCCATAACCAAAACCGGGGTTGCGAGAACACACTTGGGCTTTCTTCCAAACTCTCCTGTTGAGAAGATGCTTGGTGAAGCCAAGCAGACCATTCGCAGCCTCGTCGGCCCGGCGATAGGGTGGCTCTCCATTCCGCTTCTCATATACCTTTTTTTCTTGAGCATCTCCCTTTTGGGAGTTTCTCTGAAGATGCTAGGCGGCGGCTTCTTAACCGAGTTGCTTTCGTTGACCTCGAACCCCTTCGTGGGTCTCTTCGTCGGCATCCTTGCCACCAGCATCATGCAGAGTTCGTCGTCGGTAACCTCCCTCACCGTCGGTCTCGTCGCGGCAGGTGGATTGGACGTTGCGCAGGCGGTACCCATCGTCATGGGATCCAATATGGGAACCAGCGTCACAAACGCTCTCGTTGCAGCCGGACATATCAATAAGCCTGAGGAGTTCCGAAGAGCATTTGCCGCCGCTGTCGTCGACGATTTCTTCGAAATCTGTTGCATCGCGATATTGCTCCCCCTGCAGGTGGCCTTCAACGTTTTGGGGGCGAGCGCTGCGTTTGTGTCGAAGCAGTTCGCTCAGATCGGGGGACTGCATACCTTTGATCCTCTGAACGCCGTCATCGATCCGGTTGTCGAACTCATTGCTGATCTGGTCTTCGACTCCGCCTTGGTGCTGCTCATACTCGCTCTGGCCTTGCTCTTCTTGTCCCTCAGCTATCTGGTGAAGACGCTGAAGCGCCGTCTCATCGGAAGGATTGAGCGGTTCTTCGACAAGGTGCTGTTCAAAACGGCGAGCCGGGCCATGGCTCTTGGCTTCGCGTCGACAGCGCTCCTCCAAAGCAGCTCCATGACGACCTCACTCGTCGTGCCTTTGGCAGGAGTAGGGTTCCTCACGCTGCAACAGGTCTTTCCCTACGCACTTGGGGCCAATGTCGGAACGACGCTGACGGCGATGTTCGCGGCTTTGGTTACAGGCCAGGAGGCCGCGGTGACAGTCGCTTTCGCTCACTTGCTGTACAACGTCATCGGGATCGCTCTGGTGTGGCCGCTTCGCCGTATTCCTCTCGGCTTGGCCGAGCTTCTGGCGAAATATGCGCTGCGCTCGCGTCTGGTGCCACTGGTCTATGTCATCCTCGTGTTCTTTGCCATCCCGATGGCCCTGATATTCTCGATGAGGTGAAGTCGATGATGAGATTCAGAGAAATCTACGAAATCTGGCGACGGGACAACTCGCTTAGTCTGGCACTCAAGGAATCCTATGAGATGCTCGAGAAGACGCACAGTATGTTCCAGGAATCGGCCAATCTCCTGCGCGATGTCGCTACCGCGCGAATGACTCTGGACATTTACGAGGAGGACCGGCGCATCAACGCTTACCAGATCCAAGTGCGGAGAAGAGTTCTGCGATACCTCGCGATCGCAGGAATGGTGGACCTGGTTCCCGGACTCGTGCTTACCAGCATCGTCATCGATATCGAGCGTATCGGTGACTATACGAAGAATATCTCGGAGCTCGCGACCACATATCCTGAAAAGCTCGATTGCGGAAGGTTCGAGCACCGCGTTGGGCATATCGAGCAGATCGTGGAGAAGCTGTTTGCCGAAATACGAAGCATCCTGGAATCCTCAAATCGCCAGGCAGCACGCGGGCTCATAGACGAATGTAGCCGGGTCCGGAAGGATGCGGATCAGATCATCGCCGAGCTGATCAAGGGAGATGACGAGTCCATGGCGCGCGCTCAGACTGCAGTGGTCGCGCTTTATGTTCGCTATCTGAAGCGTGTGGCAGCTCATCTCCTCAACATCCTATCGAGTGTTGTCAGTCCGTTCGAAAGAATCGGCTATCGCGAACAGGATCAGACCTGATGAGCACCGAAGACGTCAGTCGCCGCCGCGGCATTGTCAGAGTAAACCCGCTTAAGGCGGCAAGGAGCGGTCCGTGCAGACTTCTGCATACTTCGTGTTTGGTTCAATCGGGATCGTGTCTGTTGGGTTTCGACATAACTCGTCTCCTCTGCGTCGACGATCAGCAGACCATCATGCGCGCCTCACGTTTCCGGCCGATGTCCGTTTAGTCGCTCAATCCGAACAGGTGATCTCATGCTGTCCGCCTTTGCCGGCTGCTCTCGAACGAGTGTCCGGACGTTCTGCACCTTCTCTTCCAGCGATGCATATCCCGTGTCGATCGCGATCATGCCGGTGTAGTCTTCTTCGATCCGCCGCAGCCGCTCGTCCGCCTGGCTGAAACTTTCCTTGGCGGCCATGAGGTGAACCGAAGACAGCTCCATCATGGCGCGACGCCGCCAGTCCGACGTCGCATCAAGCCAGGAATCATGGAGGTGCAACAGCTCTTCGAGGTCGGCCTCGTCCCACGGGTCGCGGGCAAGCTTCTCACTCCAGTCCGCATTGGTGCATCTGAACACCGCCGACGCATGCGCCTCTCCCAGCAGCTCGAAGTGATCGCGCAGATGCGCCATCGTGACCTTGATCCACGGCAGTTCGGCAAAGAAGAAGTCCTGCTGGATGACGTAGCTGTCGACCATCAGCGCGGGCATGAACTGACGGAGAATGTGTTTGTGCAACGACAGCGACTTCGCAACGTCGATAAACAGAATTTCGATCCCATCACTCGCGACCCAGCGATATTCTTTGAGGTCGCCAATATGCAGATCGACGTGCGAAGCGACCTGAGCGATCTGATCTGCGAGCAGCGGAGAAAAGTCTTCGCCGGCGTGCAGCCAGCCTGCGAGAGGGTGCTTGTCCTCCTGGAGAAAGCGGACCATGTGCGGGGTGGCGAGACACTTGTCATAGCCGTGGATGGGTTTTGTCGGCCGGTCCCTGAACGGTCGGAGTAGCGCCTCCTTGTCGGAGCGGTCCAGAAGCGCCATCCCGAAGGCAAGAGTGGACGAACCGAGAAAAATGCCCGCATCGACGATAAAGCCCGCTCCCGTGAAGTGGTCCTTTGCAAGGTGATACAGGAGCTTCCGCTCATTTATCGATATCATCGAGGGTACGGACAGACAGGGCCGCGGCAGTTCCACATATGACAGATCAAGCTCGATGCTGAGCGCAACGGTCCCCACAATTTTTCCTTTGCCGCGACGGTTCTGTGGACCGGCGGTCGCCGATCTGCATGCCAGCCTCGCCAGTGCGGCAAAGCTACTGGATTGAGCCGACATTGCCCAGACGAACCGGGAAAAGTGAGGCCTCGGCGGTGAAACCGAGCCCTCTCAACCGAGCGCTCAACCCAGTAGGGCGATCGCCATACCTAGCTGGCGAGATCTTGCACGGGCTCGCCAAACGCCACGGCGTCTCACGCAATGTCATACGTTTTTGGGTTGCCAGATATGAGGTTGACGGCGAGTTCAACGACGACACCACGGCTGCTGACCTTTTCGGGATGACAAGGCACGTGCTGCGGCCCTCGAGCGTATGGCGGGCAAGCTGGCCCTGGGAGGGGCGGTTCGCATTCATGAAACCGCCTGTGGCCTGAACCCTTCTAATCCTTTGGAAAGGCTTGAATTCCGGGCTCAAGGACGCCATCTCTAGCCTACGATGTCGTTCCCGCTGATGCGCCCAATTTGCCGGCGGGCTGAGGCATAACAATCCCCAATTCGCAGATTGGCGCTGACGCGCTTCCTGGCCTTTTTGGGCAGGGAGCAGGCTGGGATTAGCCGACGGTGTCTGTGTACCAGGCTCGTCGACATATCAGGCTGTCTGGTTAACCATGGTTGTATGAGAATGTTGCACGACCGTAAGCATGAAAGGAAACATGACGGCTCTGCTACTGAGGGTCAGGCTCAAGTCCTGGACACCTTGCGCGCGGAAGCTCCTGTAATGGATTCGCGGCATGAGATCGGCTCAGACCGGTTCGGCGGCGCGCTTCTGGTTGAGGCAAGCGTTTCTCGATCGGAGCGTCCACAGCCGCCGGCGAGCGGCGAGGACACGCTCAAGGCAAGCAAGCCAGATCAGCCGAACCGCGTTAGCGCGAGCGTAGACGCCCGCCGTAACGATGCGGGTCTGTCTCCCAATTCTCTCGACACCTACTTGCGCCAAATGGGCGAGGAAGATCAGCTCTCCCGCGAGGAGGAGTTGGCGCTTGCCAAGCGCATCGACGAAGCTCAGCTGGCACTGCTGGATAACCTGTGTCGCATTCCCATGATCGTTGAGCGAATTGGCGCCTGGATACGGGACGTGGACCTGGGTCACCTCCGCTTGGACCAGCTCGTCAATGTTTCACCATCCGACAACGAACCGGATGCGGCAGAAAGCCTGCCGGCCAATCATGGCGATGGGCCGGGCATGAGAGGTGCGGCGTCGGATATTTCACCGCGCATGGAGAGCGTTGCCACGCTCGCTGGCGAGATCGTCGTTCTCGCCCGGAAGCGCATTGACATGCTCTCCCACGGCAAAGAGCTCTCAAAGCGCGATCGCAAGAAACTGGATGATCTTCTGTCTCGCGTGGCGGCCGAGATCGGCGAGCTGGATTTGCGGTCGGACCGAATCGCGGAGCTGGCAGCGGACTTCGAGGCCGAGGCCCGGAACCTGCATCGAACGGAACGGGAGCTGTCGCAGCTTGCCAAAAACAATGCCTCCCTGATCGCCGACCTGAGCGAGAAGCTTGCAGCCATCGCGCGGCGCGTCGGCTTGCCGATCGGCGAATTTCGCCACGCCACGGGCGAGGTGGGCAAAGCACGGCGCAAGCTGAACCGGCTGCGCGAAGAAATGGTGCGAGGGCATCTCCGTCTTGTTGTTGCGATCGCGAAGAAGTACCGAGCCTACAGCTCCCTGGATCTCCTCGACCTGATCCAGGAGGGCAATCTCGGTCTCATTCACGCGATTGAGAAGTATGACCACCGACGTGGCGTCAAGGTCTCCACCTATGCCGTCTGGTGGATCAGGCAGTCAATCACCCGCGCCATGGCAGACCAGGGCCGGATGATCCGGGTTCCCGCGCACATGGCCACCACCGCAAGGCAGGTCCAGCGCGAGCGGCGCAAGCTCTTCCGGCAGGACGGGCGAGATCCCTCGGCCGATGAGATTGCAGCACATTCGGGAATCAGCGTCGGCCAGGTGGAGCGGGCGCTGGCGCTGGTGCAGGAGCCCGCGTCGCTCGATGTTCCAATCGGTGAAGAGGGGGACGCGACGCTGGGCGATATGATCAAGGCAACCGATGCCGTTGATCCTCACACGGCGGCGGAGACCGGTGCGCTCGGGGAATGTGTTGCCGACGCGCTCGCGGAGCTGACACCCCGTGAGGAGAGCATCATGAGAATGCGGTTTGGGATCGGTTGCGCGAGCGATCACACCCTTGAAGAGATCGGCAAGACATTCGGTGTCACGCGGGAACGCATCCGCCAGATCGAAGCCAAGGCACTCCGGAAGATGCGCGAGTCCGCCGGAGCAGACAGGCTGCTAGCCTTCGCAGAAGGCTGATCGACGGAGACTGCGTTGCGCCGGGCGTAACGAGTTCACCATCTGCCAACCGAATGCTCCAAGAGCGGCCATGGGCTAAATGCAACCCTAGCTATTGCGTTGGCTGGATGCGTTGTCGCTTGAGCGGGCGGTTCCAGAGCATGATAAGCAATCCGTTCGTTCCCGCAGTCCTACAGCAGGACGGATCACGCCTTGATGCTGCCAGTCTGTCTGCCGCGGCCTGGTGCATCGTTTGCAAAGCCGTTTGCCTCGACGTCTATCGGAATGGGTTGGCCGCGACGATGGCTTCACCCTTGAGCCAAATCAACGCGTAGCGCGCCCATGTGAACTAGCCTTGTTTCAAAGTTCGCCCGGTCCATCCGGGTTCAGTCGAAAGAGTGTGTCATGCAAACCTTCATTATGTTGACCCGGCTGGCGCCGGGCGCTGTCGAATCGCCAAAGACGCTCGAAGATCTCGAACGAAAGGCAATGGATGCCATCCGGGCAAAGTGCTCTGAGGTCATCTGGATGGGAAGTTACGCCGTGCTCGGCCCTTATGATTATGTCGACATCTTCCAGGCACCCGACATCGAAACCGCCACGCGCGTCTCGACCGTCATCCGAACTTTCGGTCACGCCCAGACCGAAGTCTGGGGCGCCACCGAATGGGATCGGTTCAAGGATGTGGTGCGTGATCTGCCTGGCGAGCATGGGTCGTGATCCGGCCGCTGGCTGATCCATCGGCAGCTGAGTCGAGGTTTTATGAATTGCCATCACAGAGGCGTGGGAGAAGAGTGTAGTGACAGCCGAAGGTATACGCGCACGCATTGCACTCCCGGAAGCCGATCGGGAAGGCCGCATTCCGCTGGAATGCGTTGTGGGCGGGCGGCGCTCCGTCCGGGACTTCAAAGACCGTGCGCTGTCTCTGCCTGAGCTTGGCCAGGTTCTTTGGGCGGCCCAAGGCGTAAGTGATCCTGCCGGCCTGCGCACGGCGCCGTCAGCGGGCGCGCTCTATCCGCTTGAGCTCTACTCGATCGTTGGAACTTCGGGCGATCTGGAGGCTGGGATCTATCACTATCTCCCCTGCCGACACGGGCTCGAGCTGTGGGTCAAGGGGGATTTCCGTGCCGAGTTCGCGGCGGCGGCTTTGATGCAAGAGTGGACAAAGCGAGGCGGCCTCATTCTGGTCTTGGCTGCGGCTTATGGCCGGACCGAAGTAAAGTACGGCGACCGCGGCCGGCGCTACGTGGCCATCGAGGCGGGGCATGCGGTTCAGAACGTTTGCCTGCAAGCCGTCGCCCTGGGTCTCGGGACGACAGAGGTTGGGGCTTTTCACGACGAAGCCGTGGCTCGTCTCTTACGTCTGCCCGCCGACCAGGAACCCGTCACCAGCGTTGTCGTCGGCCATCCGGTCTAGGTCGATCAGGCCTGCTCAGCGTGTCGGAGTGTGCATTCGTGACAAACGGTCGGCGAGCCGGATTGGCTCCGGCAGGCGATAGCGCGGTGCGAGCTCCAGAACGAGCTTGATAGCAGTGTCCAAGCTGACGCGATGACCGATTGATACGAACACCGGCCGCACGGAATGCCGTGTACGCACGACGGCGCCAAGCATTTCCCCACGGTGGAAGAGGGCACACCAACTGCCGCGCTCCACCCCTGGTTTCTCGTGGGCGCCTATCAGCCGCGACTTGGCGATACCAATGGCGGGCATGTCGGCGAGGACACCAACATGGCAGGCCAGTCCGAAACGGCGCGGATGCGCCAGCCCTTGTCCGTCGATAAGCAGCAGATCCGGTTTCGTGGACAGGGCATCGAGTGCAGCCAGCATGGCCGGCGCCTCGCGAAATGAGAGCAACCCCGGTATGTAAGGAAAGCGCAGCGGGCAATAGGCAAGGGCGCTTTCACGCAAATCAGACCGAGGCCTTGTCACGACTGCCGCCGCCGCCCAAGCCAGCCGCCGTTCGGAGGCGTAGTGCGCGTCGAGCCCGGCGACGCATTGAATGGCGCCAAACCGATCCTCGCGCACCACTTTGCTTCGAAGCTGCTCCTGGACTTCCCTCGCGGCCGCGGGCGACTCGGGCCAGCGTTCAAGACCGGTCATTTGCATCACCCTGCATCGGCCGCTGTTTTGGGCATCTCCTCTAACGGAGTTCGCGGGGCTCGCCAAATCCAGCCGGAGAGGTCAGGAGTATCGTCTAGTGGGCAGACGAGTCCAAGGGCTCAGTCCGTCTGACAGGAAGGGCAGAAATAGCCCGTACGCCCGCCGACCTTCGATGTCTGGAAAGCGGTGCCGCAGCGCGGACATCGTTCGTTCTTCGCGCGGTGGGTCAGAAGCCAGTCCGTAGGCGGCGACCCTTCCATCCCTTCAGCCAGCACGCCGCGGTCGACCGCCTCGTGCAGCACGCGACGCATGATCTGGAACAGGCAAGCAAGCTGTTGGTCGCTGAGGTCTCCGATGCGTGCGTTCGGCCTTAGTCCGGCCTGATACAGGATCTCGTCCGCATATATGTTGCCGATCCCCGCCAGCTTGGATTGATCCATCAGAGCGGACTTGATCGCGCCGCGCGGTGAGCCGAGCGCGGCTTGGAACGTGCGCGCGTCGAGGACCGGATCGAGCGCGTCCGGTCCCAGATCGTGAGTCCTCGCAAAGGCTGACGCCTCGCCAGCCAAGGCGATGCGCCCAAGCCGCCGCCGCGAGGTGACGGCGAGCGCGGTGCCGTCGTCGAAGACGAGATGCAACGCCGCAAGTGGAGGGACCTCTGCCTCTCTGCCGACCGGCACGATCTCCCCAGTCATCCCGAAATGGAGGACGAGGCGCAAGCCGTCGTCGAGTTCGACGAGCAGGTACTTGCCATGGCGGGTGGTGGCCACGATGCGGCGGCCCTCAAGGGCGCGCGAAAGCCGCTTTGGGCTGACACCGTCGAGCAGCCGCTCGTCGAGAACATGAGCCTCGGAAATCGTCCGGCGTCTCGCATGGCCGTCGAGGCGCTGCCTGAAAATCTCCACATCGGGCAATTCAGGCATACCTACAGATCTACCGCTTGAGCATGGACATGGTTCTCTTCCTTCCCTGAGCTTCGAAAGGGGGCATTCGAAACTGCAGTGACATGCCACACGCCTGCTTGGCTTGGGCCGCGTTCAGTTGTCGATAAGGCAATGCTTAAAGCACCGCGCGGGCTCAGCAATGACGGAAATCAAAGTGGGAAAGTCGGTAATGAGCTAAAGGGCTCAGACCAGCGCGAGATCGATGTGTCAATTAATTTACGGACAGCGCCCAAAGTGCCTGGTTTATGAGGCGTGCTGGAGAAAGAGATGCACGCCTCTGAGAACGTGAGCAACATTGCATTGGGCTTCATCGGTTCCGCGGGGGTGCAGCGGCGTCTTCGGGGATCTGCAGATTCCTGCTTTGCTGCAGGTCCTTCAGAAGCTGCAACAAGCGCATTGCGTCGTCATCCGCCAAAGGGATGCGGACCAGTGCGCGCCGGCCGGTTTCGTCCACCTCCATCGCTCCCTGACTGCAACGGCGTCGGCTTTTTCCGCGTGCATCAACTTCAGTGGGCCCTCCAGACGTCCGAAATTGAACGGGCCTGGCCCATCCATAACGACAAGGTTTTCATCGACCATTACCAACCTCTACGACTGCACGTTTTTGCAGAATCCTGCGGAAACGGGCCGTCACCCGGCCTCGACGGATCCGATGAGTCTTCCCTTGGTGGGATTGACCGACGCTCCTGCACAGCGATTGCGCTTCGGGCAAAAAACCAGCACGCAAGCTACTCAGACCGAGCCGGCACTTCCCGTTTCGTCCGGGCATTTGACAGGAACTCCGTGAGGTTCGCAAACAGATCGACGTCGTTAATGATCCTCGGCACCTTGTGCTGCCCGCCGAGCTGACCTCTTGTCCTCATCCATGCCAGGAATATGTCCGGTTCGACTGCCGTAGTGTGAGGCGGGTGCAGCCCGTAACCGCCCGCGCGATGCGTCTTGTAGTCCGCGTTCAGCGTGCAGAGGTGACTATCCAAAGCGTCGCGGAAAGCAGCCAAGCGCTTGGCGTCCGGGGGTCCACCGGCAAACTCGACCACAAAGTGGTGTCCACCTTTACCCCCCGCACGCTCGGAAAAGACGGGAGCCACACAATAGTCGACGACCGAGGCATCGATCGCATCGGCGGCAACGGCCACAGCCTCTTCGATCTCCACATCGATCAAGTGCTCGCCAAAGGCGGAAAGCACATAGGAGGTGCGGCCTGTGACGAGGATGCGCGGCGGATCGACCTCGACGAACTTCACGGTGTCGCCCAGAATATAGCTCCATGCGCCGGCGCAGGTGCTGAGGACCATGGCATAGTCGATTCCCGGCTCGATGGTGCCGAGCCAATGCCGTGTCGGCGTTGAAGCTTCGAGATCTTCGGTGGGCACGAATTCATAGAACACGCCGTTGTCGATGATCAGACGCAGTCCCTCTCCTTGACCGCGATCCGCAATGGCAATGAACGCTTCGCTCGCGGCATACGCCTCGCGCAGTTCCGCACGGCTGCCATCCAAAAGCTCCGAAAATTGCTTCGCATACGGTTTAAAGTCGATGCCGCCATGCACGAGCAATTCAAGGTCCGGATAGTAGCTCGCGATCCGGGCCCCAACGTCTGGACGCAGCTCCGCAAGTTTGTCGAAGAATGCCAGAAGCCAGTTCGGCAGGCCGCTGATGACCCGGATGTCCTCCTCAAGCGACAGCCGCGCCATCCTCTCGATTTTCTCCTCCCAGTCAGAAAGGAGCGCCAGTTCGCGCGGCGGAAAGGTGTACGGCCGCGCCCACCAGGGGATCTCGTTCGCCTCAATTCCGCTGAGGTCGCCGGAATAGATTCCGGGTGCCTCCTGGCGGAGGTTCGTACTGCCACCCAGCAGAAAGCTCTTTCCGCCAAGGATCCGGCTCGTGGGACGGTTCAGCAGATGGTGCGACAGGATGTCCTGCGCAGCCCGGCGGTTTGCGCGCAACATTTCGTTCGAGCAGGGAATGTATTTGGTGTTCCCCGTCGTTGTCCCGGACGTGAGGGAGAAATAGGGAATCGTGCCCGGCCATGTGCAGTCTTCAAGTCGCGGAAAATCGGGCTGCCAGTAATCGCTCCAGAAATCCTCATAGCGGCGTAGCGGCACGCAGTCCTGGAAGTCCGCCACATTCTTTATGGAAACAAACTCATGATCGCGGCCAAAGCGCGTTGAGGCTGCTTTGCGGAGGAGCCGCTTTAATTCGGCCTCCTGCACATCACCAGGCTTCTGGGCATTAAGCTGCCAAATCCGCCACTGCGCATATAGCAAAGCAAAGGGTGTTGCGGCGAGCATGCTGTTATCTGTTGCGCGGGACCAACGTTTCCAAGAGCCGGTCGAGGATAGCAGTTCCATGCGATGGGAAAAGCGCCTGTGACCGTGGTCAGACAGCCCGAAAACAGAGCACATGGCGGATCCGCAGATCCTTGTGTGGTGTCCGGTGCTGGGACGAGGGCGGAACTTTCTGATGATTTCGTCTGTACCGGATACTCGAACAGCACCGGTGATCTCATTTGGGACTATCTTGGAATTGCTCGCCACCGCGGTTGAATTCGCGACAATCCATCATAAGTTCTGGTTATGTTCCGACTTTGCTCCGAACATTCGAACGGCCCAAGAGAACTCCTGTAGGGATCGGCGGACTTGGGCATCCCATAAGGCGCGTTCGCAATGGTCGGCAAAATGTAACGTAGAGATCCCATCTTGATCATAAGAATGAAGCAATGAAGAAGCAGAAGACGCAGCCTACTAGCCCGACGTGGCTGCTTCCGGAACCGGGCCAGTGCAAATGGCCCGAAACCGTTGACAATAAGCACCGCTTCACCTGCGAGAACAGAGCTGAATCGGGGCAGCCCTATTGTTCAAAACATCTTGAGATTGCGTGGCAACGTCAATCCTGATCAGTCGTAATTGATAACCCGCCGAATGGCACCGCTTGCCGACGTCTATCGCGCCGATGACCTTCGTGCCTGAGGGATGGGCGGCGGGAATTGCTGCAGCCTAATGCAAGACGAGCTGTCTGAAGCGGGCTGTTAAAGAGGTTGCAGCAACCTCATCGCATCGGCTGGTCAATCGGAACAGCGTAAGCCGTACACGACGTCCGGCCATCAAATGGGATCGGAGGACGACGCATACAATAGAGCCATGGGTGAGAGGTACTGCGGACTTTTGAATGTAGACCGTTCGACTGACGAGATCTCGAATCAAGGTCCAACGAAATATCCGTACAAGGATTAGGATTCCTATATCGGAAGCCGCTTAGGTTGCGGGACGCGTGGACCGCCGGCAGTTACGACGATACCGTCATCTGGGGCCGCGTCCGGCCAACCCAGTGTTCCGTCGGCAGCGATGATATGAACGTTATCGTATCCCAGGAGATCTAGAGTTTGCCGTGCGTTATCAGCGAGCGCTTCGATACGTCCTACAGTGTAGACCTCGTCGGTTATTTCACCCAGCGCTGCCGCCGCGTAGCCGCTTCCCGTTCCGACCTCGAGCACATGCTCGCTTGCCTTGAGATGCAGCGCCTCTGTCATCAGGGCGACCATGTAGGGCTGCGAGTTCGTCTGACTCTCTCCTATCGGCAGCGGCATGTCCTCATAGGCGAGGTCTTCATACTTCTCGCTCACGAAACAGTGGCGCGGCACCTTGCGCATGGCGTCAAGTACACGTGCGTCCTTGATACCGCGTGCGACGAGTTGCCGGTCTACCATACGGTCTCTCAGATCGGCCGGTTTGTGTGTCACCATGCTGATTGCCTCAGTCCGGACCCGGCATCAAAACGCCGTCGTCCAAAGCGCGTCCTTCAAACGTTTCGTCGCGATCTGATGGGCCGCCTCGCGATAGGAGCACTCCTGTCCGGTCGCGACGGCGAACGTATTGTCACAGGCTTTTGTAATCCTGGTTGCTAGTCCCTCGTTGACTTGCTCCTCCGACCACGGAAGGCGTTGGAGGTTCTGCACCCATTCGAAATAGCTCACAACGACACCGCCGGTGCTGGCAAGAATGTCCGGCAGGACCACGATACCTTTGTCTCGCAAGATAAGGTCCCCTGCATATGTGACTGGACTATTCGCGCCCTCTACAACGACTTCGGCCTTAACTTTCTTGGCAACTGATTTGTCGACTGCTCCGCCCAATGCGGCAAGGACAAGATAGGTGCATGGCAGCTCGAGCAGGTCCTTGTGCTCGATCGCCTCCATCCCCTCGAGGCCAATCACGCTTCCGGTCTTCCTCTTGTGACCAAGGAGGGCTTCGACATCGATGCCTTGGTTGTTGAAGATGCCCCCTGAGCTGTCACTCACCGCGATTACCTGAACGCCTCGGTCTCGCAAATCCACGGCGGTATGCAGTCCGACGTTGCCGAAGCCCTGAATGGCGGCCGTCTTGCCCTCCAACTTATCGGCCCGATGGCGCGCATATTCATGCATCACCATTCCGAGCCCCCGTCCGGTGGCGCTTTCGCGTCCGGCCGCTCCTCCGACAAGGGTCGGCTTGCCGGTCACGACGCCCGGCGTATAGCCGTAGATGACCGAGTACTCGTCCTGGATCCAGGCCATGACCTGAGCGTTGGTTCCGACATCGGGCGCCGGAATGTCCAGATTGGGCCCGAGATTGCGATGCAGCTTTTGAACAAAGTAGCGTGTGAGGCTCCTCAGTTCGCGACGGCTGAGCAGTTTGGGATCACAGTCGATACCGCCCTTGGCGCCGCCCAAGGGCAGTTCCACGAGGGCGGTCTTGAGCGACATGAGACAGGCGAGCCAGCGCAGCTCGTCGAGGCTGACGCTCGGGTGATATCGCAGCCCTCCCTTGTAAGGGCCAAGGGCATTGTGATGCTGAACGCGATATCCGTAGAAAATCTCGATGCTACCGTCATCGCGCTGCAGCGGCATCGCCACGCGGACTTCCCTGCTCAGGCCGGCGAGAAGCCGGAACTCTTGCTCGTCGTAGCCAAGTCGATCCGCGGCTTCCTTCAGGAATTGGACATTTTCGTGCAGG
>Ga0209633_10003184_pt1 | contig 15260 bp, 11 predicted proteins | sample Cruoilmetagenom1_FD_187290 | JGI IMG/M metagenome (GOLD analysis project Ga0209633, IMG submission 187290) | Oil polluted marine microbial communities from Coal Oil Point, Santa Barbara, California, USA - Sample 1 (SPAdes) (version 2) | ecosystem: Environmental > Aquatic > Marine > Oil seeps ... | reverse complement strand
TTGCCGCTTCCTTTTTTGCCACGGATTTTCGGCTTGCCCTGTTCTCCTTTAAGTCTGTTGTTTTCGTCGCGAAGTTTCTGGATTTCAATCTTCAATTTTTCGTTTTCTTCGCTCAATCTTTCGACAAAATTTATCAGGACTGGAAGCGTATTGGAGTGCGGTTCCTGAAGGGAACTGTCTGCTTGAAAATCAATGTTGTGAAAAATTTCCTTTATCTCTTGACGGCTCATATTTTGATCATAGCATCATCCTTTCGGTTTGTCCCCTAAAAAGTTCATTTTTTATTTCCGTGCTGTTCCATGCTTTCTCGCACTGAATCCACCAGGGAGGGGGGGTGCATAGGATACGTCTTTTTTATAGAAAGGACATACCTTTATTGAGTTGTTTTGACATTGTTTGCATCCTTTCCTTTCTTCTACCCCAAAGAGCTTTTGCAACGGTTGAAGTTTTTCGACAGATGGAAATTCGCCATAAAAAGCGTCAATCTGCAATTAACTCAGCGTATCGAAAACAGCTCAAAGAATAGGCGGAAAGTTGGCTGAGGGAAAGTGACAAAGTAGAACTATTTCTAAAGCATAGTTTTGATATAAACTGATACCCGCAAGCTTTTTCTTTTCCAGGCTTTTTTCGGCGGATATCCACTTCTCATACAGCAGAAACATATTGGAATCGGTCAGGATATATTCCTGGAACAATAAATCGCAGTCATTACACCGTGCGATGTTATAATAGTCTGATTCTACTGTATTTTTTGGCATTCTCCCTTCGTAATAGGAATCCAAAAATGGCCATATTTTTTCGTTGGAAAACTTCCCGGAATAGATAACTTTATAGGAATTACTCTCACAACAAGGGCAAGAGTTTCTCTTTAAAAAATTCTCGCTCATAACAATTGTTCTTCATGGTCAGTTAAATGTATTAGGTTGTCCCCCGCAGCTACCTGATTTTTTCAACTCTGCCGCCATCAATGCGATACAAGGTATGGACCTCTTTCATGAGGGCAGGCTGGTGCGAAATGGCCACAATAGTTACTCTCCCGGACAAGTTCTTTAATGTTGCACAGATTTCGGCCTCCGTGGCCGGATCCAGGGCGGTTGTAACTTCATCAAGGACCAGGAGTCTTGGATTACGCACGAGCGCCGTAGCAATAGCAATCCGCTGGCGTTCTCCCCCCGATATCCGTCCCCCCCGTTCACCGACGCGCGTATCCATTCCTTCCGGCAGGTGAGATACGAAATCCCAGGCACCCGCGGCTCGAAGCGCCTCTTCCACACGGAGACGGTTGATGGAAATATCCCCCAGCACAATGTTGTTGTATATGCTCTCATGGAATAGAAACATTTCCTGGGGCACATATCCCACCATTTTCCGCCAAGCGGTGAGATCGATCTTTCGAAGGGGGGTCTGGTCAATGAAAATGGTCCCTTCCTGGGGATGGGCCAACCCCATAATCAGGTCCGCAAGGGTCGTCTTGCCGGCGCCCGAAACGCCCGAAATGCCAACAAAATCACCCACGGGGATCTCAAGGGATACCCCTTTGAAAACGGCCTTGTCCCCATAGCCAAAGAATACCTTTTGAAAGCGAATTTCTTTCTTAAATGTGGGAGAAAGATTTTCGCCCCGGTTGGCGTCTTCTTCAGCTTTGGCACGATTGATACTGTCCATCAGAGACCAGAACGCGCTTTCTACTATGACCATTTTCTGGTACCGATGCTGCACTTCATTCAGCCTGGTGACCATCCGGAAGAAAATGAACGCCAACACGAGAATGGCCGAAAAGGGTGTATCGCCAAAATAGACCAGCGCAAAGAGGCCCGAGGCAAGAAAAAAGGCCGTCATAGGCTCCTGGACCGCTTTTAATGTCTCCTGGGCAATGACCTGACGCCGCTGGGCCATATTCAGATCCCTGGTTTCAGCCTCCAACAAGGGCAGCAAATGCTCTTCACCCGCCATGGCTTTGATGGGCTTGATGCCCTGCAAGGCATCCGTCAACCGCGTCAACAATGCCTTGCTCAAAATCGTCTTGCTCAAGCCCGCCTGGCGGCCCATCTTTACAAAACGTTTGAGGATGAACATGATGATAAAGCCGGCAACAAACGCAATCACGGCCACCCTCCATGACACCATCACGGCCACAACGGTGTAGGCCAAAAACTGGATGAGATAAGCGATGGCAACACTTGCCTCGTAATACGCCACACCTGCCCTCCAGGCTTCAACGGCGATGGCATTGGCGAAACGTCCGGCGGGATGGCGAACAAAATATCCCCACCGAGCATTCAGGAGGGCACTGATCAGCTTCATTCGGAGATCCGCCACAACGTGGGAAACCGTATATCCCACCTGACGCATGGCCAGCCATGAGAAAATCCCTTTCAGCGTGATTCCCGTCACCAGGACCAGAAGGAAGACCTCGAACCGAGGTTCCAGACCCACAAAGCGTATTCCCTGCGCCACCATGTGCCCGATACCGGACTGGGGCGCCTGAGCAGACCCCATATTGACTTCAAACAGGGGCAACAATACCGCTACGCCGATGCCCTCGGCTAATCCTGAAAATATCAAGCACAGAATCATGACCAGCGTCCTCTTTGGATACGCTTTGAAGAAATAGACCACAAGACCTGTGCTTTCTTTATTGAACATTTTTCGACTCCTGACCAACCCAGAACAATATCGGGGAAACCCTCAAACCGATTTCAGGACAATACACGGAACACCCTCCTGTCCCAGGTGAATTCCTCTTCCAGCAGCCTGCGAGCTGCAAGGCCGAGCCTTGCTATCAAGGCCCCATCCTGCACCAGGTCTTTGAGGGCAACTGCCCAGGCGTTGATATCTTCAGGGGGGACCATGACGGCTGTTACCCCGTTTTGGAGCACCTCCCTTAAGACTGGAAGATCGGATGCCATGATCGCTTTTCCATGGGCCATATATTCGAACACTTTCAGAGGTGATGTCCAACGTGATATATCGCCCTTGCCCCCTTCCAGTGTCACTTTGTTCAGCAATGGGGCCAACATGATATCGAACTGCCGATAATACCTGCCGATATCTCCGGGATTGACATATCCATGAAAAATAAGATTCGGAAATCCGGTCCGCTCTTTCCAGAAATTCAGATCTTCATCCCTGCCCCCCACCACATGAAATGTCAATTCCGGAAAGCGCGGCGCAAGCTGTGAAACGATCTCCATTCCTTTGCCGGGATAGAGCTGCCCCACGTACCCGACCTGCAATCCAGCTTTGCTATCAATAGGTTTTCCGTCCTGCCTGTCAAATTTCTCACGGGGGATATCCGCGCTATCGTGGGCCACAACCATCCGCCCTGCGCCCAGGGAGGGATAAGCCTTCAGGTAATCCCTTCTCAAGGCATCGGAGATAACCACCAGGCGCCGGAAAGTTCTGCGTCTCACGAGCAAGGCTTCCACCAGACGCTCGATGGGGCCGGCGGGGAATACATGGGCTTCATATATACAGGGGACCCCCAAAAAGGAGGCCAGGAAGATGAGATAGACATATCGGGAGTAGAACAGGTCCGGACGAGGGGAACGCAATAAGCGGAAAAACACACGCCAAACATAGATCAGAGGACCTACAACACGCAATTTCGGCCAAGGGAAGAAGATGATCGGGAAGGTGTCTTGAACCCCGTATTGGGCATAGGGGTCAATCTTGGCAGGATTGCCCTTTCTGGCATAGAGGACGATCTCGTGGCCTTGAGCACCGAAGGCGTTGCACATCTTCATGACATGAACACTGTTGCCGGTTCGGGACGGTATTTCCGAAGCCGAAAGATAGTCGATACGCATGGTCCTTATCCTCACGCCCATCCCTTCACCCGGCGCGAGCTGTCACACAGAAAAGCGACTCGCAGATCTCCGTGATACCCACATTTGCGAACCGTCCCGAAATCTTCTGCAGCCGATTCAGATCAACCTGTACCTCGGAAAGGCCCAGAGAAGGAAACTTCTGATGCAGGTATGCCGCATGTGGATTGGCCCCCCGGACAAGTCTTTGCAGCAATGCCCATGTGGGGAGGATCCCCCTGAAAGTCAGGTCTCGGGCTATGGCATGGACAGGGGTAACTGCAAAGGGTATGGGGCGGACATCCAGTTGTTCAAGGGAATCGACAATAGCCTCCGATGCCAACTTTCCCTCCAGACCAGTGAAAAAACGCTGCGCAAGCCTCCGTTTTTCGCCGCCCGATTCACTTTCTTCGCGCAATTCACCCGACACCAGCGCCATCACCACCTCCACCAGATCTTGCACTTTGAACACCTCCCGGCTCACAGCATTGGGCAGAGAGGAATCATAGGTTTCGGAGGTCAAAGGCCGGTACGACACCACAGGCACGCCCATGCCGAAGGCCTCGATCCCTGTGGCACAGCTGTTGTGTATGACAACCTCGGAAGCCAATATCCAAGGCAAAGAGCCGCCCTCGTGCAGGACCTTTACGTTTGGCAGGCCTTTGACTTCCCTCTTCCACGCGTCGTGGTTCTCCGAAGGGTGCGGCCTCAAAACGATGGTGTGGTCAGGAAGTGCTGAACTCAGTGGTCCCAGCATTCTGGCAAAAGCCTTGTACATCTCCCCCAAGAATGCGACCCATTGCTGAAAAAAGGCCTCCCTTTCAGCATTGGGAACCTTGCCCCGGCTCTTGAGGCCCTCCAGATAGGTACCCCGGCCTAAAAAATGGTTGAAACGGTGGAAATTGGTATTCACCAAAACGATTCGGCCATGCCGTTCCTTGATGCGCTGGGCCTCCTCCCGGTAAAACTCCCGGAACCGGGGACGAAGGAGATCCAGACGGGGGCTGCCGCTGGACACCACCTTGGCCCGATCGCCGAGCGCGATGGCCCGTCGAACATCCTCTGCGTGGTAGTCTCCCCAGGCGAAAAAGACCGCTGCCTGCGCCATGGCCCCGGATGAGACGCGCTCATGGCGGTATGATTGGCGATTGCGGTAAGCAATCCCTTCCTCACACCATGCAGCAACGGTATAGCCCATCTCCCGGTATCGTGCCAACCGGGCTTCGTTGTCCGTCGTGATGTTGTTCCCAAAAATAATGCCCCTGGGCAGGAAACGAACGTTGGACGCCAAAGCGCCTTTATGCCCCAGAATCACGCCAAGGCCCTTTTCCGCCGCCACACAGGACAGCAGGAGCTTGGCATGGTATTCCCTCACCTTGGTTTCAATGGGGATCAACAACCAAATCCTGGGAAGATCGTCGTATTTTGTATATCTCAGCACCATCACTTTGGAGATACACCTCTAAAAATATCCACGATCTTTCGTGCCCGTTGTTCCCATGTGTATTCCTGGAGAAATGTTGTCCTCGCTGTACAACCCAGTCTCACTCGCAACGACCGGTCACGGTCCAAACGCCTTAATGCCCCTTCCCATGCGGAAAGATCCCGAGGACCTACGAGCAGTGCGTTTTGTTCATGTCCTAAAATTTCCCGGAGCACCGGGAGATCAGAGGCAATGATCGGCAGGCCGTGGGCCATATACTCAAATAACTTTAGCGGAGACATCCATCGGCCAGTATCTCTGCTCTCATCCGCCAGCATGACCTGCTTCTGATAGGGAAGCAAGGCCACATGAAAATGTTCATAATATGTGTTCAACAGGTGATTCCGCACAAATCCATGGAAAAACAGGTTGGGTACCCCACAAGCATTCTTCCATTTTTTGATATCACTGTCTCTCCCCCCCACGATATGGAAGTCATATTCTTCCAGGGATTGTGCCAGGGAAGCCACCACCTCCATGCCCCTTCCCATATACAGGTGACCCACGTACCCGATTTGTGGTACGCCAGGCCTGCCGGGCCAATGGCCGGTCGACGCTTTGGGTTTCGATGGAATGTCAGCGGCATCAGGGATGACCCATTGATTCCCGGCAGCGAGCCATGGCAAGGCGGTGAGGTAGTCTTTGGCGAGTGCCTTTGTAATGGTAACAAGCCCCCGAAAACTGGGGCGCCTGTATAGCCGCATCTCGAACCAGCGGCTGCCTCGGGATGGAAAAAGCCCATGTGCTTCGTAAGCAACAGGTCGTTTCGTGAGGCTCGCCGCCAACAGCGCCTGACTGTGCCGCCCATAAAACACATCGGGTAGACCGTGCCTTGCACAGTAGAGAAGGGAACGGGCTGAAAAATAGTAGCCAAGGCCATGTCGAAAAATCAAGGGATGAAACTGGACAAGATCGAAGGATCTATCCATGCCGTAAAACGAAAATGGGTCAACATCCTCATGAACATTAAAAATAGAGAGCACGGTTACTTGATGGCCCAGCTTTCCAAATGCATGGGCCATTTTCATCACGTGCAGGGCACTTGCGGCGCGGGACGGAATGGCGGTTCCTGACAGATAATAAATCTTCATCGGAAAAATTCCAAGTTCACCGGGTTGTCAGATAAAAAGCCTTTTAGGTGGTTCTTGATATTCCATTTACACAGGGCTTCTGTATTCATGGGTAACATAAAGGGCATACTTCTCATCCAGCAAGGGAATGCCCTTGAAGATAAAATAGACGTGATGGCATCGTTCACACTCCAGGTGTTGTTCATGCCTCCGTAAATGGGATCTGCACAATGGGCATACATGGTGGAATTCGGAAATTGTTTTTTCTGCTTCCGGCAACTTCTTGACATGCAGAATGTGACACGCACCTCGATTGAACAGTGCACCGTTTTTCAACGAAAAATAATCGGTCAGGGTCACATCTTCCAACGAACGGATATACCGGGGTATGTTCTTCACGTAGTCCTGTGCAATCATTCGAATTTTTTGCGAAAAACTTCCCAACTCATAAGACGGTTCAAACAAGACGATCCATTCTTTGGTCACCCGGCACATCTCGTCGATGGCTTTCCTGAAATCATAGGGCATATGTTCCAGGCAGTGCGATGTAAACACCAAATCAAAATACCCATCGGGATAAGGCAGAGCAACGGCATTTGCTTTGCATACGTGAACCCGACGGTCGCCCTTTTCAAGAAATGCCCGTTTGCCATGATAGACCCTGTTCAGAGACAGATCCATGCCATGCCATTCGATGTCGCTTCCGAAAGAATTGGCCAGGGGAATCATGGTCGTCAATTCACCGGCACCTACTTCAAGAACGGTCTGAAAATGGAATCGAGAGAAAATCCGGGCGTATTCTGCAATAAGCCTTTTGTTTTTTCCGACAGACGAACTCCGTTTAATACGGCCATCCACATAACCGAGGCGTTTTTTGTGTTCGGTTCCATGGCATGTGGCATTGATGTAACTCCCCGACATCAAATCATACTTTTTCTCAACTATATCAGCTGTTTTCCTCCATTCCCTATGGCGAAACATCTTCATAAAAGGGCGAAGGAAGATTTTCGCCGCGGACAGAATCAGATTGTCAACCCTGGCTTCCAACAGACTATCTGCTTTTGAAGGAGCCATGAATTTTATGACGGACAGCAGCCAATTCCTGAATGTGTGGATCATGTCTCCATTCCCCTCTTTCACCCCATATGGGAAAGAACCCTCCGGGCCAGGGAGGCACCATCAAGACCATGGAAATGAAGCGCTTCGGCGGGCGTACCGCAGGCGGGATATCCCTCTACGGCAAACTTCGCAAAAGACCGGGACCCCAGGCCTCCGACACTGACCAGTTCATTCAACAGGAAATCGCCGAACCCGCCTACCGGGGCATGGTCTTCCACAACGAAGATGTGATTGAAAGAATGAACCTGCTCCATCATCCACTCAAGATCCATACGATTCAACCAGGGCATATTTACAATCCGAAGGCCGGTCCCTTTTCGAGCCAGCAATTCTGAAGCCAGCATAGCCTCGTGGATCATGACCGGACCATAAGCAAACAGCACCGCATCATCCCCATCCGAAAGTGTTACACCTCTACCCTTCTTCAGTTTGTAACCGGGAGGAAGCCGGATCTCCCGAGGCGAAGGTCCGATAATCAGTCGAATCATCACATTTTCCCGTGCCATATCCACGGCGTAGTCCACAACCATACGGGTCTCTTCCCCGTTGCAGGGCTGAAGAATCTCACAATTGGGCAGGGCCCCGAAAAGAGAGATGTCTCGAAGGCTCTGATGGGATTTTCCGGGACCGGCTGGAATCAACCCGGCATAATGACACGCGTAGATGATTTTCGTCTGTTCCCCGGCGTTGTTGTATGTCTGCTCGTTGGCACGGGAAGCCAGGAAGCTTGCAAAGGAATTCACGACGGGAAGCAACCCCTGCCGCGCCAGACCACCCGCCATGGACACCATATCCTGCTCGGCAATGCCGTTCTCTATAAAGCGGTCCGGGTAGGTCAACTCAAAGGTCCGAACCTTGCAGTCCGCAGCCAGGTCCGCATCAAGCACCACCACATCGTCCCGTCGCCCGGCCACATCCATCAGAGATTCTCCATAGACCGCGGACACATACTCGTCCGCAACCTTGAATATGGGTTCCTTTTCTATCGTGCTTTCAGGCTCCCCCTCCAGTGTATAGAAGAGTCCCGGATTTCGAGGCAGCGACGCCTCCTTCAGCGTAATAAAATCGAGCCCATACGCTGTCAGCCGGCTGTTGATACGGGCAACGATTTCCCTGTGGGCCTCCATGAATTCCCCATCAGGCGGCGCCCCCGCGTGCCACCGGTAAAATCCTCCCCCTTCCTGAAGGGCATGGGGATGTTCCATAAAGGATACTCCCCGCCCCTTGACGGTATCGGCAATCAATATTTTCGGCATATCTTTTATCCGGTGAAACCGATCGAACACCCGAGCCAGAGCCTCCTGATCGTGCCCATCACATCGAGCCACGTGCCATCCGAAAGCAGCAAATTTCGCTTCCAGATCATGAAGGCTCACAATCCGGCTGACTTCTCTATCGGACTGCACCTTGTTGTGGTCTACGATTACCGTAAGATTTCCAATGCCCTGCTGGACTGCAGACTGCAACGCCTCAAAATTCTGACCTTCCTGAAGTTCACCATCTCCGGTCATGACAAAGACACGCCCACCGCGCTTCAAATATCTTTTTGCCCAGGCAATGCCCCGCCCTTTGGAAATGCCCATTCCCAGGGACCCGGAATTGGCTTCCACTCCGGGACATGCAATGTCCGGATGACCGTCCAGGCCTCCGAACCGCCGCAGGTTAAATAACTTCTCCTCAGGCAGAAGTCCCAATGAAAACAGGATGGAATAAAAACCCGGAACATCATGGCCTTTGGAAGAAAAATAGATGTCGCGATCAGGGTGATCCAGCCCCACCGAGAGAACATTCATCTCTTCGTAATAGAGCCGAACCACAATATCCATGGCGCTGAAACTGGACCCCAGATGCCCGGAACCGGCCTGTTTCACGGCCGCCAGAGCATTGACGCGACACATGTCCGCCAGAAGATCCAGTCGCCTGTTCGTTTCCAGTTCCGCTTTTCGGATCCGTTCAAAATCTTCAAGGGGTATCATGGTGATGGTTGTCATCATCAAGCCTTTCTTTCAAATGGAGGTAAAGCAATCTCCGGAAGAGAAGCCTCACCGGAACTCAGCAGCGCTTCTGCAACCATCCAGTCAATCGGTTTGTTCACGTCAAAACCCTCATATCCCTGCGTCAGAAACGGCATAACCGTATGGCCTGCGATGGTTTTTGTCTCGGATACGACCCTTGTCCAAGCCATCTCAAGGCTGGCATTCTGTACATGAACAAGGGGCAGGGCCTGGTATTGGCTGCTGTGCCAGGGTTGTTCCACCGGGCCCAGGGGAAGCAGGGGTGTCATTCGCTTTTCCCGGATCACCCACATCTTGCCGGGATGTTCGGAACATTTCTGAACGGCGCGCAAGGAATCCACACCCTGCTCAGCGACAAATTCGCTCCAGGCGCGACGGATGGTCTCGGGCTGCCTGAAGGGACTGGTGGGACGAAGGATGCTGAAACAATCGTAGGAACGCCTCGACTGTTTCAAGTAATCCAATGTATATGCAACCCATTCAATATCCGGAGATTTGGCGCCCGCAATTTCCACCGGGCGAAGAAACGGAACTTCCGCTCCATAATGGCGGGCAATCCGTGCGTAGTGTTCTGAATCGGTGGAGACAATCACATCCCTGAAAACCCCGCTTTTGATGGTGGCAGTAATCGTATAAGCCAGCAAAGGATGATCACCGAGATATCGAATATTCTTGTGCGGAATTCGGGTGGAACCGGACCGGGCCGGTATAAGAGCAATAAAAGTGAGCACTTAGACTTTCCCCGGATCATGTATGATATTAATATATTTCCAGTCACTGTACACATCCATGGCTTCCAGACCGGCCTCCCGCCACCCGGTGCCCGAATTCTTTACCCCGCCGAAACCCATGTGGGGCTCACTGCCGTGGGTCCCACCATTGATCACCAGAACGCCGGCTTCCACCCGATCGGCATATTCCATGGCCCGGTGGATACTGCCCGTATGGATGGAAGAGGTTAGCCCGAGCATCGAATTATTGGCAAGGGCAATGGCCTCATCAAAACCGGAGACCCGATAGAGGATCGTGATGGGGCCAAACAGTTCTTTTTGAGAGATCTCCGCATCCGCACCCACATTTTCAAGGATGGTGGGCGCCATATAGTATCCGCCCGAATAACCGGGACCATCCATGCGATAACCACCCACAAGGATGGAAGCGCCACCCGCCACTGCCCGCTCCACTTCAAGCAGCATATTTTTGAGATGATTTTCATTGATAACAGGGCCTAAGAAATCATCGTCCCCGATGCCGACCTTCAATTCCTGGGTTGATCGCACAAGACGTTCCCTGAATGCGTCATATATTGGGTCAAAAACGATCACGCGGCTAGCGGCAGCACAACGTTGACCGGCATTGCTGAATGCTGAAGAGAGTGCCCATTTTTCCGCATTGGCGGGATCCGCATCGTCGCATACAACCAGAGCATTTTTCCCACCGAGTTCCATACAGACTTTGGCCAACCGCTCACCGGCTGTTTTCTGTATCATTCGCCCCGTATCGCTCGACCCGGTAAAGCTCACCAGAGCAACATCCGGCGATTCAACCAGGGGACTCCCTGCTTCCGAACCAAACCCCTGCACCAGGTTAAAAACGCCGGGAGGCAGTCCCGCATCCCTGCAGATTTCGCCGAAGATAGATGCTGTCGCCGGCGTATCCTCCGAAGGCTTCATGATGGATGCATTTCCGCAAAACATGGAAGGAAAAGCTTTCCAGGCCACGTTCGCGATGGGGGTATTGGAGGCAATAATCAGTGCGGCAATACCAAGGGGCATCCGTTTTGTCAGGACGGTCCGATGGGCCATGGTTGCCGTCGTGGTCCTACCGTAGTTGCGTCTTCCTTCACCCGCCACAAAAAAACCCATCTCGATGGCAGCCTCTGTTTCTCCCAGAGCATCGGCTTTACTTTTGCCCGTCTCCAAAGCGACAATTTCGGCGATTTCACTCTTGCGATCAGCCATGCAAAGGGCAATGGCACGTATGGTTTCGCCCCTCTCCACCGCTGTTTTTTCGCTCCACAACGGCAGGGCTTTCCCGGCGGCTTCAACAGCCTTTTTCACATCCGCAACGCCCGAACGGGCGACACGACACAATAATTTTCCATCGGCAGGCTTGTACTTCTCAAACCATTCGCCGGATTCAGCCGGAAACGGTTGATGATTGATCCAGTTGAAAATTTCTTTCGGAATCGATCGGCTCATGGAATACTCCTTGATTTTACCAGGCAGACCAGCCGCCATCCACCACCAGATTGGACCCGGTCATGTAGGAAGAGGCGTCGGAAGCCAGAAAGAGGATGGCCCCACAGAGTTCATCCGCATTGGCCATTCTTCCCATGGGAACCCTGGAACAATAGGCATCCAGAAATTCTTCGGGCTGATGGTTGAATACTCCTGCAAGGGTCAGTGTATTTACCCTCACTCCCTTTTTGGCCCAGTAGGTGGCGAGGTAGCGGGTCAAATTGAGCACGGCCGATTTGGAGACCGAATAGGCCACCGGCTTAAAGAACGTCTCGCCATTCTTGCGCCTAAATTCGTAGATATCCTGGCACGGGGAAAGAATGCCGTAGGTGCTGGAAATATTGATAATGGAGCCCCGACCTTTCCCGACCATTTCATTCCCAATGACCTGGCAACAGATCAGAGATCCTTTCACATTGACATCCATAACCTTTTCAAAAGAAGGAACCGGATAGGTTTCAAAGGGCCCCACTTCCTCGGGAGGCGCGTCCGGGGGAGAATCCAAGGCAGCGTTGTTGATCAGGATATGGGGTTCTTCCCAGAGTTCCACCACCTCACCGGTAACGGCTTTCACCGCTTGATCGTCGGTAATGTCCACCTCGAAAGATACAATGCTTTCGTCTTCCAACCCTTTTTCAAAGGCAGCGTTTCCCAATCTCGTCTCAGGGATTATATCAAACACCGCAACTTTTGCGCCCCGCTCGGAAAGGGCCGCGGCATAGGCAGTTCCCAATTGTCCCATTCCCCCTGTCACCACCGCAACCCTACCCTCCACACTGAACATGGAATTACCGCTTACCATACATGCCTCCACTCAGTATCTCAAAGGTAATGTTCTCATCCTGCTCCAGATCCCGGGTCACCGTCTTCCCGAGAACATGATCCAGCTCAAAAGGAGCCAGTCCGTCGCCGGGGGACCGGATTGCCACATCTTCACGTCTAAGCACCTGTCCCGTTTTCAGGGGTTGCGCCGCCACCAGTTTTTTTCCCATTTTGTGCAACGGTTTTATCTCGCAATCGAGGGGAGCCTTTTCTTCCGAACCCAGGGCAAGAGAAACGCGACGCAAGTCGCGGACCAGCTTCTGCATGCCCACCGGTTCCAGGGAATAGGAGTGATCGGTTCCTTTTAGAGCCCGGTTCAGCGTAAAATGTTTTTCAACCACCTGGGCGCCCAGAAGGTATCCCACGACGGCCATGGCAATCCCGTTCTGATGATCTGAAAGGCCGATAACCGCATCCGGAAACTGGGCCTTATAGCGAGTAATAACCCGCAGGTTCAGATCCTCCACCCGCGCCGGATAGGAAGCAGTGCACTGCATGATGCACAACTGCGGGTTGATGGGTATAATCGTGTCGTAGGCGCGTTTCACATCGTCAAGGGTTCCCCCGCCGGTGCTCAAGAACATCGGCTTGCCAAAGTCTGCAACATGCCTTTGAAGGGGGGTGTTTTTCAGATCCCCGGAAGCAATCTTGAAAGCCGGCATGTCAAGATCAGCAAGAAAATCCGCACTTTCAAAATCAAAGGCCGTTGCGAAAAACGTGATGCCGATCTCCCGAGCGTACCGCTGAAGTTCTCGGTACTCTTCCCTGCCGAATTCAAGCGCCTCCCGATGGCTGCCATAGGTCTTGCCAAAGCTGTTTTCGTGGTCGTAAGGTGCATCGTATATGGCGCGGGTAAACAGATTTCGGTTGTTTCTTTTCTGTAACTTGACGGCATCCGCCCCACACCACTTGGCCACATGGAACATCTCTTTGGCTTTTTCCACATCTCCCTGGTGATTGTGCCCGATTTCCGCAATGACATAACAACGATCCGGATCGTTGATTGGCACACCGTCAACCCATATGGTTTTCATTTTATTCCTTTCTATTCCGCTCTCGTTAAAGGGAATTCAGAGCCATTTTTTTGAGGGTCTGAGGGTCCCCTCTCTTTTTGCCGGCAACTCCCTTCCTTACATTCTTCCACCCTGCGATATCTCAGAAAATTTTTCACGGTAAGCCAACCGTGCTCGGGAAGATATCAAATTGAACTCGGTAAAATCAAGCGATAGCTTGGAAAGAGCCCGAATAAACCGAATCAGTCAAGCCATCTCTCTCGCCATATCTCCCACATGAGAAGCGCCCAGAGCCGATAGCAATGGTTGGCTTTGCCGGAAAGATGCTCTTTAAGCTGGGTCTCAACATACCCCGAATCAAAAAGGCCTTCCCTTTTTAATTGACTCACAGACAGGTAATCCGAAAGCATTTCTTTCAGCTCGCCCCGAAACCACCTTCCAATGGGCACGCCAAACCCCATCTTCGGTCTTTCAAAGAGCGCCTCCGGCACATAGCGGGACAGAAGCTTTCTGAGCAGGTACTTTCCTTTGCCGTCTCTGTATTTAAGGTGATCCGGCAAACAAGATGTGAATTCCACCACCCGGTGGTCCAGGAGCGGCACACGAACCTCCAGGCTTACAGCCATGCTGGCCCGGTCCACTTTGGTTAACATGTCATCGGGGAGATAGGTTTTCTGGTCGACCCGCATGAGCCGCGAAAGGACAGGCCAACCTTCCGTATCCATAAAAGCTTCCTCGTATTGACTTTCCACAAGGTCCCCTTGAAGAAGACCCTGCAACATCTCTTTCGGCCAGAGATGGATGGTCTTTCGGTAAAGGGACTGGAGCCCCCCCCCCTGCATGAGATCCACCAGTTTTTGCCACTTGTCAGGAAAATTGGCCACATTGAACCGCTGGGGAAGGAACCTTCGCCACGGCATATAGCATCTTTCGACCCAGGAAACAGGGATTTTCGTCAGTGCCGACCGCAGGGTATTCCCGGCCCATTCCGGAATCCGTTGAGACGCCGCAGCCATGACCCGGGTGCTCCAGTAACGTACATACCCTGCAAACTGTTCGTCTCCCCCGTCGCCTGAAAGGGCAACCGTTACACGGGAACGGGCCAGTTTTGAAACCAGGAACGTGGGCACTGCGGACGCATCGGCAAAGGGCTCGTCATAGATTTCCGGCAGGCGGGGAATGACCGCCAGGGCTTCCTCGGGGGTAACATAAAACGCGGTGTGGTCCGTTTTCAGATGCTCCGCCACTTTGGCGGCCCAGGGCGCTTCATTAAACCCGGGTTCATTGAAACCGATGCTGAAGGTTTTTACGGGAAAATTGCTCACCTTTTGCATCAGGGCCACGACCATAGACGAATCGATTCCCCCGCTTAAAAGCCCTCCCAGAGGAACATCGCTGATCAATCGATCGGACACCGCATCGGTCAAAAGGAAATCCAATTTTTCCAAAGCGTCGGTCTCCCGGCATGCATTGCTTTGGCCATCGGTTTGAATGGGGGGCAGACGCCAGTAGGGTTCAACCTGCAACTGTCCCTTATAAAGCCGGGCATAATAACCCGGCAACAGTTTAAATGTGTCCTTAAAAACGGTTCTTGGGGCAGGAATATACTGGTAATGCAAAAAAAGGGGAACCGCATCATGGTCCAGGCTCCTGGGAAACGTTGAAAGCCCCATAAGGGCTTTTAGTTCCGAT
>Ga0209633_10003182_pt1 | contig 15271 bp, 15 predicted proteins | sample Cruoilmetagenom1_FD_187290 | JGI IMG/M metagenome (GOLD analysis project Ga0209633, IMG submission 187290) | Oil polluted marine microbial communities from Coal Oil Point, Santa Barbara, California, USA - Sample 1 (SPAdes) (version 2) | ecosystem: Environmental > Aquatic > Marine > Oil seeps ... | reverse complement strand
ACCCTTGTTTTTGGCGGGGAGTCAAAGAAGGAAAGCATTAATAAGTAATAATTTTAGAAAAATAAAAAAGCCAAGTAACTAACTACACAAATTGAAGACTTACCGCTGCTTCCTTCCGGACCTGACGGAGTTGGGTATCAACCTGTTAATTAGCACTTGGCAAATTTTGAATTTCAAATATAGAGAATTGTTTATTTATTAGAAAATGCTTTCTTAATTAATCTTAGTTTTTTCTTAATCTTAATTCATAATCGTAATCTTACTCATTTTTCAATATCTAATAAAAACCTCGGAGATTTATTTAATTGTTAACAATTCCTTTATTTTTTCAAACTCAACTTCCCAGTTAAGTTCTTTTGAAGCTATTTTACAGTTTGAGGAATACTCTTTTAACAATTCCTCATTATTTAACATTTTATTTAAAGTGTTTACAACTTCATCTTCGTTAGTCATATCAACACATTGACCAACTTTATATTCCGCAACTACTTTCTCCATTTGAGGTAATTTACTTGAAATTATTGGAACGCCTGCCATTATATATTCAAATAATTTATTCGGGAGTGCATAATAATAGCTTATGCTAATATTCTCAATTAATGAAATTCCAACATCTGCATTGGCTGTATAACTTAGAAGATCTTCGTGGTTAACTGCCCCGATGAAGTGAGCTCTATTCTTTACTATAGATTTGTTAGTAAAGTTTACAAACTCATTTCTAAATTCACCATCACCAACAATTATAAAATGTGTGTTTTTAATTTTATCTAGCAACATTATTAGAAACAATATTCCACGTCCTTCCAAAACTACGCCTTGATACAATATTATTTTTTCTTCTTTGGATATTGATAGCTTTGTTCTCAAATCAACAGCTTTAATTTCATTTTGATATTTGGGGAGATTTCTAACAACCACAAAATTATTTATTCCATAAGCTTCCTTCAGATATTCAGCATCCATTTCTCCCGTGACAAGAACAGTATCGACTTTATAAATAAAAGTTCTTTCAACCCTTGCTATTATTGACTGAACTATACCTTTATTCCTTAATCCGGCAAGATGAGCATAAATCTCTCTGCTATTATAGAACACCTTTGCTTTGTTGAGTTTTGCAAAAAAGTAAACTATAGGAAGTGTGTAAATATCTTCAGCAAAATATATTTGTGCTTTGTGCTTTAGTAAATTTTTAATGAGTAAGAAGAAAAAGTTGAAATAAAATGAAAGACTTGAATTTGATTTATCAAGCTTATATATAGAAGTTTCACCAAGTTGAGTTTTAAGACCTTTAGTTTTCCAATCAAATGAAATTGTTTTTACTTTGTAATTTTCTTGTTTCAGCGAGTCAATTAAATTTACAACTCTTGAATCATGGTAAGCATTACCTAGGAAAGTTATTACTATTTGATTTTGGTTTGACATATTTTTTTCTTAGTATTTTCTTCCTCGACTACTCTTGGGATAATATTTATATTTTACCAAGACCAGTCATACTGAGCGAAGTCGAAGTGTGACGAAATCGAAATGACAATTGCAGAATAATGGGAAACTACTCTCCTTAAAAATATTCTTATAACTTAATCTGAAATGTGTTTCTCATAATAGATTTTGCATCAAATTTTTCTTTGAAATCAATCAGACTCATACTTGGTGTCATTGGGTTTTCCGCTGATGTATCTTGCGAAACCCCAATATCCACGTAGTTATAACCACGTTCTGTTGCATCCTTTACAACTTCGTACATTACTCTTTGAATTGGTTTGTACTGAGCATAATCATAAAGAAGCATATTGTAAAAACATATTGCAACATTATCATTTGCATAAAACATTAGAGAACCAGCAATTGGTTTATCTTTATAATAAACCATAAATAATTTTAATTTGTCCGGCATTAATTCTTTTAGCTTAAGTAAATCTTCATAACTATGAGTTGGTTTCACATTGTGTATTTCTTTATTAGAAATAAGAATAGGATAAAATTCATCGTACTTTTCGTTAACCTCAACTCTTATTCCTTCCGTCTTAAAAGACTTTCTGATATTTCGTCTAATAGTTGGTTTGAATCTCGAAATTATATCTAATTCTTTATCTAACTTAATTGCACTTGATATATAATGAAGCTCATAAGAAAAGCCTTGCCACAAAAGAGCAAAATCCAAATTATGATTTGGATAAGTTTCATAAATCATTGGGGCAGATGTTAAAAGTATCTCTTTAATATTTTCATTTTTAGCAAAATCCACAAGAGTTGAAACTATCTCCATGGTTTTCTTAAACGTAATATCACCAATAACAATAGATCCGTAGCTCGCCCCTATTGGAGATTCGTATAATTCATCATCTATTATGCTTCCAGGAAGAACTGCAACTATATTGTTTTTTTCTAAAAAGATAAGATGGTTGAATTGAAATTTACCAGACTCGTGATAATCGAAGAATTTTTGAAGATGAAACATTGTTCCGTTGCTGGAGCTTGTAACAAATTCGTCCCAACGTTGTTTCCATTCTTCTGTATATTTTATTATTTCCATATGTTTCTTAGTATTAGAATTTGAGAATCAAAAATAATAAATTAACAATAGAATGATTGAAAGAATTGAATTAAATGTTTAGAAACTATACATAAGTGAAATTGTATGTGCATTACCAATTCCAAAATCAAATGGAGTAAATCCATAATCAAAATTAAAATTATTCCAAAACACACCGCCACCGAATGTTAAACCTTTTGAGTCATAACCAGTAATGTAACCAAGTCTAATTGCAAATTGCTTTAGATATGATACTTCTCCACCCAAATGAATATGAGTGGCATCAACATCTAAATACTTTTGAAAGCCGCCAATAGCAGTTACTTGAGAAGAAATTTCATCAATATAAGTCTTATAAGATGTTGTCAATCTAAAATCAGAAGGAAGCTTTGTTGCTTCATCTCTAAGCTTTTCCATGCTTCCTAAGTTTCTTAGAGAAGCCCCAACTGTTAATCCATTTATAAGTTTACTATAAACAATACCAAGATCAAATCCTAGCCCAGTTGCTTCATCAGAAAAAACACCTTCATATAAATATTTTAATGTTGCACCAACAGCTAAGTTCTCAATTACATAAAATCCGGTTGATAAACTTCCGTAGAAATAATTAATATTAACAATTGCATCTGGAGTTGCAGTTGGTTTAGTTCTAACCTCAAATCCATTTATTTTGGTTGTATTAACTCCAATTGCAAATGGCACATCAAACAGTTTGAAGTTAGCATTTATAATTTCACTACTTAAGTCTTGAATCCAAGCCTGATGTGTAAATGAAATTTGAGGTCTTTCAATATTTGCCAATGTAGCGGGATTATAAAAGACAGATGTTACGTCTCCATCTAAAGTTCCAATGTCAGCTAGTCCAATATTTCTAGCACTTACTCCATTTTTAAGAAAAGATAAACCAGCATTTCCGGCATCTTGTGCAGTTAATGATATAGTAATAATTAGTGATAAGGTTATAATTTTTCTAAGCATAATTTTCTATTTAAGTTCATAATAAATATAATCTTTTGGGTTTCATTCTTATAAAATAACTTAAGAAATAATTTTATAATTTGATTGTCATTGCGAATCCAACGTTTTCTGTTGGATGTGGCAATCTACTAGGATTAAAAATTCATTCTAAAAGATTGCCACGTCATAAAAAACATTCCTCGCAATGACAGTAATTTTTTATTTCCACAATAGCTGAAGTATTACTAAAATCTTAAGTTAATATTTAGAATAATATTTCCACACCAATAATGTGTGAATCATAAGATGAATATGGTTCAATAACAAAAGCGTAATTAATTCCCACATTAAAACTACTGATTTTATTCAGATAAGAAAATCCAAGAGAAGGTCTAACTGGAATATCAGAATTACTAATGCTTATTCTATCAGCTCCACCTCGTAAAAATAGATTTTCAAAAATATTATATTCTGCTCCAATTCGTAAAAAATCAGTTTCAGCATTACTATGTTCAAATTCAATAGAAGCTAATAAATTTGGATTATCAAATTTATATGATGTACCCAATTTCATTAACAATGGGAAATTATTTCTAGTTGAATTCCCTTCTATTCCATATATATCGCTTGTATCCCATTTGTACTTACTATTTATATCTGTAACGGTTGCCGCAAAAGTTAGATTTTTATTTGCTAAATAAATTACCCCAAAATCAATTCCAAAAGCTGTTGAAGTTATTTCTTCATACAATTTATAATAGTAGAATTTAATTCCAACACCAATGGATACTTTTTCTGAGAATCTATTTGCAAAACTTAAAAAGAATTGATTCTCAGAAGTTGATAAATCTCCAGTCTTAACTCCTTGATTATCTCTGCCATCAATTCCACTAACACCAGCATTTATAATTCCAGCACTTATTCCAGCTATTCTTTTTTTCTCACTTTTCCCAAATTCAAACTTTTTTGTAAAATTCAAAAAGTTTAACGATCTATCAAGCGATAGAAATGAATATGAAGTTTGAAAATAATTATCATTTTGAAATGCTGATAAGGCAGGATTGTAATATGAAACTAAGTTTCCTCCAACCACTGCGGACATTGCATTTCCCATGCCCATACCTCTAGCTCCAAAACCCATTCTACTGAATGAACCAGCCATACTATTATATTCAGAAAACTGAGGTTGCGCAATAGCAATAGCAGAAATACTTAACAATATTAAAATAATACGTTTCAAAAAATATCCTAAATTAGGTTACATTAAAACAATGATTTTACCAAAGAGTGGTTCATCATCTCCAATATCAATTCTATAGAAATAAACTCCGTTAGGAACAATAACATTATTTTCATCTCTACCATTCCAGAAATCTTGTGGACTATCGCTACTACTAAGCTTTCTATCAGTATTTTGCAGTACTGTTTTTACAAGGTTCATTCCAAAATCTAAAATTCTAATTGTAACTTTAGATTGTTTCTCTTTTGTAGAATATTTAAATTTGATTACTTCGCTATCTGGTGAAAATGGATTTGGGAATGCATAAGTTTCTTCTTCTGTAGTTAAATTTGGCGATGATAAAAACACTTTCCATTCACCATTCCACATACCAGCAGTTTCTTTTAACAATGCAATTCCATTTCCTTCAGAGCCAAACCAAAGATTATTGTTACTTTCATTGTTAAGTTTGTTATTAACTGCTCTAAACTTACTCGTTCCTATCTCCAATTTAGAGCCATCATCACGCATTACCGGAGCAACCGTCCAAGAGGTCCCCAAATCATTAGAGCGGAATATACCATTCTCGGTTGCAACAAATATATCTTCTTCTTTTTCATCTGATGAAAAAGTAAAACCAATGTCGTGAACTCTTTCCCCAGCTAAAAATGTTGACCAAGTTTCTCCACCATCTGAAGAAGAACTTAGTCCATAATATTCAGACGCTCCATTTGCTTTCCAAGTAGTAGCCCAAATGGTTTGTCTAGAAAAATCATATTTCATATCTATAATAAAATTTCCACTTATAGAAGATGTTGTATCAGTATGATTGAATTTTTTCCAACTTATTCCGCCATCTGTAGATTTATTTATTCCAGCAGCAGTACCCACAAAAATCGTCGAATCATCTACTGTGTAAATTGAGAATGACATATGATTAAAATTAGCCTCATATCCTTTTGTAGCATCAGTTGGAGAAAGATCAAATGATAAAGTATCAGATGGTTTTATTTCTTCTAAATAATCTGGTGGTAATACGACCTTTCTCCATGTTTTCCCAATATCATCACTAACTCTTAATCCACCAGCCCAGCTTGCTATCCAAATTTTATCCTTGGTAAATTCAATTGAACGAGTAAAATTTTGAACTTCGGTATGCCAAGGTGAAGATGTAAGAATATTATTCCCGTAAACAATTGTAGTATCATTTGGGAGATCAACTGGTTGTGGTATATCCACCCAATTACTTCCACCATCAGCGGAATAATGTAATCCACTTCCTACTGGCGTTGGACTATCTGAAATATCTTCACTATGCCAGGTTGCAACCCAAATTGTATCATTATTAATTCCAAGTGCTGAAATACCTTCATCACCAAATTTATAGTTTTCCCAAGTTTCACCTTCATCACCAGATTTGCTAACTCCAACTGTGGTTGCAATCCATACCGTATCATTCATGAAATCAATATATTCAACTGAATTTCCATCGGGGGTTTGATCGTTAACTTTGTTAAGTCTATTTGTATTTAGCTCAAACGAAAATGGCAAACTCTGTGCCAATAAAAAAGATTGAGAACTAATTAAAATTATAAAAAATATTCTTTTCATTATTTCACATTTACATTTTGAATAATTGAATTACTTTGTAAACCAGCTTTATCTTTAGCAACAAACTTAAACTCCCAATCACCAGTAGATACAGAACTTGGGAAAGTTAAGTTAGTAGAAAAAATTCCATCTCCAGTATTATTATCACTATGTAACGAGAAATCACCATCATCATACAAAGGAAATTCAGAGATTCCTTCACTATTTGAAATTAAATTTCCGGAAGGATCTGTTAACAGATAATAAACAATATCAATATCACTTAAACCATTTGAATCACTAACAACTACTGAGAAAGAAAATTTTACTCCCCTATCAACAGTATTAGTCATTGTCAGATTGTCTATTTCAGGTTTGAAATTTTCCGCTTTACTTATATAAGAAAAGTTTTTTGTCCCAACCTTTTTAATATTCTCAGGTGCTATTCTAATTTTATCTTCAACAAAATATAAAATCTCGTACTTACCGCTCAGCAAGGATTCATCTAAAAGAAATTTACCTGTAAAATCACCTTCAACATCTTCTGGCATACTATTGCCTGTTGTAATTGTACTTACCCCATCATCACTCGAAATATTAAACCAAACCTTATTAACGGTTTCCTTATTTTGAATAGTTAAAGAAGTAACTATTTCTGTTCCTGTTGAAGAAAATGTCACAACATCAGGAGCAACTATTTTTTGAATAATATAATCAACCGTTTGGAGATCAACTGTTTCAGTTGGAATTTCTTCGCAACTTATAAACAAAAACACTCCCGAGAGAAAAAGGATAAATGATTTTTTTAACATTTTATTTGAAAATTTTAGTTGAGCGAATTATGATGTGTACTAAATAGTAGAGTATTTGTCAGAAATAGAACAAAGATTACACATCTAAAATAATTGTTAATAATAATATCGTTTAATATGATAATTTAATTTAGAACAGTAACAAATTTTTATATGTGAATCCTTAAGTTTTTTGTGATGCGTAATTTATAGAAGTCAAAATTAAGTATCAAGTACAATTTTTTATGACCAAATTGATATTAAAATAATCTAAAATGAAATAAAAAAGGGTGTTGGTGAAAACGAAACAAATAAAATAACTAAACTTATATAACCAAGAATCCTTCTTCCGGAATCTAGCGATTGAAAATTTCTAACCGGAGGATGTTTAACTTTGATTACAAAATATAGAATTGCCGCCCAAAACAACCAACCACTCCAACCAAATCCTAATTCTAAAAAACCATCTACTATTCCGGCAACTCCAAGTGTAACCAAAATAATCATAGAAATACTTGCAACAGCTTCTTGTAGCTTAGAATCGAACATACTGTACACAATATGCCCACCATCTAATTGTCCAACGGGTAACATGTTCATAGCAGTAATTAGTAATCCAAACCATCCAGTCATTAAATATGGATAGTGGTAAACTTCTGTCATTGGTGGAACAAAATCATTAGAATTAGTAAGTATATTTTTGAGAAAAACAAATAACAAATTATTTCCAAACTGAAGTGAAATTGCTTCCTTACCATATTCCGGACTCAAATAATCAGGATGAATGGCTAATAAGTAATCAATACTTGGCAAATGTGTAAAACCATAAATTAACACAATCAACGAAGCGATAAAACCTGCAATTGGTCCTGCAACACCGATATCAAACATTGCTTTATTAGTTTTTATTTCCGACTTAGTCTTTATTACAGCACCCATTGTTCCAAAATTAAATAGTCCCATGATCGGAGGAATTGGAATAAAATAAGGAAGTGTTGCCTTAACCCTATGGAACATTGCCGCAAAGTAATGACCAAATTCATGAGCAGCTAATATAAATAGAGCTGAAAGTGAATATGGTAAACCGACTGCAAGAGTTTCCAAATCATATGGACCCATTGTACCAGTTGTCCATTCAACTCCTGCAATAAGTGTTGTAATAAATGTAACAACAAAGAGTGTTAAATGAAAAAGTGGATGTTGAAAGACTGTTTTTTTCTGCAATTTTATATTTTCCTAAATATTTAATTTACTTTTCTAATATTTCACGTGCCTGGCACTTTAAAAATGCCAGGCACGTTAGTTCTAAATATCTTTCCCACAGATTGCAAGCAATCTAAGTTACATTTTACAAATCGAAATTAGTGCCGACAGCAATATATTCTTCCTTCAGATCAAAATATTCTCCATGAATATTATGGCCAGAGAAATACTTAAGGTAAACACTCACACCTTTGCCGTCTGAATATCCATATTTGATACCAGCTTCAATATTATTATTTCCAGAATATCCAAAAATATTTACAAGTCTAAAATCGTATGCGATATAAGGTGTTAGATGTTCACTCACCAAGTTAGTTGCAAAATAATCAAACCCAAGCTGATATTGATCTTGTCCAATATTTGTTGGATCAATTGAGAAAATATATGTTAATCCTAAATACATTCTTAAGTTATTAATTTTATAAAATGGCACTAGCTCAAAAAATTCTCTACTATAGACTTTAGGATTCCTTCCATCTCTCCACGCATCATTTCCATGATCATAATGCCCATCAACAAAATGAGCACTTATATGACTAAATCTTAACCTCGCACCGAATTCTGTCTTATCACATTTATGTTTATAACCAAAAGTGAATCCGAATAAATAATCAACAGCATCAACAGGAAAGTGAAAATTAGATTGGCTTCTTAGAAGTGTATAAGTGAATAGTTCAGCTCCAAATGAAAAGGTTGAATTCAAATCTAAATTATGATGTAAAATATCTAAAGAATTTCCAATGTTGAGTGATAATTCATTTTTGTTGGTTTTAAATTCAAAACCCAATTTTGGTTTAAGTGTATTTGCCGCAAACGGTTGAATAAGTAAATTAGATGGAAATATTTTTGTTTCTGTTTGAGCAAAGGAAATACTCTGCAAAACAAGTAAGAATAATAATTTTTTTAATAATTTCATTTAATAAAATTTAATATAAAATTTCAAAGACAATTGGATCTGTAAAGTTTAGAATAATTGTGTAATTAGGTTTAGCAGATTGCAAGCAATCTACGTTACAGAAAATAATTTTTAGCCAAACTTTCTCTTAATTTTTTGTTTTACTAATTTATGATAACCATACTTAAACTTTGATGTAATACTTGCTACGCTATATAAATTAGTTGGAAAAGCAAATGATGGTTCAAAATAACAATTAACTGTACAGCCTTCACAAAAATCAAATCGTCCTTCCATTTTTAGAAAGTGTTGATATTTTTCTATTTGCTGAATTTCTTTTATTGGTCTATCTATTTTAATTTTATCATTCTCAAAATGATAGCATGGTAAAATAATTTCATTCATTGGAGAAATTACCATCACTCTAGAAACAGCTTTGCACAAAGGATCTTCAATAGAATTTCCACCACTTCGGCGCAACTTTAAGAAAGAAGGATTTAGATAAACATCCGACTTTCCTTTAACATAATCTTCAACAAAATCCATTGCTTCATCTGATAAACCAGGATTCCCGAAATAAGAAAAAACCGGATTAACCAGCAAAACTAATTCCCTTTCCGAAGCAAGCTTATGCATTCTTGGTAATTTTTTATACGTATCATTTGTAACTGTGAATAAAATATCAGGATACTCACCTATGCTTTTTGCAATCTCAATACTTTCCAATACTGAATTGTAACAATCAATTTTTCTAATTTCATTATGTTCTTCTTCGTCAGGCGAATCAAGCGAAAAGTGTAAAAGATTTACTTTACCTTTTAGTGCTTTAGCATATTTTTTATAAAGCAAAGTATTTGTAGTTATACTTGTCTGCATTTTTTTACTTCGAGCAAACTCAGCCATTTCCACAATGTTCTTATTCAGCAATGGTTCGCCACCAGTTAGGTCAATAAACTTAACACCTAATTCGGACATTTGTTCAACATTAGATTTAAAATCTGACAGTTCAGCTTGCGGAGTATTTTTATATTTTTCATGATCTGCAAAATGGCAAAACTCGCAAAAAGCGTTACATCTATATGTTACATAATAATTGCATAGTAGCAACATCAATATTTCCTTTCTTTCCAAACTACATTTTTGTTGAACAAAACAACTAATGCAATTATTACAAAATAAAACGTTATATAAAATTCAAATGCTATAAAATTCTTTAGATTAAATTTAATTCCCAGTTTGTTAAATACATTTTTGAGCATAAACAAATCAGTGAAAATTTTGAATAGCAACACATAAAGAACTGTTGCTGAATAATAAAATGGTACTGCAATTGTAAATAGTGATACAATAAAAGCCGAAGCTATTACAAAAAAACCATCTAAACTACTTCCAGTTCCACCAACTGCCCAACGCTTTTTTTGACGATATAATGTTTTAGCATCATTACAAGGTTTTGATGTAACAAGACTTTCTTTATTCAAAGGATAAATAATCTTATATTTTTTTAACTCCTTAATTGCCATTAGTAATTTAAAATCTTCAGTAACAGAAAAAGGAATTTTGGAATATCCTCCAAATTCATAATATGCAGTTTTACTATAAGACATATTATTTCCCATTGCACTCATTGGCTTTCCCCAATTAATAGTTCCAGCTGCAACGGTTAGTAAATAGATGAAATCAAAATCTTGCATTCCCTCAAAAATATTTTTCCATTTCTGATTTGTATATCCACATACGACTGCAACATCTTTTGTATAATATGAAGCTAATGTTTTTGCCCACGTTTTTGAAACCGTACAATCAGCATCTGTAGTTAAAATAATTTCCCCTTTTGCGAATTCTATTCCATTTGCAATGGCTCTTGCTTTACCTTTTGTTTCACCAAAATCTTTTTCGGGTTGAATTAATTTGAACTTTGATTTATCACTAATAAAATCTTCAATTATTTTTTTTGTGGTGTCAGTAGAATAATCATCAACTAAAATTACATCTAATTTATTTTGAGGGAATTCTAATTCATTTAGTGAAATAAGACATTCCAAAATATTTTCTTCTTCGTTTCTGGCCGCAACAATTACAGTTGCTGTTTGCAAATTATCTTCGCTAAGTTTTGGAAACTTCTTTTGGATTCCTATGGTTATTAAAATTGCTTGGATAAAATAAGAGGCAACTATTATTATAAATATTATCTCAAACATTCGGAAGGTTTTCCAATCTCATAACTTTTTTTATTAACTTCATCTATAACAAACCTAATTGAGTCTTGGATAATTCGTTTTGATTTAATATTATCATGCAAAACTACAATAGAGTTTTTTCTTAAATATTTTGTTGTGGCAAATTTAACAATATTTAAATCATTTTTATAGTCATAAGTAACCAACGACCACATTACATTTTGTAAGTTTGTTTCTTTTAATATTCCTTTAGTGCGTAAATCAAAATTACCATAAGGTGGGCGAAAATATTTTATATTATAATCTAATTTTTCTTCAGCAATTTGTTGCACATTTTTAATTGAGCTTAAAACTTCTTCTCGTTTTAATTTTTGGATTCTTCTGTGTTTGGTAGTGTGGTTCCCAATTTCATGTCCTTCAGCAAGAATTTCTTTTGCCAAACTGGTATATTTTTCTAAATTTTCTCCAACACAAAAGAATATTGATTTAATCTTATGACTATCTAATTCTTTTAGAATAAGTTCCGTAACTTCAGGTTCTGGTCCATCGTCAAACGTAAATAGTACTTTCGGAATGGAACAATCCCATTGAAAACTGCTAAATATTTTCTTAATTATAAAAGGGGGTTTATATAAATATTTCATTATCGCTCAATCTTTCTTCCCTTCCATTTATAGTTACCAAAAATGCCGGAAATACCTGCAACTAAAATGTACGGAATATGTAAAAACTCAGCTATAATAAAATGAAATGTTTTGTGTTTGCCAAATAGTTTTTTACCTTTTCTTACAACAATTAAATATTCAAAAATTATTTTTAGTATAAAACTAATTTTTAGACTGTATAAAAATATTAGATCAGAAAATATTCCTAAAAATAATTGAGTAATTAAACCAATGTAAAAAAGAAATATTAGAACAAGCTTAGCAACAGTTTTACGCTGAACATAATACAACCCTTTTGATGCCCACCTTTTTCTTTGTTGATAAAATTCATCAATAGATTCATTTGGATTTGTAAACGATATTGCATTTTTATCTGAACAAAACTTTACTTTGTAATTTGTTTGATGTGAAATCTTTTGCATCAAAAATTCATCATCACCTGAAGAAATATTTAAGTTATCTTCATAACCTCCAACTTCATCAAATACAGTTTTTCTAAACCCAAGATTTGCTGCATTACAGATTATTGGTTGTTTAATTCCAATTAGACCTGCACCAACCAATATCAAGCTAGAGAATTCAATTTTTTGTAATTCACTAAAAAGAGTTTTATTGCTAATAAATTCAACCGGACCAGAAACAAATCCGGTTTCCTTGTCAAACATACTAACCATTGTACTTATCCAATTTTTGTTGTGAACACAATCGGCGTCAGTTGTGATTATAATTTCACCCTTGCAGTTTTCAATTGCATATTTTAGAGCTTGCTTTTTGTGTCCTCTCTCTTCAAGAGGAACTGGAGATTTCATGATTCTTACATTGGAAAGGTTGTTTTTTTCTTCTAATACTTTTACGGAATTATCATCTGAATTATCATCTACATAAATCACTTCAAAATTAGCAACAGCATAATCTTGAGAAGATATGCTTTCTAAACTTTTTATTAGATTTTTTTCTTCATTGCGGAAAGGAATTATTACAGAAACAAAATATTTTTCATTGGGAGAATTATTTTCCTTTGAAACTATTTTTAATCCCTTAAGAATACTTGAAAGGAATAATAAATAGTTTAACAGAAGAAATGCAAAAATTATAAGAAGTAAAATCATTAAAACTCTTTAAGTGAAATTTTATTATTCCGCATTATCTTTTTTGAACAAAAGAAATAAACCAATAATAGATGGAATTAAAAGATTAAACAAAAACAAAAATATTGCCGCATTAAATCCAATAGCTTTTGCAAAACCCATTTTATTCAAGACAAAAACTGAAGCGGTTTCTCTAATTCCAAGATCTGCAAATGAAATAAAAGATAGAAAACTTTTTGCGAACATCACTAACGTTCCCGCCCAAATAAATTCCAATAAGTTTCCGCTATTACTGAACGACATAGCAAGTAATGCATATTGTAAGATATAAACTGCATAAAACAAAAATGAATAAAACAGTAACTTATTTAAGGAGGTTTTACCTAATTGTTTTAGAAGTTTTACTTCGCTTAATAGTTTTTCAAAAAAAGCATATCTATTTGCCAACCTATTTAAAAATGTACTAATTAAATTAAATCCTTTTACGAGGGCAACAACTATTAAACCTAAACCTACAACTAGTATTAGTACTGGGACAGCATAAATAAATGAGTAAAATTTATCAATAAAATAAATTCCAGCAAATCCACCAAGAAGAAGAACTAAAAATAGAGATGCAAACTTTTCTAAAATTGTTGAAATTGTTACTTTAACCAGACTTGCATTTTCAAAAGGAATTGCTCTTCCGACATATTCTCCAACTCTAATTGGTGTTGCAATTCCTCCACTAAAGCCATAAAATAGTGAACGCCATATTTTATTGTCGTCTGTAACATTTAATAAGGAGTTGCACATAACCTTCCATTTTAAGAATTGTAAATACACATTTACAAAACTGAGAAGAAAAACTACAAATATAATTTCCTTATTTGCATTTTCAAGTGCTAAAATTATCTCATTAAACTGAACATAGTTTATAAGAAAATACATCAATGCCAGAGCAATAATTATTTTTGCAATGAACTTAAAGCTAGTCTTTTGCTTTGTTGGAGTACTAACTTTTGTTTGAATATTTTCCATATTTGATTTGTTGTTGTACCTAAATAAAATTATTTTATTTACAAGATTATTTTGTGTTTATACTAAAAATGAATTAGTTTTGGAAAAAAATCTTACATATTTGTCATTTCGAAATGAGCTTGTTTTTAAGTGATTGAGAACCGAGCTTGCGAGCTCACCGAAGGTAAATCTTTCAGCTATATTTGGAGTAAAAGATCTCTCACCAAAAACATGTTCGAGATGACAACTATTTAATAATCCTGGAACCATTTTTGTTTTAGTATATTAAAAAATTAAAGATTCTTAATCATCAAAAATACTAATTTTTAATCCCTCAGTACAATTAGTACATATTGGAATTCCACTTCTATTTTTAAGAACGCCTTTTCTAAAATCTGTGTAACTTTTATTTTTCCATACATTTCTAAAATCGTTATTAATTAAGCTACCAAGTTTATAAGTTGCATCTTTATCATAGCAACACGGCACAACAATTCCATCCCATGTTATAACTGAAGTTCTCCACAAAGCAAAACACCTATTTCCCATTTTCTTTTTTAATTTGAAAGTTCCATTTTCAACTTTGTAACGTCTGAACTTTTCATTTTTTGGTAAAAAGTGCTTAGCATTTTCATAAGAACTTACTTGCATAGTTTTTAAGGCTACTTTATCAACACCTAGTTCCTTAGCATATTTTTTAACATTTTCAATTTGATGTTCATTTTGTTTCATCACAATAAATTGAAATTCTACAAATGGTTTCTTCTTATTTCTTTTTTGCTTCTCAGACATAAACATTCTAAAAGCCTTATTTACATTAGAGAATGTACCCCCAACTCTATAATTTTGGTACGTTTCTTCATCAAGTCCATCTATTGAAAAAATTAGTTTATCGGGTGGGTTATCTAAAATCTGTTGAATATTTTTTTCATTCAATAATAAACCATTTGTACTTATTGAAGTGTAAACTTTTGCTTGTCTAGCGTAATTTAGCATCTTTGGCAAATCTTTATTTATAAAAGGTTCACCTTGAAAATACAATTGAACATAAAATGATGTCCCTTTTATTTGATCTATCCATCTGGATTAGG
>Ga0209633_10003181_pt1 | contig 15281 bp, 11 predicted proteins | sample Cruoilmetagenom1_FD_187290 | JGI IMG/M metagenome (GOLD analysis project Ga0209633, IMG submission 187290) | Oil polluted marine microbial communities from Coal Oil Point, Santa Barbara, California, USA - Sample 1 (SPAdes) (version 2) | ecosystem: Environmental > Aquatic > Marine > Oil seeps ... | reverse complement strand
TAAAACGATCAACACTGCTACGGGTAAAGTAGGGTATATGACGTTTAATGCGCATATAGGTACAGCTGAAAAACAATTGATGGATGCTATTTCAAGCTTTAAAGAGGAAGATGTCAGTGACTTAATCGTAGACCTTCGTTACAACGGTGGAGGATCAATTTATATCGCTTTGGAGCTAGGCTCTATGATTGCGGGTACAGAGGTGGCAAATGGTCAGTCAGTGGGTACTATTATATTTAATGATAAACATACTGATCAAAATGAGTCTTCGCCTTTTTTAACGCATACTCCTTCTTTTACAGCAAATCCCAATCAAGCACTTCCTACTTTAAATCTTTCGCGCGTGTTTGTGTTAACAGGGCCAAACACTTGCTCTGCCAGTGAATTAGTTATGAATGGTTTACGCGGTATTGATATTGAAGTGATTCAAATTGGTACAACAACCTGTGGTAAACCTTATGGGTTTAATCCTGAAGATAATTGTGGCACGGCTTATTTCAGTGTGAACTTTAAAACTGAAAATGCGAAGGGCTTTAGTGAATATTCCGATGGATTTTCACCCGCTAACACCACGCAAGATGCAGGTGTATTATTGCCTGGTTGTTCAGTTAAAGATGATTTTACGAATGAACTCGGCGATAAGGCCGAAGCACGGCTTGCTGCAGCACTTTTTTATCGAAATAATGGGCGTTGCCCCGCATCATCTAAACGAGCAAAGGATGCCATTTCTTCGCTTTCATCTATTGATGGCGAAACGATAAAACCATTATGGTTGAATAATATGACAATGGATAAGTAGATTTTTTATTCTAAAGAACTATCATAAAAAAAGTGAAACTGGATTGTAAGTATAAAAAAGGGAAATTATGAAACGCAAGCTCACTACATTATTTTTTGTATCGTTTTGTATATCAGTAATTTACCCTGCAATCGTATTAACAGCTTGTAATTCAACTTCAATAAAAATAACGACTCAGGATGTACCTGCGCGTATTATTGCGGTTAATAAATCCAGCCGCACTGAATTACAACGGATAGTGTCTACTGCATTAAATATTCCAAGCGTTTTACTCGCAAATGATGCACTTACCAAAACCAACATATTGATAATTGAACAAAAACGTCGCTTTGGATTAAATACCAATAAGCACCAAGCGATTAATGAGAGAGAAAAGCCTAGCGTGTTTCGATTAGTAAAAGAGGGAGCGCGTTGTGTGTTAACCCTGCAAGGAACAGATAAACGTTGGGTGTTAAAAAATACGAAATGTAAACCTGTAAACCACTTATGACGGTATGCCGATAATACTTGATTGTGTTAATGATATAAAGATTTGTGACTGAACAAATCACTCATGAATAATACTCAAAAAACACATTGAAGATAAAAGCTGCAAGAAAGCGGGAAGACTAGAAGAGTTAAAAATAGTTTTTAAGAATGTATTATGTTTACCAATATGCTATTTAACATAATATACATTATGCGCTAACTTATACTAGATAGGTAGGACGTGAGTTTACTTATCAAAGCTTAAAAAGCCGATTAAAATTTGCTGTAGACTCTTTTGCTATTTGTTCATAACTACATTCGCGTAATTCAGCCATTTTTTCTGCAACATATTTTACATAGGCTGGTTGATTTAATTTTCCACGTTTGGGTACTGGTGCCAACCATGGAGAATCTGTTTCGATTAGGTATTTATTTGCAGATACGCGTTTAGCTACATCTTGTAATTCTTTTGCGCTGTTAAATGTCACAATGCCAGAGAAAGAAATATAGAAATTAAGCTCCATTGCTTTTTGTGCCGTTTCCCAATCTTCTGCAAAACAATGCATTACACCACCGACTTGTTCTGCGTGTTCTTCTTTTAAAATTTTGATGGTATCTTCTTTTGCCGAGCGTGTATGAATGATTAACGGTTTTTGTGTTTCAACGGCTGCTCTTATATGCGTACGAAATAAATCTTGTTGCCATTTCATATCTTCATTTTCGGAATCACATCGGAAATAATCCAGACCAGTTTCACCAATGGCGATAACTTCTTCGTGCTTTGCTAATTTGATTAATTCATCAACGCTGGGCGCATGAGAATCTTGGTGTGTTGGGTGTACACCTACGGAACAATAAATATTAGAATATTGTTGTGCGGGTTTGAGAACATCTTGAAAATGTTCTGTATCAATACACACGCATAAAAATTGGCTAACATCTGCTTCTGTGGCGCTATCAATTAAATCTGAAAAATTATTGGAAAATGATGTTAGATCAATTTTATCAAGATGACAGTGTGAATCAGTAAGCATGTTTTGCCCAGTAATTTAAGGAAAATGCATAATACATTAATTTGGGACATTTGGTGGCAGTAGTCATTTGTTAAATGAGTACTGCCACCCTGCTTTTTTTAATTTTCGCACAATATTCGTGCTGTGATTTCTATTAAGCTGGAACTGCTTTTTTATCCGTTTTAATTACCAGTTTTCCGGATTTTTCAGATACACGAACAACGCCACCTTCTTTGCTCAAAGAACCGAATAATAAATCATCTGCTAACGGACGTTTTAATTGTTCTTGGATCAAACGTTCCATGGGTCGAGCACCCATTTTCGGATCATAACCTTTTTCTGCAAGCCAACGTTTAGCTTTATCATCTACCATCAAGGTTACTTTCTTCTCGATCAATTGTGCTTCAAGACGAAGTAAGAATTTATCAACAATATTGATAATTATCTTTTCATTCAAAGGCTTAAATTGAATAACACCATCAAGACGATTCCTAAATTCTGGCGTGAAGGTTTGTTCAATTGCTTTCATGGTATCAAGCGAATGATCTTGCTGGGTAAAGCCCATCGAGCTTCGGCTAATATTTTCTGCACCTGCATTACTGGTCATCACTAAAATGATATTACGAAAATCAACTTTACGTCCGTTACTGTCGGTTAAACTGCCGTTATCCATGACTTGTAACAAGATATTGAACACATCGGGGTGTGCTTTTTCGATCTCGTCCAATAATAAAACAGCATGTGGGTTTTTATTAACCGCATCAGTCAATAAACCACCTTCTTCAAAACCAACATAGCCAGGAGGTGCTCCGATTAAGCGTGAGACCGTGTGGCGTTCCATGTATTCCGACATATCAAAGCGAATGAGTTCTACGCCCATATTTTCCGCTAACTGACGTGTCACTTCGGTTTTGCCGACTCCGGTTGGCCCTGCAAATACAAACGAGCCAATTGGTTTATTATCATCGCGTAAACCAGAGCGTGACATTTTAACCGATGTCACTAATTGATCGATTGCCATATCTTGACCAAAGACAACACGTTTAAGGTTAAGATCAAGATTCTTCAACACCTCAACATCGGTACTGGAAACTGTTTTCGGTGGAATACGTGCAATTTTAGCTACAATAGCCTCTACATCTGCCACTGAAATTGTTTTCTTACGTGAGCTTTTGGGTTGTAATTGACGATTAGCTCCAGCCTCGTCAATCACATCGATGGCTTTGTCCGGCAGGAAGCGCTCGGTAATATATCGATCTGATAACTTAACTGCCGTTTCAAGTGCTGGCATCGTATATTTAACATCATGATGTTCTTCAAAGCGCGATTTCAAGCCTTTCAAAATCTTGATAGTCTCGTTTACCGTTGGCTCTTTGATGTCGATTTTTTGGAAACGACGAGCAAGCGCCCTCTCCTTCTCAAACACTGTGCGATATTCCTGATATGTCGTTGAACCGATACAACGTAATTCACCATTTGCTAACATCGGTTTTATTAAATTAGAGGCATCCATCGTGCCACCAGAGGTTGCACCTGCACCAATAATAATGTGAATTTCATCAATGAACAAAATAGCGTTATCTTCTTTTTTGATCTGATTTAATACCGCTTTAAGACGCTTTTCAAAGTCACCACGGTATTTTGTACCTGCGACCAATGCACCCACATCTAATGAATAAATAGTTGCCCCTTCTAATACTTCAGGGACTTCTTTATCTACGATGCGTTTAGCTAAACCTTCTGCGATTGCAGTTTTACCTACACCTGCTTCACCAACCAACAATGGATTGTTTTTTCTACGACGACATAATACTTGAACGGTACGTTCAACCTCTAGTTCACGACCGATTAATGGATCAATTTTACCGTCTTTCGCGTGTTGGTTTAGGTTGACAGAAAACTTTTCTAATGGTGTTTCTTTTTGCGCATCTTCTGTAGAACCATCTTCGATTTGTTCTAATTCTGGGTTTTCATCAAAGTTTGCATCACCTGATTCATCACCGGAATAATCCGTTAATGTAAAATCATCATCGGTTTTACGAATATCGTGTGAAATATAATTAACCAGATCAAGACGTGTCATATCTTGTCGACCGAGATAATACACCGCATGAGATTCTGGCTCGCCGAAAATTGCCACCAGAATATTTTGACCACTCACTTCACCTTGCCCGGTCGCTTGAATATGATAAACCGCGCGTTGAATCACTCGCTGAAAGCCTAAGGTTGGCTGCGTTTCACGATCATCTTGCTCAACTAATACCGGTGTGTTTTCTTCGATATAACTTTCTAGCTCAGTTTGTAACATCGGAATATTGATACCACAAGCACGTAATGTGTCTGCCGCGCTGGGGTTATTGGTCATAGACAATAACAAATGCTCGACGGTAACAAACTCGTGATGTTTTTCACGTGCGTCTTTGAATAACATATTGATTGAATATTCAACTTCTGTACTTAGCATTGGTATCTCCTGCCCGTTTTATTAACTACTATTACTACTTTGTTCAAATTACTCTTTGCTTCCTTTATTTTCTTGCGACTATTCTTTAGCTACTTAGCTACTCTTGTTCCATGGTACATAACAAAGGATGCTGGTTTTCACGTGCAAACTCATTTACCTGTACCACTTTTGTTTCGGCGACATCTTTTGGGAATACCCCACAAATGCCTTTGCCTTTGGTGTGTACAGCAAGCATCACTCGTGTTGCCTGTTCTTCACTTAAATTAAAATAGATGGTCAAAATATGCACCACAAATTCCATTGGGGTGAAATCATCGTTAACCAGTATAACCTTGTATCGTTTCGGCTCTGCCACTTTTGGGCGGGCTTCTTGTACCATCAAGCCGGAATCATGGTCATTATCATCGTCAAATGGATCTTCATCCTGATTTAAGATGCGTAATGTCTGTTTCATCGACACTTGTTTAATAAAGTGCTGATTAATTGCTTGTTTATTCATTGTGCTAGTCATGATGTTCTATAATATCTAATATAAGTGTAGTCTACATACACGCAATCATTTGATCGCCAAAGTCGGAACACGAAATTTCTATCGCATCGTCCATTTGTCTTGCGAAATCAAAAGTAACGCGCTTTGATGCAATCGCCCCTGAAAGTGCTTTAACCACTAAATCTGCCGCTTCAAGCCATCCCATATGACGTAACATCATTTCTGCCGATAAAATAATCGAACCTGGGTTTACTTTATTTTGACCTGCAAGTGGTGGCGCAGTTCCATGTGTTGCTTCAAATAGTCCGATAGTATCCGACATATTTGCCCCTGGTGCGATTCCGATTCCACCTACCTGTGCGGCGAGTGCGTCAGAAATATAATCCCCATTTAAATTGAGTGTTGCTATTACGTCGCATTCTTCTGGATATAATAATATGTGTTGTAAAAATGCATCTGCAATCACGTCTTTTATTATTATATCACGTCCTGTATTTGGATTCTTGAAACTCAACCAAGGACCGCCATCAAGCTCAGTTGCGCCAAACTCATTACGTGCTAAGTCGTACCCCCACTGTTTGAAACCACCTTCGGTAAATTTCATGATATTACCTTTATGAACCAGCGTTAGGCTTTCACGATCATTATCAATAGTGTATTGCAACGCTTTACGCACCAAGCGTTCTGTACCTTCTCTAGATACGGGTTTAATACCTATTCCGGATGTATCTGGGAAACGAATTTTAGTTACGCCCATCTCATCTTGTAAAAATTCAATGACCTTTTTAACCTCATCAGAACCACTTTCCCATTCGATTCCTGCATAAATATCCTCAGAATTTTCGCGGAATATAACCATATCCGTTTTTTCTGGTTCACACAGTGGGCTTGGTGTTCCTTTGTAATAACGTATCGGTCTTAAACAGTTGTATAAATCAAGGTCTTGGCGCAAGGTTACGTTTAATGAACGAATGCCACCACCCACAGGTGTGGTTAACGGACCTTTGATAGCAACCAAATATTCTTTCATTACGTCCATGGTTTCTTCTGGCATCCAGACATCTTCACCATACACTTGAGTGGCTTTTTCGCCGGCGTAGATTTCCATCCACTGGATTTGACGCTCGCCTGTGTATGCTTTTTCTACGGCAGCATCTATTACTTTTATCATTACTGGAGAAATATCCACACCTATACCATCACCTTCTATATAGGGAATGATGGGTTGTGCAGGTACGTTAAGTGAATGATCCGAATTGGCAGTGATCTTCTCGCCATTTTCGGGAACATTAATGTGCTGATAGCTCATGCATACTCCAATTGATAATTCTAAGATAAGTTGGGGTCGATTGTAGCGAAAACAAGTTCCTTTGTTTCGTTAAATAATAAGTATTAATGCTGAAAATCTGATAAATTACGCCCTTTTACAAAGCCTTATGAAAGAGAATCACATGAAATATCACGTATACGGCATCGGCAATGCATTGGTCGATAAAGAATTTGAAGTTACTGATGCGTTTCTTGCCGAGCAAGGTATAGAAAAAGGCATGATGACTTTACTTGAACAAGATCAACAAGAAAAATTATTGGCAGAATTAAAAAGTAAATTTGGTCTTAAAAAACGTGCCGGCGGTGGTTCAGCAGCAAACAGCATTGTTGCAGTCAGTCAATTTGGTGGTAAAACGTTTTATGCGTGTAAAGTTGCCGATGATGAAACCGGTGATTTTTACATGAAAGATTTAAAGGAAGCAGGTGTTAAAACCCGCTTAGATCAAATCAAAGGCGACGGTGTTACGGGTAAATGCATGGTAATGGTTACTGACGATGCAGAACGCACCATGAATACATTTTTAGGCATTACCTCTGATTTTTCAAAAGATGATTTACACTTGGATGATCTTAAAGAGTCTGAATATTTATACATCGAAGGTTATCTAGTGACATCCGATGTTTCACGAGAAGCCGCAATTAGTGCTCGTCAAGTAGCAGGTGAAAATGGAGTTAAAACAGCCTTTACTTTTTCTGATCCAGCGATGGTGACTTATTTTAAAGACGGTATCACTGAAATTATTGGTGATGGTGTTGATGTTCTATTCTGTAACGAAGAAGAAGCGCAAACTTACACTGATACTAATAATCTCGATGATGCCATTTCAGCCCTTGCTAACATTGCCAATAAAATCGTGGTTACACGTGGTAATAAAGGTGCAAAAGTCGTTACGCATGATAAGCACATCGATATAGAAGTAAGCCCTGTTACTGCAATAGATACCAATGGTGCGGGTGATATGTTTGCGGGTGCGTTTATGTATGGTTTAACTCAAGGTATGAGTGACCGTGATGCAGGTATGTTAGCGAGTGAATCTGCGGCGCGTATTGTTGCCACTTTTGGTGCGCGTTTAGAAAAAGAGACGCATCAGGCGTTGCTTGAAAAGTATATGAATTAATACTTTCACCTCTCGACTTTTTAAAAGAGCGAGAAGTGATTATTCAATGAAAATATTTTCCTACTGAAGCATTCAAATAGCTCCTAAATTGCTCATAATAAGCTTTACCGTTTATAAAACTTCTTCTTAGATTATCACTAATAAGTTTACTTACGTTTTGCATGCTTGGTAAGACTGTTTCACGAATTTGCGTTAAAACAGAAAGACATAAAATCTGAAATCTTTGCTTCAAATGTATCAGACTATTTAAGAATACTTGTTTTACTGATAGTGTTTCAAATTGGCCTTTGTTGAAACGTAAAAGACTCTCTTCATCCTTAAGCCTACACTGGCTTTCTTCATCAAAGAAAACACCTTCACTACGATCAAGTTCTTTTTTTGTGGGTTGCTCATGTGATATTTGATTTTTAAATAGAAGACGTAAACGTGCTCTTTTAATGCGTCGAGCACGAGTATTTTGCTTTTTTATATTTTGATAGTTTTTACTATAAAATGTATTAAAGCAAACACAAAGCTTTGGAAGAAAAATCAAGAAGATCATCACTACAAGAGAAAGTAGTGAGAATATTGAAAAGAATAAAATAACGAGCAAGTTCTTCATTATTATTATCGGTTTATTTTTAGTATTTTAGTATGAAGTTCTACCACTCCATTATCCATCAAGAGGTTCTTTACTGGATACTAATTTCAGATGCAAGGTAGTACCTTTAAACTGATTTATTTTTAATGTATATAAGCTACACTTAGAATTATGAATATTAATAAAATTATTTCCGAAGAAATTGATACCCCTGTCGGCACGATGCTAGCCGCCTCAAGCCCAAAAGGCATCTGCTTATTTGAATTTTTGGATGTCGAAAAACGTTTAACGAGACAACAGAATCACCTAGAAAAGTCATTTGGATGCAAAATGATCTCTGGTACCAGTCCTTTTTTAAAACAACTTAAAACAGAATTAAAAGAATATTTTGCAAGTAAACGACAACATTTTGATGTGCCGCTGGATTTTAAAGGTACTCCTTTTCAAATGCTTTCATGGCAGGCATTAAAAAAAATACCCTACGGTGAAACTCGATCATATCAAGATCAAGCCATTGCAATAAAAAAGCCCAAAGCCTTTCGCGCAGTTGCGAATGCGAACAATCGTAATAAAATCTCTATTCTTATTCCCTGTCATCGGGTGATTGGCAAGAATGGTTCTATGGCAGGTTATGGTGGAGAGATTTGGCGTAAAGAATTTTTGTTGAAGCTAGAAGGCAGTATGAAAAATTGATAACCATTATTGCTTTAACTTAATTATGGCTCAGGGCGTTTAGATTTAAGTTCAAGAAAAGGCACTTTTGCACGTAGAATGTGAGCGTATATTTAATACGTGACAGCTCTTAATTCGAAAAGTACGAAAGTAACTCGGTTTTGTAAAGAGCTGAGCTTAAAGATTAATTCTCTGAGCTATTATTTATTCGGGGCGCATGTGCGGGAATAATATCACATCCCTTATTGAAGGCGCATCCGTCAATAACATCACCAAACGATCAATACCGATGCCCTCCCCTGCTGTTGGTGGCATTCCATATTCCAATGCACGAATATAATCCGCATCATAATGCATGGCTTCGTTGTCTCCCGCATCTTTTTCTTCTACTTGCTTTTTGAAACGATCGGCTTGATCTTCAGCATCATTAAGCTCCGAGAAACCATTGCCAATTTCTCGTCCACCAATAAATAATTCAAAACGGTCAGTGATAAAATCATCGTTGTCGTTACGGCGCGCAAGTGGCGAAACTTCCGCGGGGTATTCTGTGATAAACGTCGGATTTAGTAGTTTTTTCTCGACCGTTTCATCAAATATTTCCATTTGAATTTTACCCAGTTCCCAGTAGTTTTCTACATGGATACCCAAGTCTTCTGCAATTTTTTTAGCGCTGTCTATATTGCTAATATCAGCTTCTGATATGTTCGTGTTGTATTTTAAAATTGAATCTTTGACCGAAATACGATCAAATGTTTTACCAAAATCAAAGGTTTCTCCCTGATATTTAACTTCACTCGTTCCTAATACGTGCTCTGCCAATCCTCTAAGCAAGCCTTCGGTTATGTCCATGAGATCATGGAAGGTTGCGTAAGCTTGGTAAAACTCAATCATGGTAAATTCAGGGTTATGGCGTGTCGATAAACCTTCATTTCTAAAGTTACGATTAATTTCAAATACGCGTTCGAAGCCACCAACCACCAAACGTTTCAAATATAATTCGGGTGCAATGCGTAGATACATATCAATGTCCAGCGCATTATGGTGTGTCTCAAATGGACGCGCGGTTGCGCCACCGGGAATCACTTGAAGCATCGGCGTTTCGACTTCCATGAAGTCATTTTGAATAAAATAATCACGAATGTACGAAATGATTCTAGAGCGCATTTTGAAAATATTGCGTGTTTCATCGCTCATAATTAAATCTAGGTAACGCTGACGGTAACGCTGTTCCTGATCACTCAAACCATGGAATTTTTCTGGCAATGGACGAAGTGATTTTGTTAAAAGCTGTAATTTATCGACTTTAACCGAAAGCTCACCTTTATTAGTTTTGAAAAGAACCCCTTCTGCGCCAACAATATCGCCAATATCCCAGCCTTTGAAGGATTCATACAAATCATCACCGAGCATGCCTTTTTGAGCATACACTTGAATACGACCAGACATATCCGAAAGGGTAAGAAAACTCGCTTTACCCATGACGCGTTTAAGCATCATACGACCGGCAACACTAACGCGTACTTCGTTTTCTTCAAACCATGGCTTTTCTTTATCTTGATATTCTGTTTGAAGGTCATCTGCGTAGAACTCACGATTAAATGCATTCGGAAACGCAATACCTTGTTCGCGTAAATCTGCTAATTTTTCACGGCGCAATGCAATGAGTTGATTCTCGTCTTGAGGTTCAGCTTGTGTATTTTCTTCGGTCATTTCTATATCTCTTTTTTTCCACGAAAGATACGAAAAGCATGAAATTTAGTTTCTTTCCCTTTTCTAAGTAAAGGTTTGAATTTTCGTGTCTTTCGTACTTTTCGCGGAAATTATCGTAAGTCTAAAGACCAGCTTTTAAACTGGCAGTTATAAATTGATCAAGGTTACCATCTAGTACGCCTTGGGTATTTCCTGTTTCTACGCCTGTGCGTAAATCTTTAATTCGTGATGCATCCAACACATAAGAACGTATTTGACTGCCCCAACCAATGTCGGATTTATTATCTTCTAATTCTTGGTTTTCGGCGTTACGTTTTTGAATTTCTTGCTCATACAACTTCGCTTTTAATTGTTTCATCGCGGTTGCTTTGTTTTGATGTTGCGAACGCCCGTTTTGACATTGCACCACGGTATTGGTCGGCGTATGCGTTAAACGTACCGCAGATTCGGTTTTATTAACATGCTGACCACCTGCGCCCGAGGCACGATACACATCAACACGCACATCTGATGGATCTATATCTATCTCAATATCATCATCAATTTCAGGTGATACAAACACGGCACAAAACGAAGTATGGCGACGACCGCCCGAGTCAAATGGTGATTTTCGCACCAAACGATGTACACCAATCTCGGTACGTAACCAACCGAATGCATATTCACCAACAAAGCTAATAGTGGCAGATTTTATACCGGCCACATCACCTGCCGAGGCTTCCATTAATTCAGTTTTAAACCCTTTTGACTCACCCCAACGCAGATACATACGCAACACCATTTCTGCCCAATCTTGCGCTTCTGTACCACCAGAGCCAGATTGAATATCAAGGAAAGCATTATTCTTATCCATTTTGCCAGAAAACATACGTTGGAATTCTAAACGTTCAACCCCAGCTGTATGACTTTCTATATCTTCAATGATGGCATCCACGGTGTCCTGATCATCTTCTGATTCTGCCATTTCAAGCAGGTCTTTGGCATCGTTTAAACCATCGCTTAGCGTATCAATAGAAAAAACCACATCTTCAAGATCAGTCCGCTCTTTACCTAAGCGCGTCGCTCTATCGTGATCGCTCCAAACATCAGGGTCTTCTAATTCGCGTACCGTTTCTTCTAATAATTCTTTCTTGTGTTCATAGTCAAAGATACCCCCTCAACGCTTGTATGCGTTGTTGTAAATCTTTAATTTGGGTGTAAAACGGATTGAGTTCCATGACGATTTAATAAACTATTAAAAAACGGCAATCATACAGTGATTATGTTCAGATAATAAGCCCAAATTTTAATGCTTTGATTGATTCAAAGTACTTCTATTATTACTTCAGTCGCAATGCATTCAAGACCACAATCAAGGAACTCATCGACATGCCAATAGCTGCCATCCATGGGGCAATTAAGCCCATTGCTGCGATAGGAATTGCGACGATGTTATAAAGAATGGCCCAACTAAAGTTTTGATGAACAACGGATTGCATTTGCTTTGATAATTTAATCGCATCAGGTAAGTGTGATAAGTTTTCTGATAATAAGATCATATCTGCGCTTGCTTGGGCTAGTTGGGAGCCTTTCCCCATTGCAATAGACACATTTGCGGCTGCGAGTACGGGTGCATCATTCACACCATCGCCTATCATTGCAATAATTTCATGTTTTGATTGTAGCGCTTGTACCTTGGTTAATTTATCTGCAGGTAATAATTGCCCTATTGCGTTGTTTTGCTTTATTCCTAGTTTATCGGCAACCGTATTAACAGCTTGTTGCGTATCGCCACTTAATAAACTGACCTTGATATTCATTGATTGTAATTGATTTATGGCTTGTTTTGCCTCTTCACGTATTTCATCTTCTAAATTAAATTGACATAACCATTCGTCTTCTACGCCTAAATAAATAATGCTTGTTAGGTTTGATGAATCAGTCTTTACGGTGTTTTTTGGTAATGCTTGATTAACGATATGAGAAACATACGCTTTTGTGCCAATACGGTATTTTTTATCATTGAATACGCCTTCAACGCCCTTACCTGTTTCACTTATTCGTTGCGTAACATCTGCAGGATCATCAGATAAGCGTAAGATGGCATGAGCAAGCGGATGCTCCGATGCCTGTTCTAAACCTGCGGCGATTGCGTTACATTGATTTTTAGATAAAGTTCCGAGCAAATGCGTTTGAGTCACTTTTAAACGCCCGTGGGTCAGCGTGCCAGTTTTGTCGAAAATAACGTGGGTGATTTTTGCGAGTGTTTCTAGCGCGTGACCACGCGTAGTTAATACGCCTTTCTCAGTTAAGTTTCCAGTGGCGGCAGTTAATGCCGCAGGAGTTGCCAAAGATAAGGCACAAGGACAGGTAATGACCAATACTGATAGCGCTACCCAGAAGGCTTGTGCGGGTTCTTTAAACCACCAATATACAAACACGGCTAGCGCGATAACAAGTAGCAACAAAACAAACCAAGCGGCACTTTTATCCGCAAATTTTGCAAGATTGGGTTTTTCACTTTGGGCGCGATCTAATAAACGAATAATTGATGAAAGTATGGTGCTATCGCCGAGTTTATCCACGCGCATGATTAAAGGGCTTTCAATATTATTTGTGCCCCCAATAAGTTGATCGCCTACGCGTTTCGTCAAAGGAATACTTTCCCCTGTCAGCAAGGATTCATTCACACTACTTTTGCCATCAATTACTTTACCATCTGCCGGAATAATTTCGCCTGGTTTAATTAGTACGCGATCATTTAAGGCTAATTCATTGGCGGGAATAATTGTTTGTTCGTCGTTATTATTATCATTTTCATTGTTGCTATCAAGACGAGTAGCTGTCTCGGGCAATAGGCGTACTAAAGCATCAGCAACCTGCCCTGCCTTGTGTCTTGCGCCCATTTCTAAAAAACGACCGATTAATAAAAAGAAGGTAAACATCACGACAGAATCAAAATAAATTTCGCCCGAATGAGTTACCGTAGCCCAAACACTTGCCAAATATGCACTGCCAATCGCCAACGACACCGGAACATCCATTCCAAATACGCCGCGTTTTAAGTCTCGCCAAGCTGACTTAAAAAAGACACTTGCAGAATAAAAAACCACGGGTGTGGTGATAATTAAGCTAATCCAACGCAAGAAATCACGCATGGATACCGACATATCCGAACTTTCTCCAGCGTAAATCGCTATTGCGGGCATCATCACTTGCATCATACCGATGCCCGCTATTGCGATACGTCGTAGCGCGGCTGATTTTTCTTTTCTATGTAACGTTTCCATGCGACCGGGGTCAAATGGATGTGCTAAATAACCAATATCAGCAATCGCTTTTAGAACATCGCTGAGTTGAATTTGGTCGTTATCCCATTTAAGACTGGCACGATGGGTTGAATAATTGACACGAAAATCTAAAACACCTGTTAATTGTTTGACATGGCGTTCATTCAGCCAAACACAGGCAGCACAAACGATACCTTCGAGGATTAAAGATGCTTCACGAATCGAGCCTTCTTTGGCTTGAACAAAACTTTGTTGCAAAGCTTCATTATCATAGACTTTTAATTCTTCAGGAATAAGCTCGGTAGGTTTAGATGCATTATGGGTACGATGATTATAAAAATCGATAAGATTATTATCGACAATCGCTTGAGCAACGGACTGACAGCCGATGCAACACATAGATTGTTCTTTGTTATTGATTGTGACCGTGTAAGAAGCACCCTTTGGTACCGGTAAACCACAATGAAAACAAGCCTTGCTCATTTAAGCTAAAATATTAACGCGAACGCTTTTCATCAATATCTGGTTCGCCTTCTGCACATGTTGGCGTAACAAGTTTGCCATCAACCAAAGTTGATACTTCAGTTTCGCCTTTAATCTCGTGCTCGTCATCACCTTTAATTACCATCACTTTCATTGACCAACAACCTGCCAACGGTAGTTTTACCGAGGTTGTATAATTACCTTTAAGATTAGCTTCCGAGCTTTCTTTAAGCACATATAACTTATCGAACTTCATATCAGATGATCGTCTAAATTCAGCGCTTAATTTAGCACCTGTTATGGGTGCACCCGATTTATCTTTTGCAATTAAACGAAAAACTTCCTCTTTATTTAGCATTGGGGGGTTATCCCAACCACCTGTTATTTTCCAACCACGGGCGCGTTGTTTTTTTAATTTTATAACATAATTATCAAAGAATTTTTCTTCATCTTGTAAGTCATTAGAAACCGCGCCGGTAAATTGTGAGCTAATATTTTCGCCAACATCTTTACTAGCAGCTTTAGGTAGTAATAATTTAGACAAGGCAGTATCTAACCCACCCGTTGCAGAGGAGATAATAAAGCTATCGACAACTGCTAACAGTATAAAAAAAATAATGATTAGGGCTGGAATCCAGTGCATGCCCTTCTTTTTGAAGTCAGCTCCTTCGACTGCCTTACGTTCTTCATGAACGCCATTAATAATGCCAAGACCGTAAGGTATCATCATAAAAAAAGCAAAATGAATCGCGAATACATCAATGCCAACCCAATGCGTTACCGAGAGTGGGACATAAATAAGCAACATTGTAGCCGCTGTTGCCAATGCAGAAATTTTTCCTCCCCAATGGATCACTTTGAAGAATATAAAGTACAAAAGGAAGGC
>Ga0209633_10003180_pt1 | contig 15282 bp, 13 predicted proteins | sample Cruoilmetagenom1_FD_187290 | JGI IMG/M metagenome (GOLD analysis project Ga0209633, IMG submission 187290) | Oil polluted marine microbial communities from Coal Oil Point, Santa Barbara, California, USA - Sample 1 (SPAdes) (version 2) | ecosystem: Environmental > Aquatic > Marine > Oil seeps ... | reverse complement strand
TTTGTACTACTTTTCTACTTTTTGGATTGGTAGCCATCCAAATAGTGAAATCAGCTTCAGGAGCAAAGACTTCCATCACACGAGCTCTTGGTTGGCCTTTTTTATCTACTGTGATTAGTGTTCCAAAATAACTATCTGTAATGATTTTACGAGAAGTAGTTAGTATTTCTTTTTCTTGCTCAGAAAAATTAGTACGATAGATTTTTGTATTAGTACAAGACGAAAATAGTATTGTAAAACTAAGTAGGAAAAATAAATGTTTCATTTTTTTAACTATTGTTTTAGACTTTGTTCATTATTCTTTATTAATCCCATCGGGATTATAGGTTTGTAATAATCTATCTCATCTGCTTCTTCGACCCTAAAAGGGTCGCACTGATAAAGCGTTGGTTTTTTACAAGCCTATGATGCCTATTGGCATCAGTTTAACCACTCAAACAAATATTTTTCTTCGTATGGTATTTCATATTTCTTTAAGAAATCGAAATATTCTTCTTTAAAAGATTTCTTTTTATGATGTTCCTTTTGATTCATTACATATTTATAAACTGCATCTATATGTGATTTGCTATAAGAAAATGCACCAAATCCTGATTGCCAATTAAACTTATATTTTGATAATTTATTATCGTTTATAAAAACAGTACTAGCTTTTTTTACTTCTCTAACCAAATCACTTAAATTACAGTTTGGCTTAAGACCAATAAATAGATGTACATGGTCTGCTACTCCATTAATAGCAATTAGTTTTTGTTCTTTATTTTTAATTATACCTGTAATATATTGATAAAGTTTTTCATCCCAAGAACTATGAATTAGTGCATTTCTATTTTTTACTGCAAAGATGACTTGTATGTATATTTGAGAATATGTATTTGCCATATTGGTTTTTATTTAGGTGGGATAACGAACTTATCTTGTCAGCATTATATCGTAAATTTCTCCTGTTGCACTTTTAGGTAGTTTTATCATTTTTCTGAGGTCGGGAAAATGATGAAATGCTATTTTATTATTGATTTTATTTACTATTTTTTCTTTATTAATCCCATCGGGATTATAGGTTTGTATAAACGTTTGAAAAAACACTTTTCGACCCTAAAAGGGTCGCACTCTATACTACTTAATTTTTTATAAACTTATGATGCCTCTGGCATCTATTCAGAATTTGATGCTACTAAGATAGTAAATAGTATGTAATTTCTTTCTACTACAAATTATACTTCAATGTCAACATGTAATAATTGGGTTGTACAAAATAACGCGAACTACTAATCAAATAATCTGTTGCTACATTAGTATCCATACTCGCTGTCTGTAGTAAATTGGTTCCTGAAAGTATAAATTCCCATTTACTATCGGTTTTTTGAAAGTATAATTTAGAACTTAAAAAAGAATATTTATTTTCTGTACTGCCATCTGTATTTCTATAGTTAGAATAGCTATAATCAACTGTCCAAATAAAATCTTTTAAAAATACGACTTCAATATTTGCAAAGGGCCTATCAGTTACATATGTTGTTTCTCGACTATTGCTGGTATAATAGCTACTAGATAATTGATGTCCTAACTCAAAATTAGGTGCTTTTTTAAAGCGAGTCGATAAAGCCACTTTATAACTTTGCGTAAAATTGATTGCTTCATTAGTCCCTAAATTATCAAGACTATAACTTTTTCCAAACGATATATTGCTACTGGCTACTGCTTTTAATTTTCCAAAACGTCGATCATATCGAATGTTCCCCAAAAAAAATTCATCTGGTGTTAGCATATTTATATATTCAGAAACACGATCAACTAAAGTAGGATCTGAAAAAGTCTTAACTGCATCGACTCTTTTGGTATAGTTTATACTTGCAAATACATTCGTGAAATTATACATATTAAAATCAAAATAGCGCAGAGTGTATGAATGCGATAAACTACTCTCAATAGCTCTATTACCACCAAGCAATGTATTATAATTGGTCAATAAATAAGCAGCTGCATATTTATTTATATCTGAAAAATTGGTTGTAATACCATATTCAAATCGTAAAGAACGGGTGTTTTTAAACTTATATTGCGCGAAAAAATCAGGTAAAACACGTTGTAAATCTTGTTTTTGAAAATCCTCAAATTGACGATCATTAATCGTGAAATTATGAGCACTCACACCTGGTGTTAGCGTTAATTTTCGAAACTTTAAATTATAATGAAAAGCTAAAAATAAATCATTGTAGGTGAAATTGGCTTCATTATTTAGTGCCTCACTTGAAAAATCATAGATGGAATTATCATCTAAAGTTTGAAAGATATTTGACTTTAAACGCTGACTCGTATACGTGTTTCCTAAAGTAAAATTGAAATTACTTGTGTTATTTAACACATAAAAGTAGTCGACTTTGGCATCCCATTTATGGGTACTTTGCTTTTTATCTTGCGTTAGATCAAATAAATTTTGCGCTTGAAGTTGCAACAAATCAGAAGCTATAAAAAATTCATTTGGAGAAATGGCATTATAAATCGGCGCATTTTTATCATACAAATGTTGTACGGCTGTCGAAAAAATATTTTTTTCATCTAGCGTAAAATACCCATTCAAGTTTTGATTAACCGAAAAAGGAATTTGTTCTTGGTAGGTGTCAATTAAGCCTGAAATATTAGAGTTTGTGTTCATCAACTCTGTTTGTTTCGATGTTTTAAAAATCACATCATAATCGAGTTGAAACGTATCATTGGGCTTAAAATTACTACTGAGTTTTAACATTCCTAACTGACTTTTTTGTAAGGAAGCTGATTTTTTTTCTTCGTTAATATCAGTTGTAGTATAGTATTGTGTGGTCTCAGTTAGCATGTCAGTATCGCTATCATTATAGATTGCAAATCCGCTAAAGTCTAATTTATCAGTGATAGCATAATTAAAATTTAAAGCTGCAAAACGAGACGTTATGGCCTTAGCTCGATCATTATTCAAAAAAGAAAAACCCAATTGTTCTGAAGAGGTTTGTATCGAGCTACCGCCTTTTTTCATCAAGTTTTTAAAGCCACCTGAAAATTTAAAATAATCACGCATTGTAAACGGTACTTCACCGATATTATTAAAATCGGTTAAAATATTCAAACTTTTTTTTGGGCTATAATAAAAGAGTTTAGGGTGTAAAAGGTAGTGCTCTTCTAAACCACCTCCTGCTGTAATTTCACCAAACCAAAAATGATCTTTACCTTCTTTTAATCGGATATTTAGAGCGATAGCATCTTCATCGTTCTCGAGACCTCGCATTTGAGAAACTTCATTATAATTTTTTAGCACCTCTACTTTTTTTACTGCATCTGCTGGAATGTTTTTTGTAGCAAGTTTAGAATCACCATCAAAAAAATCTTTGCCTTCAACCATTATTTTTGATACTTTTTTCCCTTCTACTTCAACTTCTCCTTCGTCATTGATATCCACTCCAGGTAATTTATCAAGAACATCTTCTAGTTTTTTTTCTTTGCCTGTTGTAAAAGCATCCGTCGTATAGACAATGGTATCTCCTTTCACAGTAATTGGCATTTCGTAGGTGAGTTCTACACCTCCGAGCTCATTTGATTTCTCCACTAAAACGAAATCATACAATACTTTTTTATCTGTTTCGGTTGCTAAATATGTTTTTTTTTGAGTCTCAAATCCTAAATAACTCACCCGTATGGTGTAGGTTTTTTTTTGAGTGAGTGTTAGCTTATAGAACCCTTTTTCATCCGTTGCGCTAAAGGATGCCATACCACCAGTCTCTTTGTTCAAGGCTATCACATTAGCCATTTCTAAAGGATTTCCTTCGGTATCTTTAACATGACCTTCAACTCGTATATTTTGAGAAAACATAAAAATACTACAGAGGCTAAAAAATAAAAAAAATAATTGCTTCATAAACTTAAACCAAATAGTTAATCTGCAATCATAATACGCATTCCTCGTTCTCCTTTCTTTCTGTCACCTCCATACATTTCCATCATTTCTTTTGCCTTTTTTTGTGTAATTTCGTCAAATTCGTTTTGGGTAACAACTTTACCTTTTGTGGGCTCATCAATATTTAATTTTTCCTTAGAGTTTAAAACTATTTTCGTGCAGAGCAACTGGGTTTTACCCTCATTTAATTCTAAAATTAAACCAGGTAAACCCCAATAATTACTCGGTCCGTTATTAATGGGAATATCTGGCGTATACCATGCGGTTATCGCTATTAATTTAGTTTTAGGTAAACTATCATTCGCTTCTTGATTACCTCGACTGCCAGGTCCTCTCATTCTCATATTTGGAACTTCTTTTTGCGTCGTCGCTTTAAAACATAGATTTTCACCAATCATTTTTGTTTCATCCTCAAACTTCCATTCATAAACAGGAAGGCTGTCTTTAATTAAAAAGTTTTTACTAAAGCTCTCTTTTTGATTTACATAACGCTTACTTTTAACGTCTTTGTATAGAATGCCCGCATTAAATCCGCCGAACATTCTCATTCTGCCTCCTTGACCGGGTTGTGCGATTTTTTCTTCTTCTTGATATATCGATTCTGTTTTTGAAAATTGAAGCTCATAGGTTTTTTCTGAAAACATTTTCATTCGATCTTTCATCGCCTTTTGTTGGTCTTTTGAGAACCTTGTGCTATCTAACTTAATATCAAAATTACTTTTAGATTGGTAAATTGCGAATCCCTGAAAATCTTGGGCATAATTTAAAAAAGAATAGAAAAAGAATGAGGTAATCAGTAAATACGTTTTCATACGATAGTTTATAACATTAATACTGATGTAAAACTACCATATAAATTCTAGTTATCTTATTAAGAGGCTGTTAAAAATCGTGAGAATACACTAATAAGCCATCACTTCAAAAACAATGGGTAAGCTGTACTTAACTCCTACTGGGCGACCTCTTTGTTCCCCAGGTTTCATATGTGGTAATGACTTGATAACTCGCTCAGCTTCTTGTTGAAGACGTTTATGCGGCGCACGAGATTGCACATTACTGATATTGCCATTTTTATCGATGACAAACATGACAAAGATTTTCTTTTTTCCTGGAGTCAAACCTAAATCTTGTGCTAATTCAGCATTAAACTCTTTTGTTACGTGTTGTTGAATTCTTGTCTGCATGCAATTTCTAAGTTCTTCTCTATTACCTGTACAACCAGGAAAAGTTGGCACTTTTTCTATTACAAAAAAAGGCACATCTTCCACGACATCTTCAATAACCTCTTCCTCCACTATCTCTTCATAATCTACTTCTTGAAGTACGACGGCATCTGTAGATTCGGTTTCGGTAGACTCGATGATTGTTTCTTCAATCTCCTTGTCATCTGCAATAATCTCAATATTTTCTAACACAGGTTCTGGAGCAATCACTTGCTCTTGCTTTGGTAATTCAATTTCGATTTTAGTTTCTGGAATATCGGGCTCTTCATTACCATCAAAAACTCTTTGTTGAATAAACTCGTTTGAAACTTTTTCATAGGTTTTTATTTCTAAAGCTATTTGCACAGCTAACAGCGCAGCCACAAGACCAAATAATAGAAATAATTTGCTGTAGTTAGCAAGATTATACTTTGGGTTTTTTTTAGCTTTCATACGTCAATAATTTAATAAGGTTAGCACTAAAACTCTTTTAGTAAAGTTTAGAAAGTAGCATCAAAAAGAAAACTATACTAAATCAAATTATAAAATCTAAAACTCCATCAGGATGTCTATTTTAACCATATAAAGGTACAACTTTTGACTAATATTTGCTAAAGAATTAAGGAAAAAACATTTAGGAATCTTAATGAACCAGAAAAAACAACAAAAATAATCGATGAATGTTAATAAATAATTATTTGAGTTATTATGAAAAAGAGTACTTTTAAAGCTTGTAAAAACAGCTTAAAAAAATGGAATTATGCATGTAGCCATCGCAGGCAATATCGGCGCCGGAAAAACAACCTTAACAAAACTTTTAGCAAAACATTATAAATGGTCTCCACACTATGAGTCTGTTGATGAAAACCCCTATTTAGATGATTTTTATGGTGCTATGGAACGCTGGTCTTTTAACTTACAAGTATACTTTTTAAACAGTCGATTTCGTCAAATATTAGAAATTAGGGAAACTGGTAAGAATATTATTCAAGATCGAACAATTTATGAAGATGCGCATATTTTTGCGCCCAATTTACACGGAATGGGACTCATGCCCAATAGAGACTTCCAGAATTACACATCTTTATTTGAATTAATGGAGCGACTCGTTACACCACCTGATTTATTAATCTACTTGCGTGCTAATATTCCTACATTGGTAGGACAAATCCATAAAAGAGGCAGAGATTACGAAAACTCCATAAGCATTGATTATTTGAGTCGTTTAAACGAACGTTATGAAGCTTGGATCTCAACCTATAATAAGGGTAATCTACTCATAATCGATGTTGACAATCTAGATTTTGTTGAAAACCCTGAGGATTTAGGTCTTGTGATTGATAAGATAGATGCACAGATTCACGGCTTATTCTAATAAAAACTCATTTAGATAGAGACACTTCTCATTATTTTTCAATAGATACTTCGCTAAAATATAATCAATTAGCACTTTGTATTTGTATATATTATTCTATATTTGCACTCCTAAAATTTTTAAAGACATTAAAAAACGATAATAATATGACTAAAGCAGAAATTGTATCTAATATATCAGAAGGCACAGGAATTGAGAAAGCAGAAGTTTTAGCCACCGTTGAGGCTTTTATGAAAGAAATAAAAACCTCGCTAGAAAGCGGAACTAATGTATACCTAAGAGGTTTTGGAAGTTTTATCATTAAAGAGAGAGCTGAAAAAACAGGTAGAAATATTTCTAAAAATACAACAATAAAAATACCAGCACATAATATCCCAGCATTTAAACCTGCTAAAGTGTTTGTGAGTGGTGTAAAAACTAAAGTGGCTGTAAAATAAGCCTTATATTAATTCTAAAATATTTATTCTATGCCAAGTGGTAAAAAGAAGAAACGCAAAAAAATAGCTACTCATAAACGTAAAAAAAGAAGTAGAAACAACAGACATAAAAAGAAATAATTCATTTCTTTATTCCGTACGCTCTTTGACATAGAAATCCGTTGAAAAACGATTTCGTTTGGCTATACATTAATTTGTATAGAATTATTATTTAATCTAACTGTAATCTAATTACAGTTACAATAAGAAATCAATATGAAAAAATCAGAATTAATAATTCGAGCTAATTCAAATGATATTGATTTTGCTTTACTAAAAGATGGCAAACTTACTGAACTACATAAAGAAGAAGAGAGTAAGAACATTGCTGTAGGAGATATATTTTTAACAAAAGTTGGCAAGGTTCTTTCGGGACTAAACGCTTCATTTGTTAATGTTGGTGCAGTCAAAGATGGGTTTTTACATTATCATGACTTGGGACCACAACTACGCTCTACACAAAAATTTTTACATCAAGTAAGTTCGGGAAAATTAAAAGATTATTCGTTAAAAAACTTTCCTACAGAACCAGATATAAATAAAGATGGTACTATAACTGATGTCCTAAAACAAGGACAACACATCATGGTGCAAATTGTTAAGGAACCCATATCTACAAAAGGCCCTAGATTAAGCGCTGAGCTTTCAATTGCTGGTAGATATATGGTGTTATTACCTTTTTCAGATCGTATATCTGTTTCACAGAAAATAACAAATTTTAAAGAAAAAACACGCTTAAAAAGGTTGGTGAAAAGCATCAAACCTAAAGGTTTTGGTATAATACTGAGAACTGTTGCCAAGAATAAAAAAGTAGCAGAACTCGATAGTGATTTACAAAACTCGCTAACACAATGGGAGAGTATGTGTAAAGTACTCAATCAAAATGTGAAAAAACCGCAAAAAGTTTTAAGTGAAGTAAATCGTACTTCTTCTATTTTAAGAGATGTTTTAAATGATTCTTTTGTTGGTATTCATGTGAATAACGAAGAGGTTTTTCATGAAATCAAAGACTATTTAGAGCAAATTGCTCCAGATAAAACTTCATTAGTTAAACATTACAAAGCCAAAGTACCAATATTTGAAAAATTTGGGATAGAACGCCAAATAAAAACGGCTTTTGGTAGAACTGTATCAATGAGTACAGGTGCCTATTTGGTTATAGAACACACCGAAGCACTACATGTGATAGATGTCAATAGTGGTAACCGCTCTAATAAAGCGAAAAACCAACAAGATACCGCACTACAAGTCAACTTAATCGCTGCAAGCGAAATAGCAAGACAGTTACAACTCAGAGATATGGGTGGTATCATTGTAGTCGATTTTATTGATATGCATGCTGCTGAAGATCGTAAAAAACTCTTTGAACATCTCAAAGAAGAGATGAGTTTTGACAGAACAAAACACAAGATTTTACCACCAAGTAGATTTGGGTTGGTTCAAATAACTAGACAGCGTGTTCGTGAAGAAGTAATCATCAAAACACGCGAAGAAAATCCAAATAAAAATGGTGAGGTAGAAGCACCTATTCTTTTAGTTGACAAAATTGAAAGAGAATTAAATACCTTGATAAACAAAGATTCCTATAAAAGCATCACACTTCATGTGCATCCTTTTGTAGCGGCTTACCTAACTAAAGGTTTTATGTCAGCACAAAAAAAATGGTCGCTTAAGCATAAAAAATGGATACGTATCATACCTAGAGATGCTTTTCAGTATCTAAAGTTCCATTTTGAATTAACAAAAAAGTAAAGCGAAATATTATTTAGCTAAACCCTATTTCTAAATCAGAAATAGGGTTTTTTTATGCAAAATTATTTCGTGACAAATAGACCTTTTTTCTAAATTCTTAATTTTACATTTGTAAGATGGAATATCCTTTGTTAGCACAGATTAACACGCCTAAAGAATTACGAAAATTAGCAATCAAACAATTGCCGATGCTCGCTAAGGAATTACGCGAATTCATTATTGATATCGTCTCCACCAAAAAAGGACATCTTGGTGCTGGTTTAGGAGTGGTCGAATTGACAATAGCACTACACTACTTATATAACACACCCGAAGATTTATTAATATGGGATGTCGGTCATCAAGCTTATCCACATAAAATTTTAACCGGTCGTCAAAAAGATTTTCACACGAATAGACAATTTGGTGGCTTATCAGGATTTCCTAAACGTTCAGAAAGTGTATTCGATTCTTTTGGAACGGGCCATTCCTCTACCTCAATTTCTGCCATTTTAGGAATGGCAATCGCTGCTCAATTAGAAAACAATATAGATAGAAAACATATTGCTGTAATTGGTGACGCAAGCATTGCCTCAGGTATGGCTTTTGAAGCACTTAATCATGCAGGCGTAACAGATGCTGACCTACTCGTTATTTTAAATGATAACGAAATGGGTATCGACCCACATGTTGGTGCCTTAAAAAATTATTTGACAAGTATTAAATCAGATAAAGATCAACTGGGTAAAAATATATTTGAGGATTTAAACTTACAGTATTTTGGACCTGTTGATGGACATGACATTGAAGCTTTGATTGAAATAATAACAGAAATAAAAAGCATTTCAGGTCCTAAGTTTTTACATATTATCACCACCAAAGGCAAAGGCTTGCCTCAAGCAGAAAAAGATCAAGTAACTTATCATGCTCCTGGATTTTTTGATAAAAAAACAGGCTTGATTAAACCTGAATTTAACACCAATTTACCACCAAAATATCAAGATGTGTTTGGATTGACTTTAGTCGAATTAGCCAAACAAAATAAAAAAATTATCGGGATTACACCTGCCATGCCTACCGGTACTTCATTGAACTATATGTTAGAAGTTTTTCCAAAACGTACGTTTGATGTAGGTATAGCAGAGCAACATGCGGTAACTTTTGCAGGCGGTTTTGCAACACAAGGTTTTATTCCCTATTTGGCAATTTATTCTACTTTTTTACAACGTGGTTATGACCAGGTTATTCATGATATTGCGCTACAAAACCTACCCGTAATTTTTTGTATTGACCGCGCAGGAATTGTCGGAAACGATGGTGCAACACATCATGGTGTCTTTGATATTGCTTTTTTAAATGCCATTCCCAATATAATTATTGCCGTACCTAAAGACGAAATTGATCTGCGTAATTTATTATATACCGCACAATTTACAGATAAGCCTATTGCAATTAGATATCCTCGTGGTCGGGGCATACATATTCATTGGCAAAAACCTTTTAAGAAAATGCCTATTACCAAAGGAAAACAATTATCTCAAGGAAAAAAGTTAGCTATTTTAAGTATTGGCCCACTCGGAAATACCATTCAAGATTTACTTAAATCTCATCCTAATTTAGATGTGGCACATTTTGATCTGTTATTTGTAAAACCTCTCGATGAAAAATTACTACATCAGGTTTTTAGTGAATTTGATAAAATTATCACACTCGAAGACGGAACAGTAAATGGAGGATTTGGAAGTGCTATTTTACAGTTTTCTCAAACCAATAATTTTTCCAACAAAAAGATTAAAGTACTCGGTATTCCTGATAAATTTGTCACTCACGGAAGCATTGAGGAACTTTATGAGCAATTAAAACTTGACGAAAAAAGTTTACTACACACTATAAAGGAAATGTGTGATTAACTATACATAAAAAAAGATGCTCACAAAGTGGCTGATGCTACCTAAAAGCACAAAAACATGGAAAATAGCATGATTATAGGCTAGTTTCTCCCGACTGTAAAAAACAGCTCCAACTGTATAAAAAACACCACCTGCTGCCAACCAAAATAAGCCTTGGGCAGATAAGTTTTCTATCAAGGGTTTAATGGCAAAAATGACCATCCATCCCATCAATACATACATAATAGTCGATAATCGATCATATTTTCCTATAAAAAACAGCTTAAATATTACACCTAAAATAGCAACACCCCAAGTCAATCCAAATAGAACCCAACCCGTTACTCCATGTAAAGTTACTAGGGTAAAAGGAGTATACGTTCCAGCAATGAGTACGTATATGGCTGCATGATCAAATATATTTAATCGTGCCCTAATTTTTGGTTTTTTAGATTTATGATAAAGCGTAGAGGCTAAATATAAAAGTATCAAACTTGAACCATAGATACTGTAACTAACAATATGCCATACGTTCCCAAAAAGACTCGATTTAACCACTAAAAGAGTTAAAGCTGCAATACTTAATATAAAGCCGATAAAGTGACTCCAAACATTAAATTTTTCTTCTTTTGGAGGATAGGTATTTTCCATAATTCTTATGAATTTAAGCGAATAATATATTCTAACGTATTAGAATAGAATTCCGTATAAATACTATTAAAAACTTCTAAGCCTTCAAGACTTAGAAGCTTTTAAGGCTGAATTTATATTTATTTTAATGCTTTTACTCCCATATTCCAGAGCGTAAAGGCATAAATATCTGCATATTGCTCAATCGTTTTGGTAACAGGAGTTCCTGCGCCATGACCTGCATCTGTTTCGATACGAATTAAAGTCGGGTTGTTGCCCGTTTGCTTTGCTTGTAATTCTGCCGCAAATTTAAAGGAGTGCGCTGGCACTACTCTATCGTCATGATCTCCTGTAGTAATTAGTGTTGCAGGATAAGAAACGCCTTCTTTCACATTATGAACTGGTGAATATCCTTTTATATACTCGTACATTTCTTTACTTTCTTCTGATGTTCCATAGTCATAAGCCCATCCTGCTCCAGCAGTAAAAGTATGATAGCGTAACATATCTAAAACGCCAACGGCAGGCAAAGCAACTTTCATTAAATCTGGTTTTTGAGTCATTACTGCACCTACTAATAAACCACCATTTGAACCACCACGAATGGCTAAATAATCAGATGAAGTATACTTGTTCGTTTTCAAATATTCGGCTGCTGCAATAAAATCGTCAAATACATTTTGCTTTTGCAATTTGGTACCTGCTTTGTGCCATTTTTTACCATATTCGCCACCACCACGAATGTTTGGAACGGCATAAACACCACCTTGCTCCATCCAAACGGTGTTTGCCACACTAAATGAAGGTGTAAGGCTGATATTAAATCCACCATAACCATATAAAATAGTTGGATTTTTACCATTGAGTTCCAAGCCTTTTTTGTGCGTAATGATCATCGGTACTTTTGTACCATCTTTTGAGGTATAAAATACTTGTTTCGATTCATAGTTATCGCTATTAAAATCTATGGCAGATTTACGATAAACTGCTGATTTTCCTGCGTTTGGTTCATATTTATAAATTGTTCCAGGTGTAATGTAATTTGTAAAGGTATAATACAAGTCTTTTTCTTGAAATTTACCACTAAAACCTCCAACACTACCCACTCCGGGTAACTCGATATCACGAATCAATGTACCCGCATAATCATATTGTTTCACTTTAGAAACGGCATCTATCATATATTCTGCAAAAAAGTAACCAGCGCCTGTAACTGGACTCAACACATGCTCCGTCTCGGCAATAAAATCTTGCCAGTTATTAGGTAAAGGATTTGCAGCATCTACAGTTACAATACGCTTGTTTGGTGCATTTAAGTTGGTAACGATATACAACTTACTATCCTTATTATCTATTACATAGGAATCGTTGTCAAAATGATCCATAATTATAATTAATGGACTATTTGGCAGGTTTAAATCTTGTATATATAATTCGTTTCCTGAGGTAGATTCTGATGCAGTAATCACTAAATAACGGTCATCCTCCGTGACATTTCCACCTACATAACGGCGTTTTTGTTTCTCACCAAAAATAATAGGGTCGTTACTTTGTTGCGTTCCTAACTTATGAAAATAAAGTTTGTGTTGGTCTGTTTTAGCGGACAATTCACTTCCTTCTGGTTTGTCATAACTTGAATAATAAAAACCTTCATTTCCTTTCCAAGACAGACCACTAAATTTCACATCAATTAACGTATCTTCGGTAATTTCTCTTGTTTCAGCATTCATGACCACTACTTTTCGCCAATCACTTCCTCCTTCTGAAATAGCATAGGCAACTTTACTACCATCTTTAGAAAAACTAACATTGCCTAAAGAAATCGTGCCATCTTTAGAAAAAGTATTTGGATCTAAAAAAACCTCGGGTTCTTGCCCTTCTTTGAAACGGTAGATCACATATTGATTTTGTAAACCGTCATTTTTATAAAAATACGTATAATCACCTTCTTTAAATGGAGCACTTACTTTTTCATAATTCCATACTTTTTCCAAACGTTCTTTTAATGGATCTCGATAATTTATTTGATTGAGATACCCAAAAGTAATTTTGTTTTGCTCCTTAACCCAAGCACCTGTTTCAGCAGACCTATCATCTTCTAACCAACGGTATGGATCCGATAATTTTTCTCCAAAGTATTCATCAATTACGCTGCCCTTTTGAGTTAACGGATAATTTATTTTCATTTCTTTTTGACTGTTTTTTAGGGTGCTACATCCAATTATTAATAGACCTAACGCTAAAGCAAATATGATTTTTTTCATAATTAATAAGGTTTAGTATCACAAAGATACTTATTAAAAAAGTTAAGAATCTGTTAATAAGACCCATGAAAACAAGCCTTTTACTGTTCGTTTTTGATAAATTTACGACCAAAAGAAATATGTAGCAAAAGTTACAACTAAATACATCAAAATACTGTCAATTTGTCGGCTGAAAAGAACGGCATACTAATTGTCAAATAACAAGCAATAACTATTTAAAAATAAACAACATGACTGAAATGTTAACCAAAGAAGCTTTCTTAGAAAAAGTCTTCAATTTTGAAAAAAATAAAGAGTGGAAATTTGAAGGCGATGTTCCTTGTATTATCGATTTTTACGCTGACTGGTGTCAACCTTGTAAAATGGTTGCTCCTATCCTAGAAGAGTTAAGTGAAGAATACAAAGGCAAAATCAATATCTATAAAGTTGATACTGAAGCTGAACGTGAATTATCAGGTGCTTTTGGTATCCGTAGTATTCCATCTATGTTATTCTGTCCTGCTGAAGGAGAGCCACAAATGGCAACAGGAGCACTTCCAAAACACAATTTAGAAGAAATTATTAAAGATGTTTTAAAAGCAGAAAAATAAAATAGTTTTTTTACAATTTTAAAGAGCCAATTAGTCAACTGACTGATTGGCTTTTTTTAGTACCTTTGAGACCCTAAACCAACTAATATAAATGCAAAATAAACCTAAAGTATGTGTCATAGGTGGTGGTAGCTGGGCTACTGCAATTGTTAAAATGCTTTCTGAAAACCTTTCTGAAGTCGGTTGGTATATGCGAAGTATTTATGCAATAGAACATATTAAAAGACATGGACACAATCCTAGTTACTTAAGTCAAGCTTCCTTTAATGCAAAAAATTTACAACTTTTTAATGATATTAATGAAGCCGTAACCTATGGTGATTACCTAATTTTTGCCGTGCCTTCTGCTTTTTTACAAAGCGAATTGGATAAATTAAAAGGATCCCTAAAAGACAAAATTATTTTTTCAGCGATAAAAGGTATTGTTCCTGAAACAGGCCTTATTGTCGGAGAACATTTTCATAAAAATTATGAAGTGCCTTTTAACCAAATTGGTGTCATTACAGGACCTTGTCATGCCGAAGAAGTTGCTATGGAACGCTTATCCTACTTAACTATTGCCTCACAAGATGCAACTATTGCCGAAGAAATGAGTCATTTTTTATCTAGTGATTACATAAAAACTACCTTATCTGACGACATTATTGGCACTGAATATGCTGCTATGCTCAAAAACATCTTTGCTTTAGCTGCTGGAATTGCTCATGGATTGGGTTTTGGTGATAATTTTCAAGCGGTATTAATGAGTAATTCCATTCGTGAAATGAAACGTTTCACTAAAAAAGTATGGAATACCAAACGTAATATTAATAACTCTGCTTATCTAGGGGATTTATTAGTAACAGGCTACTCTATTTTTAGTAGAAATAGAACCTTTGGAAACATGATCGGCAAAGGGTATACCGTTAAATCGGCTATGATGGAAATGAAGATGATTGCTGAAGGATATTATGCGACCAAAAGTGCCTACGAAATCAATCTGGTAAACAAAGCTAGAACGCCCATCATTGATACCGTATATCGTATTTTATATGAAAACAACGATCCTAAAAAAGAGTTTGATAATTTAACCACCTTATTAAATTAGGGTTTATTTACTTAAAACTCCTGTATTATACTCCAAGAATCATAAATTAGTATTCAATATAAGTGACTTATAAACTGATATTTAAATATTAAATATTAAAGCTTCACATTATA
>Ga0209633_10003179_pt1 | contig 15283 bp, 19 predicted proteins | sample Cruoilmetagenom1_FD_187290 | JGI IMG/M metagenome (GOLD analysis project Ga0209633, IMG submission 187290) | Oil polluted marine microbial communities from Coal Oil Point, Santa Barbara, California, USA - Sample 1 (SPAdes) (version 2) | ecosystem: Environmental > Aquatic > Marine > Oil seeps ... | reverse complement strand
CTGTCACTTCTAATTTCTTTTTCCTAATCTTAGAAATAGCCGTTCTATATACAATGGTATACAACCATGTTGAAAATTTAGAATCTCCTTTAAATGTTTGTAACCGTTGATAAGCTTTAACAAAGCTGTCTTGTGCTACCTCTTCTGCATCTTCGGGACTTCTCACAATTTTCAAAGCTATGGTATACGCCATATCTTTATAACTTTCAACTAAAAAGCTAAAAGCAGCAGTATCACCAAGTAATACTTTTTCAATATAAATTTGATCTTTGGTTGGGTTCATTTAAACAGTTTGACGCCAACAAGAGTAGTATGGTTACATTTTAATTTTTATCTTCTAAGACTTTTGTATTTTGTTGTTCAATATCATAATCTAATTCCCATCCAAAAGTACTTACCAATTGTTCTATCATTTCTATTGTTTCTAATGCTTTAGCTTTAGCGGATAAAAGTAACTCACTATCTGGTATTTTTTCTTCGATATTTTGTTTTACTTTTTTATTGAGCTCACTTAGGTCAGCAGCAGCGAACTTATTAAAAAACCCGCCTTTTACGTCGTAATATTTAATATCGGTTTCAATACTTAGTATCTCAGGTTCAGGAAAGTACTCTAACGTTAATTTTTTATTTGTCGGATTTGATTGCAACTTTAATTTTTTCATATCAAAACCAACAAACACTTTGGCATTTGCCAAAACGATGGCTTTCTTTTTACTGGTTACTAATTTTAAAAATACATCTTTTACGTCTTCAAAATGCATTATTTCAGAAAAATCGCCTTCAATTGTAATCATTTTAGAAACATATCTGATCTTTTCTAATAATACTACTGACTGTTCTTCAGTTTTATTTTTTATAAATCGGTTTTTAAACAAAAAAACTATTATAGCTAAAAATAATATTCCGACAAGTATTCCTAAAATAAAATCCATTAATTAAATGATTCAAAGATTATTTATTAATATTTCCTTTTGGAAATTTGAGCTAAAGCTCTAATGTTTCCTTGCCCTCAACATTTCCCTTTTTCCTGGAGGCCCCGATAAACGCTCTACTGTAAACCCTACTTCTTGCATGGCACGGCGCACACTCCCTTTAGCGGAGTAAGTTACTAAAATTCCGTTTTGTTTTAATGCTTGAAACATTTTTTTAAAGATCTTTTCTGTCCAAAGTTCCGGTTGAACGCGAGCGCCAAATGCGTCAAAATATATAAGATCAAACTTATCTATTTCATTAATGTCTTCAAAAAATTGTTCTTTTTTAATGAGTGAAAAGTTATCTGATACTTGATGTTTCTTATTCCATGAAAGTGAATGCATTTTATCAAATATTTTTTGTTCTCCTTCAGCTTTTAAGGCTACAACATAATTTAACTTTTCAACTTCTTCTTGTTTAACAGGATACGCTTCAACACCGGTATAATCAATTTGTAATTTCTTTTGTTGAGTTTCGAGATATGTAATAAAACAATTCAGACCTGTACCAAATCCTATTTCAAGAATCGAAATTTTAGTTTGGGCCTTAAAACAATCAAATCCGTTTTTAATAAATACATGGTATGCTTCCTGAATAGCACCATGTTTTGAATGATATTGCTCGTTCCATTCAGGTAAATGTATAGTGGTAGAACCATCAGAAGTTATAATAATTTTGCGTTTCAAAATTGTTTTTATAAGTAATATAATGTAATAAAATTAGTATTTAATTCTCTGTATTGTAATAATTTACATGCTTTATGTGGCTTTTTGGTATAAATTACTTCTATTTGGTTATAAATTTTAACTAAAGTATAATATATACCATAAGAGAGTTTCATTTTATAATTAAAATAACTGCAAGCTATAAAATATAGGTTTATAATTCGTATTTTTGTGCTTTCTAAATCTGATAATTATGAACACAGTAATGTCAACACAAATAGCTATTGAAAAAGCTTCAACATCGAAAATTTCTGAAGTAGATTTTAATAACCTCCCATTTGGTCAAATTCCTACTGATCATATGTTTGTCTGTGATTATAAAGATGGCAAATGGCAACAACCTAAAATTATGCCTTATCAGAATATAAGTTTAGACCCTTCAGCTAAAATTTTTCACTATGGTCAATCTGTCTTTGAAGGTATGAAAGCTTATAAAGACACTAACGATCAAATTTGGTTATTTAGACCATTAGACAATCAAAAACGTATTAATATTTCTTCGGAAAGATTGGCTATGCCTTCATTTCCTGAAGATTATTTTATGGATGGATTAAAAACACTTTTAAAAATTGATAGTGAATGGATTCCACAAACTAAAGGAAGTTCACTATATGTAAGACCTTTTATTTTTGCCACAGGAAACGGATTTCATGCTTCACCCGCAGATGAATATAAATTTGTTATAGCCTGTTCACCTTCAGGTCCATACTTTTCCGGTAAAGTAAAAGTTTTAATTGAAGAAAAATATTCACGCTCTGCTAATGGCGGCGTTGGTTTTGCTAAAGCAGGCGGTAATTATGCTGGTCAATTTTATCCAACACAACTCGCAATAAAGAAAGGATATCAACAAGTTATTTGGACAGATGATAATACTCATGAATATATTGAAGAAGCAGGTGCCATGAATATTTTTGTTAGAATTGGGGATACTTTGTTAACAGCTCCTACAAGTGACAGAATTTTAGATGGTATCACGCGCAAAAGTGTGATTGAAATTGCCAGAGACGAGGGTATACCAGTTGAAGTAAGAAAAATTAGAGTAACCGAATTAGTTGAAGCCTCAAAAAATGGTACTTTAAAAGAAATGTTTGGTGCTGGTACAGCGGCAGTTATCTCTCCAATTTCAGGATTTGGTCATCGAGATGAAGATTATGACTTGCCTGAAGTTGAAAACAATTATGCTTCTCGTTTTAAAAAGCGAATTACAGACATTCAATATAACCGCGCAGAAGATAAATTTGGGTGGAGGTACTTAGTGAAATAAGACTTATTTTCTCTTAATTTACGGATTCTTTATAAACAAATATTAAGACCAATCCTTTAAATTAATTAGTAAGCTCGTCACACTGAGCGGAGTCGAAGTCCTTTTGAATTTTAACTCAACTTTTATTCTTATAATGCGTTGCGTTTTTGCATTCAGATAAAATAACTAGCATATCAAAATCACCATTTATTAAGGCTTTCTTTTTTGCCCTTGTCCATCCTTTAATTTTCTTTTCAAAATAAATGGCTTGTAAAACATCATTAAACTCTTGATAAAATTCTAACGAAAGTGGTCTTCTTTTATAGGTATAAGTATCTTTTTTTGTACCTGATTGATGTTGATCAAATCGTTTTTCTAAGTTATTTGTTATTCCTGTATAGTAAGAATTGTCAGAACATTTTAGTATATAAGCATAATAACTATACATTTTAATTTAAAGGACTTCAATCTAATTTTTAAGGACTTCGACTCCGCTCAGTCTGACATTAGGTTTACTATTAACCTTCAATACAAATTAGTTCTCGGTTGTGCTCAGTCGTTCATTAAGTTTTAATTTATGTCTACTCTAGTTTGAGCTTACTTATCTAAAATCTGTGCAATATTCGGCTTAAAATAATTAGGCCCTTTCATCACCTTTCCATCTTCACGATAAATAGGTTTACCATCGGCACCCAACTTACTCATATTACTACGTTGTATTTCATTAAATACTTCTTCAATTTTATGTTGCATACCATGTTCTATAATAGTTCCACACAATATATATAACATATCTCCAAGTGCATCGGCAACCTCAACTAGATCATTTTCTTTTGCTGCCTCTAAATACTCTTCGTTTTCCTCTTGCATTAAATCAAAACGCAATTTCAATTTTTGTGTACTTAAATTTGTAGTAGGCGATTTTTCGAACCCCAAACCAAAAGCTTCATGGAATTCTTGAACTGCTTTAATTTTATTTTTCATTTATAACTTTTATTCGATTATACTTACTATTACATTAACTTCATATACATTTTTGGAGATACTATTCGCAATACAAACCCAACTAATCTCCAGCGTTTTGTGATATATGCTTTGCGTTTTTTATTTTTTATAGCCTTAAAAATTTGTTTAGTAGCTTTATCTAACGGTGACATCCAAAATGTTTTGCCCATAATAATATCTGTGTCGACAAAACCGGGAATTATATTTGTAACGTGAATTTTTCCTTTTTTAGTACGGGAAGCTTTCATCCATAGAGATTCTAAATAACTTGACTGGTATGCTTTTGAAGCATGATAAGCAGGCACTTGTCTGTTTCCTCTAAGTGATGCAATTGAAGTTACACCAACTAGATGCCCTTCCCCTTGTTGTTTGAAATAATTATATGCTAATTGATACACTTTTGTAGCACCAACTACATTGATATAAATTGTAGGAGCATCTTTATCCCAATCTAAATTATAATTTGGAGTGGCAATCCCAGCATTATGTACTATCAAATCAATTTTATCAAAAATAGAAGGCAGTTCATTAAATAGTTTTTCTGTCGCATCCAAATCAGTAATATCATGTTGTTTTATAATATACTTCTCTGGGTTTTCGTTCTTAATTTCTTGCAAAAGTTCAACACGTCTACCCGTAATCATTACTTTATAGCCATCTTCAACCAATAATTTCGACAGCTCTCTTCCTATTCCCGAAGTTGCACCAAATACTAATGCATTTTTACTCATCTTATCTAAATTTTATCCTCAAAAAAGGTTATTTTTGAAGCCATAAATATACAGTATTATGTTTAGTAAAGGACAACAACTTTTTGGACTATTTTTTATTATCGTTTTTGCCGCTATATTAATATGGAGTTATCGTAAAGATTTAAAAATCCATAAGGAATATTACAAAAATGTATGGATAATTGCCATTAGTATTTTACTAATTTTCTTTATTTTTAGAGCAATAACTTATTATATACATGATTAAATTAGGTACTCTTAACAGAAATAATCTTAACAGGACATGCCTCTTTTGCCTTAATGGAATTTCCTAAAATAGTATCATCGGGAGATTTTATAGTGTAAAAACCTTTTTTTTCTTTTGAATGAAGCAATACTGATTTACCGTCTTTTTTAGACATTTGAAATTGTTCAGGTGCTAATTCTACACAGTAGTTGCACCCAATACATTTCGCTCTTTGTAATGTAATAACAACCATTAAGCCTGAGCAAATTCGGTTGCTACAATCTTATACAATTTATCTGACGGACGAACCCTGAAATTCATAGGAATAGTTATAGAATCTCCCTTAGTTGCACTATACCCTTTAGCATCATTTACAAACATCTCTTCAACTTTCATTTCTTGCGCACCAGTGGTTGGGCCTGTAACTAGGATGGTATCTCCAACAGCAATATCATAAGCTTCTATTTTAAATTCGCCGATATTTGCCTTCGGAAAATAATGCATTCCTTTACCAATATAAACTTTCTTTTGTGTAGCATGTGAACCCGGCTCCTTACTCCATTCACCCAATTTTTGTCCTAAATAATAGCCATTCCAAAAACCTCTATTATACACTTTTTCAAGCTCCTGCATCCAACCGATTACTTTATCTTTGTCATAAGTTCCATCCACAATACTATCAATAGCGTCTCTGTAGCATTTTATAACATTTGCTACATATTCAGGAGCTCGACCTCTACCCTCAATTTTTAATACGCTTATTCCGGCATCAGCAATTTGGTCTAAAAAATCAATGGTACATAGATCTTTAGGAGACATAATATATTCATTGTCAAGCTCCATTTCAAATCCGGTTTCTTGATCGATTACCTTATATTTTTTTCTGCAATTTTGCTTACATGCTCCTCTATTTGCACTCGAATTATGAGCATGTAAACTCATATAACATTTACCCGAAACTGCCATACACAAAGCACCATGACCAAAAATTTCTATTTCAACCAATTTGCCCGAAGGTCCTTTAATTTGTTCTTTATCGATCTGTTCAGTAATTTTTTTAACTTGACGTAAACTCAATTCTCTGCTCAGCACAATCGTATCAGCAAACAGGGCGTAAAATTTTACTGTTTCAATATTGGTAACATTAATTTGAGTAGAAATATGAACTTCCATTTCAAAGCTTCTGGCGACAGAAATTACTGCCTGGTCCATAGCAATAACCGCGGTAATATTTGCTTTCTTAGCTTTTTTAATAAGCGTTTTTACGACTGAAAGATCATGATCATAAATAATAGTATTAAGTGTAAGATAGGTACGAACGCTTTTTTCATTACATCTTCTAGAAATTTCAGAAAGATCTTCTAAGGTGAAATTTATGGATGCTCTCGCACGCATGTTTAGTTGTTCTACTCCAAAATAAATAGAATCTGCACCATTGTCTAAGGCTGCCTGAAGAGATTCAAAACTTCCTGCAGGAGCCATTAATTCAATTTCATTTTGCTTTGTCATGATTTTTTTTCTTATATACCAACACTTCCGACCGTCCCTTTTTAAATATCTTATTACTATTATGTTTCCCTTTTCGGAGTGCTTTTTGATCTTCAAATGGCAAATTATATACTTCTTGACATGCTTCAGAACAACATCCCTGCATTTTATTCTTACAAGCATTGCACTGAATAAATAATAAGTGACAGGCTTCGTTTTCACAATTTACATGTACGTCACAAGGATTACCACACTGATGGCAATTAGAAACTATATCTTCTGAAATACGTTCTCCTCTACGATGGTCAAAAACAAAATTCTTGCCTATAAATTTATTCTCAATACTCTCAGATTTGGTTTGTCTAACATATTCAATAATGCCACCTTCCAACTGAAATACATTTTTGAACCCTTTATGTTTATAATATGCACTGGCCTTTTCACAACGGATACCTCCAGTACAATACATTAATAAGTTCTTATCTTCTTTATGTGCTTTTAAATCTTCTTCTATAATATCTAAAGAATCTCGAAAAGTATCAACATCAGGAGTAACGGCACCTTTAAAATGACCTATTTCACTTTCGTAATGATTTCGCATATCAACACACACCGTATCGGGATCCGCTAATAAGGCATTGAATTTTTTTGCATTTACATGTATACCTATTTTAGTCACATCAAAAGTATCATCGTTCAAGCCATCTGCCACAATTTTATGACGCACTTTTACCTTCAGCTTTAAGAATGACTTATTATCCTGCTCAACAGCAATATTTAACCTAACATCTTTTAAAAAAGGAATGGTATCTAGCTGATCTTTAAAATCTTTAAAATTATCTGCAGGTAAGGAAAGTTGGGCATTGATTCCCTCGTGGGCGACGTAAATTCTGCCTAAAACTTCTAGTTCATTCCATGAAATAAATAGGTGGTTTCTAAATAATCGCGGATTGCCAATATTAGCATATTGATAGAAAGACAGCGTTAATCGTTGTTTGCCAGCGGCTTCAATTAATAGTGCTCTTTCTTTTGCGCTTAATGTATTGTACAGTTGCATGCTATACCAATGTTTTAAGTTAAAAGAATATTATTATATGCCGCAAAAATAATACTTTTAGTACTTTTTATGTCAAAAATTATAACATTTTAGTCTAATTTGATAAAAATTCAACTTTAATACCATTTTAGTATTGACTTATAAGTACGTTTCAATCTTTTTTATAACCTTTGCAGGATAATTATAAATACAAAATAATGAGAATTGCAGTTGTAGGAGCTACCGGAATGGTTGGTAATGTAATGTTAAAAACATTGGAAGATAGAAATTTTCCGGTAACGGAATTGATTCCTGTTGCTTCTGAAAGGTCGATTGGTAAAAAAATGTCATTTAAAGGAAGTGAATATACTGTAGTTGGAATGCAAACGGCTGTTGACATGCAACCGGATATTGCCTTATTTTCTGCTGGCGGTGACACTTCATTAGAATGGGCTCCAAAATTTGCTGAAGTTGGTACTACTGTTATAGATAATTCTTCAGCCTGGAGGATGGATGCAGATAAAAAATTAGTGGTGCCTGAGATTAATGCTAATTCATTAACAGAAGATGATAAAATTATTGCCAATCCAAATTGTTCTACTATTCAACTGGTAATGACCTTGGCGCCATTACATAAAAGATATGGTATAAAACGTTTGGTCATCTCTACATATCAATCTATCACAGGTACTGGTGTTAAAGCTGTACAACAATTAGAAAATGAATATAACAATGAAAAAGGAACTATGGCATATCATTATCCTATTCATAGAAATGCCATCCCTCATTGTGATGTTTTTGAAGAGAATGGATATACCAAAGAAGAAATGAAATTGGTTCGTGAAACACAAAAGATCTTAAATGATAAATCTATTGCTGTTACAGCAACGGCGGTGAGAATTCCTGTGGTTGGCGGACATAGCGAAAGTGTGAATATTGAATTTGAAAAAGAATTTGAAGTTGCCGAAATTAGAAAAATTCTGAATGAGACTCCAGGAGTCACAGTTCAAGATAATACCGATACCAATACCTACCCAATGCCTATATATGCTGAAGGTAAAGATGATGTTTTTGTTGGTAGAATTCGCAGAGATCTATCGCAACCTAATACTTTAAATGCATGGATTGTTTCTGATAATTTACGTAAAGGTGCCGCTACCAATGCTATTCAAATAGCTGAATACTTGATTGAAAATAATTTGGTTAAGAGTAAAGTAATCTCTTAAAACACTATAACATTTAACATAAAAAAAACCCAGTTTAACTGGGTTTTTTTTATGTTATAATGAGACCCTGAAACGAGTTCAGGATAACCAAATAATACGATTTTTAATCATATTATTTGGTTACCTTCAAAATATCTCCAATAATCTTTTCTAATTGTTGTTTAGGTAATGCTCCATTGGCCATTTGTGGTTGTTCATCTTTCGGACAAAACAACATTGAAGGGATGCTTCTTATCGCAAAAGCAGCCGCTAATTCTTGCTGCGCTTCGGTGTCTACCTTATAGATATTGATCTTTCCTTTATACTCTTCACTTAATTCTTCTAAAATTGGTGCAATCATTTTACATGGACCACACCAATCGGCATAAAAATCTATAATACAAGGTACATCACCTTCAAATTTCCACTCTTTATTTTTTTCGAAATTAAAAACTTTTTCTAAAAAAGTTTCTTTTGTCAATAATTCTGTCATTTTTTTTAATTTATATGTTATGTAGTTACAATAACTATTCCTTTAATTTTAACAGGACAAAGTGACGCATTTTTCGCCTATAACTATGTTACTTATGTTACTTATGTTAGCTTTTTGTAACTTGTACGACAAAGTTATTAATCTATACCAAATGAATTTCAAAATGATTGTTTGAAAATTTGAGTTATTTTTTATTTATACAAACTATAAAATTTAAGCATAGCCTGAGTTATGGTTTAATTTTATTGTGAAGTAGAAAAGGAAAAGAAACCAATTTTAAGGAATATTTTGATGTTTATTTGGTATTATAACCTAAAATCTATTATTATGAATTCAAAAGTAACAATGGCTCTTAGAATTATTCTAGGGCTAGTTTTAATTATTTTCGGTGCAAATAAATTTGGCCATTTTATGCCTTCTCCGGAGCTAACTGGAGACGCAGCAACTTTTATGGGAGCTCTTTTCGGTGCTGGGTATTTTACCATACTTGGTGTACTCGAAATTGTAATTGGTCTTTTATTAATTTTGAATAAATGGGTGCCTTTTGCCTTAGTTTTATTGGCTCCGCTTGTAGTTAACTTTTTAATCTTTCATTTAAAATATAACATGGAAGGTATAGGACCTGCAGCAATTGTTTCTTTACTAACAATTGTTCTTTTATATGCAAATAAGGATAAATTCAAAACACTCTTCTAAAAGTTAAAATTGTGTTATTACATAAAGGTGTACTATAATAGTGCACCTTTTTTTATTAAATTTGTGCACTTCAAACAGAATACCTCAAATTATGAAAAGACTTCCTTTCTTCGTACTGGTAACAACACTAATTATTTCTTGTAAAACTGATAAAAAAGTTGAATCGACAATGGCAATAACCTATCCTGAAACTAAAAAAACAGACACTGTAGATGTTTATTTTGATACTGAAGTAAAAGATCCTTACCGCTGGTTAGAAGATGATATGTCAAACGAAACTGCCGAATGGGTTGAAGCTCAAAACAAAGTTACTTTTGAGTTTTTAGACCAAATACCTTATCGAGAGGAATTAAAAAACAGATTAGAAAAGTTATGGAATTATGAAAAGTTTTCCGCTCCATTTAAAGAAGGAGATTACACGTATTTCTATAAAAATGATGGGCTACAAAATCAATATGTAGTATATCGTCAAAAAGAAGGCGAAGAACCAGAAGTATTTTTAGACCCAAACACATTTTCTGAAGATGGTACAACTTCTTTATCGAATTTAACCTTTTCAAAAAATGGTAATATTGCTGCATATTCTATTTCTGAAGGAGGTTCTGATTGGCGTAAAGTTATTGTAATAGATGCCATTTCTAAAGAAGTTAAAGGAGATACAATTATTGATGTAAAATTTAGCGGACTTTCATGGAAAGGCAATGAAGGTTTTTATTATTCTAGTTATGATAAACCAAAAGGGAGTGAACTCTCAGCCAAAACCGATCAGCATAAATTATATTATCACAAGCTAGGGACATTGCAAAAAGATGATCAACTTGTTTTTGGAGGAACCAAAGCTGAAAAAAATCGTTATGTTGGTGGTTATGTGACTGAAGATGATAAGTATTTAGTAATTTCAGGAGCGATTTCTACTTCAGGGAATAAGCTTTTTATAAAAGATCTGAAAAAACAGAACAGTAAGCTGGTTACTATTCTCGATAATTATGATAGTGATAGTTATGTGATGGATAATATAGATAACAAACTATATATAGTTACCAATTTAAATGCCCCTAATAAGAAGATAATAACAGTTGATGCGACAAATCCTGCTGTTGAAAACTGGAAAGATCTCATTTCTGAAACTAAAAATGTGTTAAGCCCCAGTACAGGTGGCGGTTCTATATATGCTGAATATATGGTTGATGCTGTTTCTAAAGTATATCAATATGATATGGATGGCAAACAAATTAAAGAGATTGAATTACCTGGTGTAGGTAGTGTAAATGGATTTGGTGGTAAGAAAGAAGACAAAGAACTTTATTTTTCATTTTCAAATTATATCAATCCTACTACTATTTATAGATTCGATCCAAAAACGGCAAAATATGAAGTTTACAAAAAACCAACTATAGGTTTTAATAGTGATGATTATGAGTCAAAACAAATATTTTATACTTCAAAAGATGGAACCAAAGTGCCAATGATTATCACTCATAAAAAGGGAATAGAGTTAAACGGGAAGAACCCAACCATTTTATATGGTTATGGAGGCTTCAACATCAGTTTAACTCCAAATTTCAGTATCACTAATGCTGTTTGGATGGAACAAGGCGGGATTTATGCTGTACCAAACCTACGGGGGGGTGGTGAGTATGGAAAAGCATGGCATAAAGCCGGAACACAATTACAAAAACAAAATGTATTTGATGATTTTATTGGAGCAGCAGAATATCTAATCAAAAACAACTATACTTCATCTGATTATTTAGCAATTCGTGGTGGCTCTAATGGTGGACTATTAGTTGGTGCAACAATGACGCAACGCCCTGATTTAATGAAAGTTGCTTTGCCCGCTGTAGGTGTATTAGATATGTTGCGCTATCATACTTTCACTGCCGGAGCAGGATGGGCTTATGATTATGGTACTTCTGAACAAAGTAAAGAAATGTTTGAATATATTAAAGGATATTCACCTGTGCATAATATAAAAAAAGGAGTGCAATATCCTGCTACTTTAGTTACTACAGGAGATCATGATGATAGGGTAGTGCCGGCGCATAGTTTTAAATTTGCTGCTGAATTACAGGATAAACAATCGGGCAATAACCCGACCTTAATTAGAATTGAAACTGATGCCGGTCATGGTGCCGGAACACCGGTAAGTAAAACCATTGAGCAATATGCTGATATTTTTGGATTTACATTGTATAATATGGGTGTAAAAGAATTGAAATCTACTTATAAGGATTAATGGTTTGTCTCTGTGCATCGTACTTTTTTTCTGCATGATGTGGCAGTCTCTTCATCAATTATGAGATTGCCACGGTCATTCCTCCCTCGCAAAGACGTTAAATATCCGCGTCATCTGCATTCTATATCAGACCTCAAAGTTTTTTTAATATAATTTTTGAATAGCTACAGTTTTACAATTAAAAACAAACTCATCACCGGCTTTCTTACCCAACAACAATTTACCAATAGGTGAACTAGGTGAAATGGCATAATAACAATTATCAGGAATAATTATTTGACCTGCGCTAATGGCCAAAAAATAATTAGCTTGATCAGTAAGGACTAAACTTCCCAATCGAATTATCTCAGAAGTTTCTTCAAATCTAATTTTAGCTAAAACAATTTTCATTTGATAAATACCTTCTAATTGCTGACTAGCTTTTTCCATTTCTATCTGCAACATAGCTCTCCCTGTTTCATGTTTATCACCTGCGCTACTTTTTGTTTCTGAGGTCAAGGCATGCTGATTAGAAGTAATAATTTGATGAATAGTATCTTCTCGTTTACTCACAAATTCAATACAAGCATTGTATAATTCTTTTTTAATAGTAAACATCTACCTATTCAGTTTATAAATTACTCTGATTTTTACAGTATTTGATAATACCCAACTACGACCACCTACATTATAATCTCTCCTATTGAGTTTGAAGGCGGATTTTATGGTCACTGGTTTACTGTTCTCGTTAACCTCAATTAGAACAACAATATTTTTTACGATACTCTTGATAGTCAACTTAGCAGAGAGTTTATAATTATTCTCAGAGATTTTTTCAATTTTAGTGGATACAAATTTAATCTCAGGATACTTATCGACATCAAAAAAATCAGCTTGTAATAAATGTGCATCCCTCTTTTTATTCTTAGTATTTATAGAGTTCACTTTAATAGTTGCATTGATATAACTACTCTCTAAACTATCAATATTAAAATTACTTGAAATAGTTGCATCAGTGAAAGTGCCATTAACATAAACTCCCAAATTTTTAATTTTAAAATCAATGGCAGTATCAGCTTTATTTTGAAGCAATTCTTGTGCATTTAAACTTACTATGGAAATAAAAAGAAGTACCAAATGTTGTATTAATTTCATTTTTTTGTGCTTTAAAATCAAAGGTATTGTGTGTTTAATTTATTCAAAAATTGATCTAAATATATTTGATTACTATTCCTTGAGAATTTACAATTTTTTTTCTGTGCTTAGACAAAGTTATGCAAACTAAAATAATACTAAAAAATCATTACATTTGATTAAAAGAATACTGAAAATTAGTATGTAATAAAATGATCAAACCGATTTATAATTTTTAAAAAATGAGTAATATAATTGTATTAGGTGCTGGTATGGTTGGAAGTGCAATTGCGATAGATATGGCTAAAAGTCACGCAGTTACCATAACCGATTTTAATCAAAATGCTTTAAGTAAATTCAAAACAAAACCTGAAATTCTAGATACAGTATTGCTTGATGTAACAGATAAAACTACTTTACAAAAAACAATCATTCCTTTTGACCTTGTTATTTGTGCAGTACCAGGATTTTTAGGATTTGAAACATTAAAAACAATCATCAAGGCGAAAAAGGATGTTATTGACATCTCTTTCTTTTCTGAAAATTCACTGGAACTTGATAAATTAGCGAAAGAAAATAATGTAACTGCCATTGTTGATTGTGGTGTAGCCCCAGGTATGGATAATTTTATTTTGGGTTATTATAATGAAAAACTAAAACTTTCAGATTTTGAATGTTTGGTTGGAGGCTTACCTAAAATTAAAAAGTGGCCTTTTAATTATAAAGCACCCTTTTCACCAATTGATGTAATTGAAGAATATACGCGTCCGGCGAGATATGTAGAAAATGGAAATGTTGTAGTTCGTGAAGCCTTAACGGATTGCGAATATATTGAATTTGATAAAGTTGGCACATTAGAATCTTTTAATTCTGACGGGTTGCGGTCTATTATTCATACCATGCCACATATACCTAATATGAAAGAAAAAACATTGCGATATCCAGGGCATATTGAATACATAAAAGTCTTAAAAGAAAGTGGATTTTTTAATACCCACAAGATTTCTATAAATGACACTCTGGTTTCTCCATTAGATTTCACAAGTAAAGTTTTATTTAATGAATGGAAACTTGAAGAATATGAAGAGGAAATTACGGTTATGAAAGTAACTGTTATAGGTGAAAACAGCAATGGAAAAATAGAAAAAATATGTTATGATCTTTATGATGAATATTGCAAAGAGACTAAAACCTCATCTATGGCAAGATCAACCGGCTATACAGCAACAGGGGCAGCAAACATGTTTTTAGATGGTTTATTTATGGAAAAAGGTGTTTTCCCTCCTGAACTGATTGGCAAACATGAATCCTGTTTTAAATATATCATAAATTATTTAAAAGATAGAAACGTAATCTATAAAAAAACCACTAAAATTATTAATTAATTTATTATGAATAAAACTAGATGTGCTTGGTGCGGTAATGACCCTTTATATGTTGAATATCATGATGCCGAATGGGGTGTGCCTGTTTATGATGATGGCAAACTGTTTGAATTTTTAATTCTTGAGACCTTTCAGGCGGGATTAAGTTGGATTACAGTATTGCGAAAGCGTGAAAATTTTAGAAAGGCTTTTGATAATTTTGATTATAAAAAAATTGCAAAATATTCTGAAAAAAAATATGATGAATTATTACAAGATGCCGGTATCATTAGAAATAAACTAAAAATAAAAGCAACAATTACGAACGCTCATAATTTTATGGAAATTCAAAAAGAATTTGGTTCTTTTTCAAAATATATTTGGAATTTTACCAATGGGAAACCCATAAAAAACACTTATAAAACCTTATCTGAAGTTCCTGCCACAACTGAACTATCTGACCAACTATCAAAAGACTTAAAAAAACGTGGATTCAAATTTGTTGGTTCAACCGTTATTTATGCACATATGCAGGCAACTGGTATGGTAAATGACCATACAACTGAGTGTTTTAGATATGATGAAGTTTAATTTATAGGATGTCTCGTCGAGCGCAGTCGAGACGTTTTTGAGTAACATAAATAATGAGTTCTCGACTGCGCTCGAACAGACAGTATCTTTATTAGTATTTATTTAATTGGTATAAAAATTTCAGTCAGCCAATCAGCAGGGTTTTGTGTACTTGTTGGG
>Ga0209633_10003177_pt1 | contig 15286 bp, 13 predicted proteins | sample Cruoilmetagenom1_FD_187290 | JGI IMG/M metagenome (GOLD analysis project Ga0209633, IMG submission 187290) | Oil polluted marine microbial communities from Coal Oil Point, Santa Barbara, California, USA - Sample 1 (SPAdes) (version 2) | ecosystem: Environmental > Aquatic > Marine > Oil seeps ... | reverse complement strand
GCCTACTCGGGCGGATCAGTACCCGCCAAAGCCCGTCTTTCTCAACACAAAACAAGCGGCCGACCATCTTGGGCTAAAACCCAACACGCTCGCCAAAATGCGGGTCTACGGGAATGGACCCAAATACCGCAAACACGGATTTCGGGTTCTCTATTCCCTGGATGAGCTCAATACCTGGTCTGAGGTCTCGAGGCGCTCATCGACCTCGGAGACACCCAGTGGCTGAATTCCGGTCCACGGATCTCTATGCCAGCACAGTACTCGGCTTGATACTCTTTGGCGGAAGCCTGATAGCAGTTTCGATGTCGGAGGTTTTACCGAAGAAGGTCATCTGGAACGCTTCTGCTAGCGTTCCGATCGGGCTCTATCTCGTCGAGGATCGAGCTCCTGCTCGCGGGAGTCTCGCGCTCGTACAGTTCCCGAAATGGGTCGCGCTGATAGCGACCCAACGGAACTATTTGTTCCCAAACTTACCCGCTTTAAAGATGATCTCGGCGTTGTCAGGAGATGTGGTTTGCCGCATCAACGAGCGCATCACAATCAACGGAACGCCAGTTGCGACAGTTCACCTGCGAGACGGCCTTGGCAGGAAAATGCCTGTCTGGATGGGGTGTAGACGGCTCAAGGCAGCTGAAGTGTTTCTGCTGACCGATCATCCAAGTTCCTTTGATGGACGATATTTCGGAGTGACTCAGACGAGCGATGTCATTGGTGTTGCGAAGCCTATTTGGCTTCCTACGAAATAATCTGCACAACGGTTCAGAAATAGATGGAAATGGCAAGAGGTGGAGATGAGGTAAGGGACGGTGAGGGCAAGATAAAAGAAGGGGTGCCGGGGGAGGCGCAAGCGCCTGAAATTGTTCGCTGCTTTTGGTGCCACTTGGAGACGATAGGTGCGGTTCACCGGCTAAGTCATTGATGTCAGTACAAGGCTTTAGCACCATCTTGGCAGAGCAGTGCGCCGTCCCAATCTCTCTTCCAGGTGACTATGTAAACGGAGTGAGGAATGGCCGAAGACGACTTCCAACCGAAGCTCGGGCGCGTCCGATCAACGCCCGGACGCAAGAACGAGCGCTACCTCAATCGCGTGATCCGCGATATCAGCAGAGCCGCACACTCGAGCTCGCGGGTCGGTCGATCTTCCTTCTCGGGGAGCCGATCGGGGCGGGGTTATTCAGCGGCGATCGCACGGAGCGGAGCGGGCTTCGGAGCCGGTCGCAGACGCGTTGTGATCAAGGCGCGCTTCACGCGGTTCAGGCACGGCGATTTCGGCGCTGCCCGCGCGCACTTAAGATATATCCAGCGGGATGGCGTCACGCGGGAAGGGGAGAAGGGCGCGCTCTACGGCCCCGATACGGATGACGCGGACGGCAAGTCGTTCATCGCCAAAGCGGAAGGAGACCGGCATCAGTTTCGATTTATCGTGGCACCCGAAGACGGCGCCGCAATGGAAGACCTCAAACCCTTCATCCGGGATCTGATGCACCAGGCGGAAACTGATCTTGGGACGAAACTCGACTGGGTGGCGGTCGATCATTTCAATACCGGCCACCCCCACACGCATATCATCGTCCGCGGTAAGGATGAATTGGGCAAGGACCTCGTCATCGCGCGGGACTATCTCTCCCACGGGCTTAGGGAGCGGGCCCGTGATCTCGTGACCCTCGAGCTTGGGCCAGAGACGCGGCACGAGCTCGACCAGAAAATCGAGCGGGAGGTGCAGGCCGAACACCTCACACGACTTGATCGGTCTCTGATGAGAGATGCGGATCTGGGCATTTTGACCATCTCATCATCACCGAAACTCGACCCGCGCTGGCAGAGCCGACGCACAAGGCGTTTGCGCAAACTGGAAAGCTTAGGGTTGGCCGAAGAGCTCAAGCCCGGCGTCTGGAAGCTGGCCGACCGCACCGAGACCGTGCTGCGGCAACTGGGTGACCGCGGAGACATCATGAAGACGATGCAACGGGTTCTGAAGGACGCCGGCATCGATCGAGGCGCATCGGACTTTGCCGTCTTTGATGCGGAGAGATCGACCGCCAGGACCACTGGCAAGATCGTTGCCATGGGTCTCTCTAACGAGCTCCAGGATCACCACTATGTGGTCGTCGACGGCACAGATGGGAAACTGCACTACGCTGAAGTGGGGCGCCTCAGCCGATACGATCCGCCGGCCAAGGACATGGTGGTGACAATTCGAGGCGCTGATGGGGGGCAGCGCGCACACGCTGGACAGCAGGTCACCGCGAAAGTGTTCATCCAGTCCCACGTGCCGTTTCGTGATCTCGCGACAGCTGACGGTGCGACGTGGCTTGACCGGAAAATTCTGTCGAAGACCCAACAAGACTTCCGCGACAAAGGATTTGGCGCAGAGGTCAACCGAGCGATCCGCATGCGGCAGCGGTGGTTGATGAAGGAGGGATTGATAGCAGAGGAGAATGGCCGGCTCGTTGCCCAACGAAACCTGCTTCGAACATTACAGGGCAGGGACGTGCGCCGCGTCGCGAGCAAGCTGTCAAAGGAGCTTGGGTTGAACTATCAGCCATCAGCAGCGGGCGAGCGGTTGGAAGGGTAGATCAGGAAATCCGTCAGGCTTGCATCAGGACGGTTCGTCGTTGTGCAGCGGGGCGGGGAGTTTTCGTTGGTGCCTTGGCGACGAGGTTTAGATCGTAGCCGAAATCTAGGAATAGGCGTCTCACAATGATGAGATTCGTGTGAACTACCAAGCAGTCGTAACCGTCACCATTCCCCTCTCAATTTGACGACGGAAGGCTGCTCGGAAAGGGTCGGTGTTGTTGTGTTGCCGTCTGTTGTATCGAAACGAGCGAACGAGAGTTGGGCCCGTAGCCAATCTCCACGCAGGGATTGCGTCCAAAATCTCATCTCGTCCTCAAACCCTTCGGGCGGCCCAACGGTTTGGACTAGCTGTTTTCACATTGAACGATGGGGCGCTGCGATCGCGATGGGCTGAAATCTTGAAATAGAGCGCGCCTTCTTCCCCGAGCCGATCGGGGCCGCGCTATTCGAGGACCACGGCGCGGCCTCTCTCATCTGGAACCGGCATGGCGGTTCATGGTGCAGCGCGTCCGCCTTGAAATTTAAAGAAATGCATAAAAGATGCATTAGAGTTCGGCGGCTATGCGGGCGATGAGCGCCTTGAGTTCGTCAGAACGCGCTATGGCAGATACGACATTGTCTTGATCCTTCGACGTCGTCTGTTCTGCGCACTCGACAAATGTGACTACGCGCGAAAGGAGAGATTTTCGAGGTTTTCTGCCGCTTTCGATGCGGGAGATAGTGAATTGCCGAGTGCCCAGCCGGTCGGCAAGCTCAGCCTGAGTGAGTCCGGCGTTCTGACGTGCGCGTCTTAGGCGCCTCGGAAAATCACGATCGTTCCATTCACTTGATTGCATCTTAAAAGCATATAATATGTATTTTGAGATTTGGCGAGATGATATGTTCAGGAAAATAACAGAACACGCAGTTCAATATCGGCCGGTGGCGCTTGCCCATCCCGATGATGAGGTTATGCCAGGTATGCGGTTCGGTCGGGAGGACGAGCTGCTAACGCCAGCATATTGGGCAATGCGTTGTGTGACGGCGGACCCTGCCGACATCGACTTTGTGAACCGTCACGGCACGCTTGAGGAGGAAATTGGGTTCTGCCTGCTGGGTGGTTTCGGCGTAACACTTGAAGTTGCGACAGCTTTCTTTGAGCGCCTGCGGAAAAGAGGTGCCTTCAAACGAGGTGTCGTGCTTGCAGAGGCCGAACTCTTTGCCATGCTTGATGAGCCTGCGACGGTCAGAGGCCGACCACATCGTTACCGCTTTCCGACGCAGCGGGCCCGCAGGCTTCACCGCGCGATGGTGGATCTTGAGCAAATGCAGTTCGATGAGACCGATCCGATCAGATTCCGCTGCCAAGTCCAGAGCTTGGAGGGTGTTGGGCCGAAGACTGCGAGCTGGATTGCGCGCAACTGGCTGGATACAGATTTAATCGCGATCCTAGATGTCCATGTACTTAGAGCCTGTTGGCTGTTAGGTTTATTTGATATAAACTGTCGTCTTCCGCGAGATTACTTCGAATTGGAGAGAAAATTTCTCTGTTTCGCTAGAAACTTGCAAGTTCGAGCGTCGGTGCTCGATAGTGTGATGTGGTATGATATGCGAGTTTTTGGGTCAAAGCTGGCGTTAAAGAGTGTGGCAGCGTGAATGATATCACCCGGATATTCGGGTAAGGCCAAAAAAAAAGGCAAAGCAATGGGCGGTAGTGGATCGAGCGGCGGATGGACGCCGTCGGGATCAGGCGGAAGTGGACCAGACCCCTGTGATCTGCGGTTTCAGACTGACCTCTTCTCACCGGTTGCATCCGTTGTTCAGGAGCTCAGTGTCGGCGATCGTCTAACGGTCCAGCTCATTGCGCAAGGTCAATCCCAGAGCGTTGCAGCATTGACACAATCGACGGGCGCGGTCGCGGGCACGATTACTGGGGCGCGCCAACTCGGAGTACTTATCAACTGTCTGGCCGAACATGTCTATGAAGCAGAGGTGATAGCGATCTCAGGATCGCAGGTGACCGTTGTTGTTGAGCGGGTCTAACAGTGATTGTTACGGGCGGTTACTATCGCGAGGTCTGCGTATCGCCACAGCACGACGAAGTCTTTGGATCAGGCGGCCGCGCAGCGTTTGCTATCGCTTCCGCCGGTATTGATGTCGACTGGCACTACTATTGCCCCAAGCCCCAGCAAACGACAGCGTCGGTGGCTCTATCAAGTCCGCATCTAATGCATCATCCGCACGCATCCGACGAACTGGTGTCATTCACTTACTTCCATTCGTTGTCGGAGCCAGAATATCAGCCGAGTGATCTTCCGAGATACGACAACATCGTTGTGGACGGTGCCAACATCCTACGCTTCGGGTTCATGGAGGGTGACGCCATCGTCCACGGCGACAGGGTAGTATTCGACCCCCAAAGCCCCAAAAGACCTGTGTCGTTCAAGGCTAACGGATCAACGGCGAAGTCCCTGGCGGTCGTTCTGAACGCCCAGGAAGTGCGGGCGCTCGGGAAGGAGCAGGACGAAGCGCAGGCTGTGCGAAATGTTCAGCAGTCGGAAGGTGCATCCGTAGTCCTCGTTAAATCCGGCCCTCAAGGATGCAGGATCTATGTCGATGGCGCGCTTAAGGAGACGGTGCCGCCATATCGCACTGATCGCGTGTACAAGATTGGATCTGGCGATATATTCAGCGCCGCCTTTGCATACCATTGGGCAGAGAAACGGATGGCCCCCGACCAGGCGGCGGATGTAGCTTCCCGTTGCGTCGCGCGCTACTGCAACAGCCGGCGGCCGAGTGTCCTTCTGGACGACGAGACAAGCGCGCTCGAACCCGTCAGGGTGAAAGACGAAAGGGCCAAGGTGTATATTGCTGGTCCGTTTTTCACGATGGCCGAGTTGTGGCTCGTGGAACAAGCCTGCCGGTCTCTCGATAGTCTCGGCGTCTCGTTTTTTTCGCCCTACCACGAAGCTGGACCTCTGCGTGACTACACCGACGATCGAGCACATCAAGAGGAGATCGAGAGGGTCGTGGAGACGGACCTAAGAGGCCTAAGCGAATGCAAGGCAGTCTTCGCTATTCTTGACGGATGCGATCCTGGGACGATCTTCGAGATCGGTTGGGCCGTGCGGCACAACATCCCTGTCGTGGTGCTTTCTCAGAACCCAAAGCCTGCTGACCAGACAATGATCCGCGGGTCAAAGAACTGTTCAATCTCCGACGATTTCGCAAGCGCGATCTATCGCGTAGCCTGGGCGGCTTGGTCGCGATGAGAGCGCTTCTGTTTTCGGGAGGCGTAGAGTCCACTTGCCTCGCGGTGCTGACGAAGCCCGATATTGCGCTAACAATCGACTACGGTCAGGTGTGTGCACCGGGAGAGATCCGCGCTGCTAAGCACATTGCTTCAGTGGTCGGCATGTCTCATCGGGTCATTGAGGTCTCGCTTGGCCATTTGGGTACTGGCGAGATGACGGGCATTCCATCGGAAGATGCTGGAACTCGGGTTCCAGAGCATTGGCCGTTCCGCAATCAAATGCTCCTGACCGTTGGAGCTATGGCGCTTGCGGGCAGTGACTTGCGAGAACTAATCATTGGGACTGTGCTCACGGATCGGGTTCACAATGACGGGACGCCCGAGTTTTTGAGCGCCATGGAGCGGCTCCTCCAGACTCAACTTTCTGATTTCAAGTTGAGCGCCCCAGCGTCCACGATAACCACCGACGACCTGGTCCGTAGATCAGGCGTCAGTCGGGATCTTCTAGGTTGGACTTTTTCGTGCCACCGATCCGAATTGGCCTGCGGCGCATGTCGAGGTTGCAACAAATCTATTGATTTATTTGCCCGGCTTGGTGGCGCTGCCAATTCGCTTTCCTAAGACAAGGCTGCTGTGACTAAACCATGAATAGATTCACATTCTGAACTCTGGGCAATAGAGAGTGGGTTAGGAGCGTGTGTTTTCGGTCGCGTCTGTAAGATCCGCAATAGCCTGATCGATCTGCTTCGTAAGTTCGTCCCATGTCTCGCTTGTACGGTTCGGGTCAGCGAACCAGAGGTAGGGGCCGTCGATTAATTGCCGCATCAAACTATGCACTGCCTCAGAAAGACACGTCGATGGTGCGGAGCGGGGCGTCTCCGCGCAATCCCCCACAGCTCTCATAGCAGCTACAACTTTCTGAAGCTTGCGCTCTCCTTCTGCGTCCGCTGACGGGGACAAAAGTTCGGACCCGGCAGCCATGAGGTGCCGCACGAGACGGATCAGCTCTCTGCTGCTCAAGACGTATGACTCTAACGCCTCGGCGACCTCCGACTTCAGAATGGCGCATCTATCCGCGATTTCCTCCACTGCCGAGTCGAGTGCGTCTGCAACAGTTGGAAGCTCGTCTGCCAAGGGCAGCTCTCCGGAGAGCATGGATGGCAGACGAACCGGAAAGCGCCCTGTCTGAGCGGCCAAAATCGTCAGCGTTACCTCTAGACACGCTCCAAGCAAGGTAATTGTCTTATCCAATTCAGGAGGAGGTGGCGTCCGCGGGCCATAGTCAAACAATATCTCTTGAAGCTCTCTCTCAAGCTTCTTGACCATCAACAGAGAGCGTTTGATCGAAAGCTCAGCGATGCTGTGCGCGGCCGCGGAACGGAGTTCCTCAAGACTTGTCAGGAGCACATTCGACTTGCGTGACACAGAAATGGCTCCCGCTTGGAAGCCCGTCTCTGACAGGAGGACAGCTCGGTCTGCCCCAACATCCTGCGCAATTTGGGCGAGCGTGAGAACGTGCGCTTTCGGCACGGCTGACTTCCAGTACTTGCACTCGACAATCCATGTTACGGCGAGGCCACCCAGGGTATTCCGAGCGACCACATCAATCTCATGCTTGCCGCGGGCTCCCACGAGAACTTCCTCAACGTCAGTGTCGAAGCCCATTTCGCAGAAAAGCTCTGCGGCCTTATCTTGATAGTCGCGCCAAGCCATGTTTTTCTGATAATTGCCCATATATTCCCCAGACACACACTGCTGCATTGTTTTTTCGACGGTCGCACTGCCTCACGTTTGCAACTCGAATGACTGGCTTAAGGGTAAGTTGTCGACTTCAACTTCTTATGCTCCTTTCGACCAGCTCCCTTGTGCAGCACGTCGGCTTGGCTCCACTTTCCAGCCATCCATGTGATCCGATCGTTTTACATTGATCGGCCCGGCCATCGTCTGCTTTACCCAGCCAGGGCATGATGATACAAAACCTCGGAATATAGGTCCACAGTTCCATGGTTTTGTATCAATGCCGAAAACTGGCACCCAGCGCGATCGAGCGACCAACCTCCTGCGAAATCAGGGGATTGTACGCCTGTCCGAGTTCAAGGAGGCTGGAATCACTGCCGCCACTATCAGCCGCATGGTCGAGAATGGCAAAGTCGTCCGGCTGGCGCGCGGGCTATATCAACTCCCCGATGCGCCGCTGGACGCCCATCACAGTCTAGCGGAGGCGGCCAAACGCGTTCCCAAGGGCGTGGTCTGCCTAGTGTCGGCGCTTGCATTCCATGAGCTGACCGACCAACTGCCGCGCGCCGTTTGGATGGCGATTGGCACGAAAGACTGGACGCCAAAAGAAGGGAGTCCGCCGATCCAAATCGTGCGGTTCACCGACGCGCTCCTCACCGACGATGTCATCACCGTGCAGATCGAAGCCGTGCCGGTGAAGATTTTTGACGTGGCGAAGACAGTCGCCGACTGTTTCCGGCATCGCCGAACCGTCGGCCAGTCCGTCGCGCTTGAAGGGCTGCAAGAGGCGCTTCGTCAGCGTAAGGCGACGCCCGCCGAGATCGCCCGGCACGCCGAACGCGGCGGCGTCGCCACCGTGATGCGCCCCTATCTTGAGGCGCTGACCGCCAATGGCTAAGGAGATCACGAATCTCGGCGCATCCGTCCGGGCCCGTCTCCTTCGGATCAGCAAGGAGAAGGGACAGAATTTCGACCTGATCCTCACGCGATACGCCATCGAACGGCTGCTCTACCGGCTGGCGCAATCGCGGCATGCCGATCGCTTCGTGCTCAAAGGTGCGATGCTGCTTATGACCTGGTTCGACGAGCCGTTTCGCGGCACACGGGATCTTGACCTTCTTGGATATGGTGATCCGTCACCGGAGAGACTGGTCGACATCTTCAAAGAGGTGTTGGCCATGGACGCGCAGGACGGCGTTGTTTTCGAAGCCGACAGCGTACGGATCAGTCGCATTCGGGAGGATAACCAATATGGCGGTTTTCGCATAAGGACGACCGCCGATATCGGCGGTGCCCGACTCGCCGCCAACGTCGATGTCGGTTTCGGCGATGCGACAGAGCCGGTTCCCGAAACTCTCGACTATCCCGCCTTACTGGACATGCCTGCGCCGCGCCTGCGGGGTTACGCGCGCGAGACTGTGGTCGCGGAGAAGTTCCAGGCGATGGTCGCGCTCGGCACCACGAACAGCCGGATGAAAGATTATTACGATGTCTGGGTGCTTAGCCAATCGTTCGATTTTGACCGCGAGCGCCTCGCCGGGGCTATCGCAGCGACATTCGCCCGGCGGAAGACTAAGGTCCCGGAGGAACTGCCGGACGCTTTAACGCCGGCCTTCGCCGAGTCGTCGGTCAAGCAGCAACAGTGGGAAGCCTTCAAGCGAGATGTGGCGATGGACCCCGGATCGCTCGGCGATGTCATTAGCGCACTCGAAGTCTTCTTAATGCCGGCTGCCGCGGCCGCCCGCAAAACAACCGGGGGAAAGCTACGGAAGCGGAGGTAAGTAACTATGCGGATACGCCATATTTCAGTGAGAAATTTCCGGGGCATCCGCGAGCTCGACTGGCCAGTGCCTGACCGCAATGTCATTTGCCTAGTAGGGCGCGGTGATTCGACAAAATCGACAATCCTGGAAGCGCTGCGACGCGTTTTTCATCCGCAGTGGAACTTGTCATTCGATGACGCCGACTTCCACCTCTGCAATCCGGAAAGTCTGATTACGATAGAAGTGGTTTTGGGTGATCTGCCCGATACGTTCCGCGACCTTGAAAAATACGGTCATTCGCTGTGCGGCTGGAATGCGGGGACGCTTGCCCGGACAGATGATCCCGGGGACGGCCTGGAAGATGCGTTGCGTATCCGTCTCACGGTCGCCGAGGATCTTGAGCCAGCATGGACGGTCATTAAGAGCGATGATGATGAAGGCGCTCCTTTCAAGCCATCGGATCGGGCCAAAGTCGCAGTCAGCCTGATCGGCGCGATTTCCGACCGGCATCTGACATGGTCGCGCGGTTCTATCCTCAGCCAGCTCACCGAAACCGAGAACATCACGTCATCGTTGGCTGACGCGGCCCGTGCGGCCAAAGCGGCCTTCGAAGACAGGCGGGCCGCGGATTTGACTAGCTTTGACGACGTAGCGGGAACCGCCGAGACGACCGCACGCGCGCTTGGCGTCAATGTTGCCGCGTCCTACAAGGCGCACCTCGATAGCGACGCGATCAACGTGCGAATGGCGGGCCTCGCCCTCCATGATGGCGACATGCCATTGCGGCAGCTCGGCCTCGGCTCCAAACGTATGTTGACGACCGGACTGCAAAAGCAGGCGTTGCGCCAACCCCACATTACACTATTCGATGAGGTCGAAGTCGGTCTTGAGCCCCACCGTATCGCGCGGCTCTTGCACCACCTGAAAGACGACAACACGGGCCAGTATTTGCTGACCACCCATTCGCCGGTGGTGTTGCGCGAGCTGACCGTCGCCGATCTGCATATCGTCCACGGCGATGGCGGGCGGATTGATGTGGTGGCTGCCAACAAGCCAGCGATTGCCGATTCCATCCAGGGCAAGATCCGCGCGGGCGCCGAAGCATTTCTCGCGCCAAAGATCGTCGTCTGCGAAGGCGCGACGGAGGTCGGTTTTCTACGCGGGCTGGATGATCACTGGGTCGCGGCGGAGAACAAGGACTCATTCGCTTATCGCGGCGTCGCGCTGTTTGACGCGAGTGGCGCTAGCAAGATCAAGGAGATCGCTGAGACTCTGAACGCGCTCGGCTATGATGTTGCCGTCCTTGCGGACTCCGATGAACCTGTTCAGTTCTCCGATGAGCATGCGCGGGAGCTGCGTAATGCCGGCATCATCGTCGCCAAATGGGACGGAGCGCTCTCTATAGAGGAACGTGTCTTCGCGGATCTTCCATGGGCAGGAGTCATGGCGTCATTCGCTGCCGCGCGGGCAATCTGGAATGAGGATGCCCGTCTGCTCGATCAGGTCCAGACCCAGTTTGGCGAAGGCTTTGACCGCGATATCGCAGCGTGGGTCGAAACACCGCAACTGCGCACTGCACTAGGTAAGGCGGCCAAGGCCAGCGATTGGTTCAAACGGCAAAGCTGGGGCCGCGAGTGGGCGGCTGCCATTTCAGGTCATTTAGGCGACAACGCAATCGGCGAAAGCGATCTGGTCCGGCAGCTTACGAGCTTGCGGGGCTGGATCGACAATGTGTGAGTTGTCCGCCATCCTTGCCGCTTATGGAGGCGCCGGTTACGTCGTCGCCCCTGCGGGATACGGCAAGACTCACCTTATCGCTGAGGCGACGGCTCGCAGCGCCGGGCGCCAACTGATCCTGACCCACACCTATGCAGGTGTGAATGCGCTACGGCGCAAAATGCGCATCCTTGGCATCACCGACAGGCTTTTTCGCATCGATACCATCGCAAGCTGGTCGCTGCGGCTTTCACTTTCCTATTCAGGCACATCCGGTTGGGCGGTGGAGCGTCCCGCCGACAACGAACAATGGAGCGCTCTTTACGACGCCTGCGCGAGACTGCTTGACCACGAGTTCGTCCGCAGGATCGTCCGCGCATCCTATGAAGGGCTCTATGTCGATGAATACCAGGACTGTTCGACCGCTCAGCACCGCATTGTCCGCAAGCTGGCGCGAGACCTGCCGTGCCGGATACTCGGTGATCCGCTGCAAGGTATTTTCGATTTCGGCGGGCAGGATCCCATAGACTGGACGCGTGACGTTGAGGGCGGCTTTGAGCGTCTTGGCGGACTTGAGATACCGCACCGCTGGATACAGGCCGGTGTGGGTGATCTAGGCGAATGGCTGCGGAATGTCCGCATTCAGCTTGAGCAGGGTCAGCCCATCGATCTGAATGCGGATCGTCCGGCCTCCGTCAGATTCACCCAAGCTAATCCTGACCCCCAAGCGTTGTTCCAATCGCAAGGAAACACTTGCCGGTACTTCAACTACGATCGCTCCCATAGCGTGATCGCTATTCATAAGGGCAGTCAGGAATACAAAGCAAAGTGTCACCGGCTATCGAGGAGCCTTTCCGGCAGATACTCCTCGATTGAAGAGGTCGAGGGCAAAGACCTATTCTCGTTGATACGGAAGATTGACAGGGCGCGGACAGATGCGGCCCGCCTCAAAGAGCTCATCGCCTTTGCCGGACGCTGTATGACCGCGGTCGATGCGAACCTTCCTGCCGGCACTGTCCGGGGCGAACACGTCGATATCCGGGCCAATACGCGCAACCCTGACGTGGCGCGCAGGGCCAATGCCTGTTTGGCCGCACCCGGCAGCGCCGCCATGGCCAATTTTCTGTTGGCCCTGAAAGAGACGGACGGCGTTCAAGTGATCCGCGCCGATCTGTTCAACAGAGCTTTGGGCGTGCTACGCAAGCACATGCTGCACCCGGAGCTCTCGCTCGCCGAGTCCGGCGAGAAGTATCACGGCGAGTTCCGCTACAAGGGCCGTTCCCTCGGGCGTCGCAGGCTTATTGGCACGACGCTGCTGGTCAAAGGGCTCGAATTCGATCACGCGATCGTTCTGGACGCGGCATCCCTCTCCAAAAAAGAGCTGTATGTTGCGCTCACCCGCGGGGCTCGATCTCTGACGATTATCTCGACAAATCCTGTGCTCAATCCGGGAGAGTGAATGCAAAAACAGACAGCCAGAAGAAGTATGGCCGATCAGTGGCTCGAAAACCTAAAGCGGCTCGTCGAAAAGAAACCGCTCGTGCTGTTCCAGTTTGACGGCGAAGAATGGTCGCGCCTGCGCGAGTCCCGGCGCGGGGCGAACGAATTTACGATCGCGCGGTCTCACGATCTGTTTGAGAAGGTTCGCGTACCGACCGCTTGCCTTGTCATAGGCAAGGATGATGACGGGGGCGAGGTTTATTTCGGGCTAGCCAGCTCGCGCAGCGCCGTTACAACGCTGGAATCGCGGATCAAGGTCAGGCGGGCTCTGCATATTCAGCCGTCTTCAAAGGCTGGAATCCTTCAGCTTGTCATCGACAAATCCCATGCGCGCAACCTGCGCGACAGGCTGGCTTCCCGTGAGTCTGTTATCGCCCTGTCGCCCAAGCTCAGCGTTCACCTGGTAGAGAAGTTGGCGGACATCGAGTCGAACCGCGGGGCGATGCGGGCGGCCGTCGCCTCACTCTCTGCCCCCAAGTATTTCCGCGGCATGGACGCGTTGCAGCAAGATGCGGTGTACACGGCCCTGCGTGCGTTCGGTCTGTCGCCGGGAGATCAAGCGATTACCCTTGAACTCGCCAGAAGCGAGGACACGGCGCTCGCGCGCGTCAATGTCATGGAGGATTCCGTCGTTGAGCACGACGCCCGCACGTTTCCCGATTACGAACTGACCAGCAGCGATATCACTGGCCGGGCCGTATTCGAGAAGGGACGCGAACAGCTTGAAGTCTTCACCGCCAACCGCCGCCCCCTTGAGAAGGTGTTCGGCGTCGATCTCATCTATCTCAATGCAACGCGCCAGAACATTGTCATGGTCCAATACAAGATGCTCGAGTCTAGTAGGCGCAAAGAACAGGGCGATGACTGGGTTTACCGGCCGGACGCCAATCTCAGTTCCGAGATCAAAAGAATGCGTAGGTTCGGCAAACAACACCCGCCGGGTCCTTACGAGTACCGCCTCAATCCCCAGGTTTTCTATCTTAAGTTCGTCAAGCGTGGCGGCGCGCTGGGCAATGCCGGAATCGTTATGCCGATAGATCATTTTGAGCGGCTACGGACCGATCCGTCCTGCAGAGGACCGCGCGGCGCAGTCCGTGTCAGCTTTGAGAGTCTGGCCGGACGCTACCTGCGACAGGGACCTTTTCTCGACCTGATCCGCGCTGGCTATATCGGCGCTACTGCGGAAACGACGGCCTATCTCAGAGAGTTGGTCGAAACTGTCGTCAACGGCGACAGAGCTGTCGTGGCAGCAATCCAGTCCTACAGGGAAGACGACGACTTATTTTCCGGCGTCATTGGTGGCGAATCTGACTTCGATCCTACGGATAGACAGTTTCTCGACGAGTAGGTCTCGCTGCTGTTTTGGCCGATGTTTGATCATTATGCCGCCGCTTGGAAAAGGTCCTGCTGCTGCTGACGACGGTTGCGTGCCCCCGATTTGAACGTTCACAAAGTCCAAGTCGAGTTTTGACGCTCAGAGAGAAGTATCTCCGGCTTCAGATGCGTATAGCGACGCAGCATTTTCCAGTCTTTGTGACCTGTCACTAGAGCCACTCGCTCAATCGACAGACCTGCTTCGAAGAGGCGGCTCGTTGCCTCATGTCGTAGGTCATGAAAGTGCAGGTCCTCGATACCAAGGGCTCTAGTTGCTCGCCGAAACGCCGTGCCAACGGACCTTCCATTGTAAGGAAATATGAGCTCGTGATTGCGCGACACGAGCTTCTGCTCATCTAGCAACGCCCACGCATCGTAGCCGGTTAAATCCAGGAGCGGGACACGCTGATGATTGCCGTCCTTTTTCTGCGGATCCTTTCTGTCTCTCACAATGACCGTTCTTTTGCGCCCATCCACGTCTGCCCAGCGAATTCGACAGATTTCAGCTTGGCGCATTGCTGTTGCAACTGCGAATTGAACGATACGGGCAATCGGGATTAACTGCCGGGTGTTCCCATCGAAGTATCCGCAAATGGCATCGAGTTCTTCCCGCGTTGGGCGGCGGTCGCGTTCAATGCCCCTGCCAACCAGACCCAACCTCCGCAACGCAACCCGCGCGAGATCAACTGGTTCCTTTGAGATTGTAATTCCGTGAACGGCGGCCGCGTGCGTGATGACGGTGTTGATGTAGGACAGCTCCGATCCGAGCGTTACGGGACCCGCACCTTCCTTGGCGCGAAACCGTCCATATTCGATGAGCCTTTCGCGAATGAGTTTGTTGAGGGCTAATACGCCAAGGTGCGTCTTGAGCTTTTGCAACGAATATGCTTTGGACCGGCGAAGCGGTTTCTTGACTTCGTGCATGTCGGCGATATGGAGGTCGATCAGATCAGCAAATGTTTTTATGCGGTCCGGGCGCTTAAACGAGATGCTTTCACCGCGATCGACACGGCGTTCTGTTTCCAGGGCCCAGGTTTCAGCGTCGCGCCGGCGCCGGAACGTCTCAGACGCATAGCATCCCTTGCGTCTTACCTGGGCGCGCCAGTTACCGGATCGAAGCTTGGTGAAGGTTGCCATTTCCGTGTGCGATTTGTGTGCACCTAGAGATCAAAACAGGTACAAACGTGTGCAATCTTATCCAATCTGAGGAACAAGCGTTCTCATTTAGTTCGTTGATTGTAAGGGAAAAACGCTGAAATATCAATCACATAGATTCTCCGTTGCGCCTATGATGGACTGGACAGACCGTCATTGCCGCTTTTTCATGCGGCTGATTTCGGCCCGCGCCTTGTTATATACCGAGATGGTCACGGCGGCTGCGGTAATC
>Ga0209633_10003176_pt1 | contig 15288 bp, 10 predicted proteins | sample Cruoilmetagenom1_FD_187290 | JGI IMG/M metagenome (GOLD analysis project Ga0209633, IMG submission 187290) | Oil polluted marine microbial communities from Coal Oil Point, Santa Barbara, California, USA - Sample 1 (SPAdes) (version 2) | ecosystem: Environmental > Aquatic > Marine > Oil seeps ... | reverse complement strand
CTAGACATAATAATTTTTTGAAGGAACAATTGATGAATATAAATGGTTTGCTATTGTAAAAGATGAAGAAGTAAGAGGTGGATTAGATATTGAAAATCTTGAGGTAAATTCAGGAAAAATTATAAGACTTTGTATTTATGATGATAGTAGAGATGTTGAAGGAAATCCTTTTTTACCATCAGTTACGATTAAAAGAACTATTTATGTTAATTATGTAAAAGGATGGAAAGTATTTAATTTAAGTTATACTGATATGGTGTTAGATTTATCTAATTATTTAACTAATATTAAAACGTTTCATATTGTATAGAATCTCACTTGACATATAATTGATATATGATAAAATTAGTGACATATAATTGTTAATAATCAATGAAAAAGAGTGCAGATACTAAAACCAAAAGAGAGAAAATTCCTTGGCTGTGAGAATTTTTAGGAGCTTTACTATCTGTTGTAGCTTTTAAGATGTTATACTGAGTTTAGTAAGTATAACCGTGTAATTACGTTACAAATTTCAAGTGCCATATTATATGGTATTAGGGTGGTACCGCGTAATAGTCTTTCGTCCCTTTGGATGGAGGATTTTTTTATTTTTTGATAAGGAGTGATAAAATGTCGGAACTGAAAATGGATAAGAATTATAATCCGAAAGAATTTGAAGATAAAATTTATGATTTTTGGATGGATAAAAAATATTTTGAGGCAAAAGTCAATAAAGATAAAAAGCCTTTTTCAATAGTTTTACCTCCACCAAATATTACTGGACAACTTCATATGGGGCATGCACTTGATCATACTATACAGGATGTAATAATTAGATTTAAAAGAATGCAAGGTTTTGAAACTTTGTGGCTTCCTGGAACGGATCATGCTTCTATTGCAACTGAAGTTAAAGTACTTAATAAAATAAAAGAAGATGAAGGAAAAACAAAAGATGATTTGACTAGAGAGGAGTTTTTAGATAAAGCATGGCAATGGCGTGATATTTACGGACGTAAGATAGTAAACCAAATGAAAAAACTTGGAAATTCATGTGATTGGTCAAAAGAGCGTTTTACAATGGATGAAGGTTGTAATGATGCAGTAACTGAAGTATTTGTGAATCTTTATAATAAAGGGTTAATATATAAAGGAAATAGAATTATAAATTGGTGCCCAGATTGTCAAACTACATTATCTGATGCTGAAGTTGAACATGCAGAGAAAGCTGGCCATTTTTTCCATATAAAATATCAAATAAAAGGAACAGATGATTATTTAGAAATTGCTACGACTAGACCAGAAACGATGTTAGGTGATACTGCAATTGCTGTTAATCCTGATGATGAAAGATATCATGACTTAATTGGTAAGACAGCAATTTTACCAATAGTTAATAGAGAAATACCTATTATTGGAGATAAATATGTAGACTTAGAGACTGGTACTGGAGCTTTAAAAGTAACGCCTTCTCATGATCCTAATGACTTTTTAATTGGTAAAAGACATAATTTAGAAGAAATTTCTGTAATTGATGAAAAAGGTTTTATGAACGAAAATGCTATGCATTATAAAGGAATGGATAGAGATATATGTAGAAAAGAAATTGTAAAAGAATTAGATAAGATTGGCGTTTTAATAGAAGTTAAAGATCACTTACACAATGTAGGTGTTTGCTATAGATGTGGAACTGTTATTGAACCAAGAGTTTCAAAACAATGGTTTGTAAAAATGGATGATTTAGCATTGCCAGCACTTGATGCATTAAAAAACAGGGATATGAAACTTATTCCTGAAAGATTCGGTAAAACATATAATCATTGGCTTGAAGGAATTAGAGATTGGTGTATTTCAAGACAACTTTGGTGGGGACATAGAATTCCAGCTTATTATTGTGAAGATTGTGGAGAAACAATGGTATCAAAGGATGCACCACATAAATGTTCAAAATGTGGAAGTAAAAATATAAAACAAGATCCTGATGTACTAGATACATGGTTCTCATCTGCATTATGGCCTTTTTCAACAATGGGATGGCCTGAAAAAACAGACGAACTTGATTATTTTTATCCAACAAATGTACTTGTTACAGGATATGATATTATTTTCTTCTGGGTTATAAGAATGATGTTTTCAGGTATTGAACAAATGGGAGAGGTACCATTTGAATATACACTTATTCATGGACTTGTAAGAGATTCTCAAGGTAGAAAAATGTCAAAATCTCTTGGTAATGGAGTGGATCCTTTAGAAATAATAAATGAATATGGAGCAGATGCTTTAAGATTTATGTTAATGACTGGAAATTCACCAGGAAATGATATGAAATTTATGATTGAAAAAGTTGAAGCTTCTAGAAATTTTGCAAATAAAATATGGAATGCTTCAAGATTTGTAATGATGGGTTTAGAAGATTCAACTTCAAATTTCGAATTAACTGGAAATGAAAAGCTTGATTTATCGGATAAATGGATTTTATCAAGATTGAATGAGGTTACTAATGATGTTACATCTAACCTTGAAAAATTCGAATTAGGACTTGCAGCTAATAAAATATATGAATTTGTATGGGATGAATATTGTGACTGGTATATTGAACTTGCAAAGAAAAGATTATATGGTGAAGATGAAGAAGCAAAATTAACTGTTCAAAAAGTATTAATGACAGTTTTGAAAGATATTTTAAAATTTATGCACCCATTTATGCCGTTTATAACTGAAGAAAATGGACATATATGAATACCACAAATAAAGCGTTAATAATTTCTGATTGGCCTGAGTTTGATGAAACTAAACTTGATGAAAATAGTGTAGAACAAATGAATGGAATAATGGACGCAATTAAGAATATTAGAAACATAAGAGCAACAATGGATGTTTCTCCAAAAAGAAAAGCAAAACTTTTAGTTGTTGCCGAAGGAAAAGTTAAAGAAAATATTATCAATAATAAGCAATATTTAGTTGATCTTGCTTCATGTTCTGAAGTTGTACTTGAAGAAAAAGCAAATATTTCAGATGATGCAGTAAGTGTAGTAATAGAAGGTGCTGAATTATTTATGCCTCTTTCTGATTTAATTAATTTTGAAGTTGAATTAAAAAGACTAGAAGACGAAAAGAAAAGTTTTGAATCTGAAATAAAAAGAGCGCAAGGAAAATTATCAAATGATGGTTTTGTTAATAAAGCTCCTGAAGCATTGATTAATAAAGAAAAAGATAAAATTAAGAAATTTGAAGATATGCTTGTATCTGTCAATGAAAGAATTGAATCTATAAAAACTAAACTATAGGAGATATTTATGAATTTTGATGAATCTGTAAATTATATTGAATCATTAACAAAGTTTGGCATTAAACTTGGTCTTGAAAATATTGAGAACTTATTGAATTTAATGGATAATCCTCAGAAAGAATTGAAAATTATTCATATTGCAGGAACAAATGGAAAAGGATCAACTTCAAATTTTATTTATGAAACTTTAATAAATGCGGGTAATGATGCAGGTTTATTTACAACACCTCATTTATCCTATTATAATGAAAAAATCAGATATAATGGAAAATTTATATCTGATTTGGATTTAGCTGAAGTTACAACTTTTGTAAAAAGCAAAGTAGAAATTATGCTTGAAAAAAATATGACTCATCCAACTAGATTTGAGGTTTTAACTGCAGTAGTACTTGAGTTTTTTAAAAGAAAAAAGCTGAAATATGCAATCTTAGAGGTTGGTATGGGTGGTAGACTTGATTCAACAAATGTTATTAAAAATCCTTTAATTTCAGTAATAACTTCAATTTCAATGGATCATACTCAATATTTAGGGGACACAATTGAAAAAATTGCATTTGAAAAATCAGGTATAATTAAAAATAACAGACCCGTTATTACGACTAATACTAAAAAAGAAATTTTAGATGTAATTAAGAAAAAAGCTGAAACGACTAATTCAATTTTAGAAGTTGTAAATGCTAAAGATTATGAAATTAAAAATATCAGCATTGATGGCATTGAATTTAATTATAAAAATGATAAATATTCAATTTCAATGATTGCTGAATATCAAGTAGAAAATGCTATACTTGCTATTGAAACAATAAAGAAATTAAGAGATGAAAATTTGATTGATATTTCTAATGAAGAAATAAAAGATGGTATAAAAAAGGCGAATTGGGCTGGAAGATTTGAAATTATTAGTAAAAAACCATTAATAATTATTGATGGAGCACATAACCTTGATGGTGTAAAAGCTCTTAGAAAAAGTATTGATAATTTGTTTGAAAATAAAAAAATACTTGCTGTTTTTAGTATGCTTGGTGATAAGGATGTTAAAAAATCAATTGACGAGATAATCGGATTATTTGATAAAGTTATTGTTACGAAAGTGGATAATTACAGAGCTATGGGGAAAAATGAACTTTTGAAGCTTGTTAAATTGAAAAACAATAATGTTGAATATATTGATTTAAAAGATGCTATTAACAATGTTAAATTATATTCAAAAGATTATGATGTTACAATAATATTTGGTTCACTATATATGATTGGTGATTTCAGAAAAGTAATAAAAAATAGAGATTTTTAAAAATCTCTATTTTTTATTACTTGTTAATAAACTTAATATATCTCCATAAAGAAATTGAGCTTCTTTTTCCCATTTTTCACAAATTAATTTTGCATGTTTGTTTGAGATAATATTTAATTGAAGATTCATTAAAGTCGCATTGTTTTCTTCGACTTTTAGCTCAACTAAATATTCATTGTTATCAAGTCTAAAATAATCAGCAGAAATATTTGTTTTCGCAATTATTCTTGATTTTTTTGATTCAACTTTATCATTAATATCTCTTCTTAAATCTTGATTTAGTCTATTATTAAAATAATGAAGAGTTTTTTTACCGTTATCTGTTAAATAATAACGTTCTTCATTATCTGAATAATTTAGTTCAATCATTTTTGCTTCTATTAAATCGCTTAAATATTGTTGTAACTCAAAATAATTGATTAATTCGTTCTCTAAAATGAACTCAGTTGTTTCATTATTTGTTAAAGGTACACCAAAAGTTGAAAGAACTTGTAATATTATAATTTTATTTTTTACTTGTAATTCAGAATTATTATTAAACATTATTCACCACCATTTAAAACTTCGCTAAACGATTGTATCACAAATAAATGCATGAATAAAGTAAAAATATGTTGAAATATTATTTTAAAATAGTAGAATGTATTAAAGGAGTGATAAAATGAAAAAAATGATATTGATTCTTTGTATAATTCCTTTAATGTTTATGGGTTGCAATAAAGAAGTTATAGAAAATAAGAATAGTATTGTGAAAATAGAAGAAAATATTGAAGAAAAAATAGTGGAAAAAGAAACAATAATTGATACACCAAAAGAAGAAGTTATAGAAGTTGAAAAAATTGATTTAGATGAAATTAGACCAAATGAAATAGGAAGAGTTATGGTGCTTATGTACCATTCGTTTGGAGAAAATGAGAGACAATTTGTTAGTACTCCTGAAATATTTAAGGAGGATTTAATTGAGCTTAACGATTTAGGATATGTATTAGTAAGTTTAGAGGATTATGTAAATAATAATATGGATATTGCAGTTGGTAAAACTCCTGTAGTGCTTACTTTTGATGATGGGCATAGTACTAACTTTAAAGTTTTTGAAGAAAATGGAGAAATAATTATTGATCCAGCATCTGCTGTAGGTATTATTGATTCTGTTTATAAAGAAAATCCGGATTTTGGAAGAGAAGCAACTTTTTTTCTGAATGGTAATATTGTTTTTGCTCAGCAAGAATATGTTGATTATAAATTGAATTATTTAATTGATAATGGATATGATATTGGAAATCATTCAAATGGACATGAAGATTTATCAACTTTATCTGCTGATGCAATACAAAAGACTTTAGCAATAAATAAAGAGAAAATTGAAAAACATTTAAATGGATATGAAGTAAAAACTTTAGCATTACCATTTGGGAAAAGACCAAAAGACGAAAAATTAGAAAAATTTATTTATAATGGTAAATATGGTGATATCAGTTATAATAATATTGCTGTTTTAAATGTAGGATGGAATCCAGCAAGTTCACCTGTAAGCAAGAAATTTAATTATAAAAGTATTAATAGAGTTCAAGCGGGTTCAATGGAATATCAACTTGATTATTGGGTTGATTATTTTGAAAAAAATCCTGATAATAAATATATTAGTGATGGAAATATAAATGAAATAACAGTACCTGAAAATTTAGAGGAGTATATTGACTATGACAAAATAGCTGATAAGAAATTGATTCTTTATGAAAGGAAATAATTATGATAGATCTTAAAATGATTGGAATATTTATGATTATAGTTGCCGTAGTATCAATTCAGTATTCGTTAAATGTAATAGTCAGATTATTAAAAGAAGCTATTGAATTACTTCATTTAATTAATATGAAAAATAAATAGTGATAAAATATTAAAAGTGGTTATACCACTTTTTTGGTTGTAAATAAAATTGAAATAATATAAAATAAAATTATAAAATAATGGAGGGTAAATATGAATGTTGAGAAAATGAGAAAAGAAGTTGTCATAAAAAAAGAAGAAATTAAAAATAGATGTATTGAACTTGGTGAAGAAATAGCAAAGGACTATAAGGATAAAAATTTACTTATAATATCTTTATTAAAAGGAAGTTTTATTTTCACTGCTGATTTAGTTAGAAAAATTGATTTGCCTGTTAGAATTGAATTTATGACTACATCAAGTTACGGTCATGGTGAAGAAAATCTTGGGAAAGTAATTTTTAAACATGATTTAGAGATAGATGATTTAAGTGAATTTGATGTATTAATAGTGGATGATATTACTGATTCGGCAATAACAATGAAAAGTGTTGTTGAGCATTTAAATGAAAAAAATCCTAAAAGTATTAAATCATGTGTACTTCTTGATAAACCTTCTAGAAGAAAAGTTGAATATCAGGCAGATTATATAGGTTTTACAATTGAAGATAAATTTATTGTTGGATATGGATTAAATTATGGGGACTATTATAGAAATGTTGATCATGTTTTTGCATTTGTAAATTAATTAAGAAGGTGGTATTAATGAATCGAAAAATTATATTTTACATAGTTATTTTAATTTTGATAGTACTGTTAAATGGTTGTAGTAATAATTATTCCTCTGATACCGAAGAAATTAATGAGTCTGCAAAAATAATAGAAAATGATTTTTCGCTATTAGAAAATGAAATCAATAAGATTGCCGCTTCGTATTCTGAAATAATGGGAACTAAATTTTCTAAAAAAGATATAAATGATATTAAAAATAAATATAAATATAGTAAAAATGGAATTCTATATAATCCTATTTATACAGATTCTTCTTCTGGATTGCTTTCGGGGTATAAAAGAATAGATGAGTTGCTTGAAGAAAAACTTTATAAATCTGAAATTATTGATAATGAGTTTATTGATGTTTACAATGAGTTTGCAATTATTGATCAAGTATATTTGAATAGTAGTGATGGACTTCTAAGAGTTTACCCTGGAGCTGAACTAATTTCAGGTGTTAACCCAAAAGAAAATTTTTCAGAGTTTCATTTTTATTATTTAGCTGATGAGGAGCATAATAAAGAAAAAAAGGCTGTTTGGTTATTGAGACCTTATCGTGATCCTGTTACTCATAAGTGGGCTGTTTCATTAATTGCACCATCGTATAGTAATGAATTATTATGTGTAATAGGTTTTGATTTATTAATAGAAAATATAAAAAAACAATATTTAGAAGAGGATATGATTTTAGTCGCTTCAGATGGGAATATTATTATGAGTGACGATTCTTATAACGAAGTTTTTGGATTGTCTAATATTGACAATATTTATTTTTATGAAACTTTTATGGGAGAAATGTATTTAGGTGATAATTATAATTTGAAGAAAAATAAAGATAATAGAGTTAGGGAATTGTTTGATGAAATTATAAATAACGATGGAAAACAATTTGCTTATACATTAGATAGAAAATATACTGTAATAGTAGAAAAAATTGATGTTATTGATAGTTATTTGATAAGAATGGTTTCTATGGATTAAGGGAGTGATTGAAATTAAACTAAAATTAGCTAAGCAATTTGAGAATAAATTGAATAGTTTTTTTTTACTGTTTGTAATAATTTCTGTATTAGTAATAGCTATTTTTATTATTGATATACAGGTTTATTTTACCGATATCGCTTATGATTCAATGAATCACCAAGTTTTAAATATTGGAGAGGAAATAGAATTAAAAATTAACTCAATAGAAGGTGATATAGTATATACTATTACAAGCGGAGTATTAAATAATACTGCTGATAATGATAAAGGTATTAAAAGGTTTTTATCTAAATATCGAAATATTGTTAAAACCATTTCAATATATGATACTAAGAAATCAGTAAAATATAAATTTAGCGATTTAAATAATTTTACTAAAGTTGAATTTGATAGTGATGTTCAATCGTTAAATAAAAAAATGGAAATTGTTGAAGAGAATGGAATAAAATATATTATAATTCCATATTTTGATAATAATACTATTATATTAAAAAATTATAAAATTGAAATCGATATTGAAAATTTAATTATTAATTCAATGAAAGATTTTTATGTTAATGGAGAATATTGGACTTGGTTTGTGAATAATCATAAAGAATTGACACCTATAGAATATTCGGAAGAAAAAATTTTACACGATAAATTTTCTTTGTCGAAAGTTGATCATATAAAAAAAGATTTGGAAAATGGAATAAAAGGATTTATTTCTAATTCAGTAATTTATGATGGTTTAAAAAAAATTTCATCTTCATATTATCCATTATATTTTTATGGTTATAAATATGGAATTGGAGTTTCAATTTATAATGTTTCAATAATAAGAGAAATAACATTAAAAATTTCATTTTTAGTTTTTATATTCACAATTATGATATTTTTAATAATTTTTTATTTTTCTATATTAGTAGATAAAGAAAAAAAATCTACAATGCGACGTATTAATTCAGAAGAAAGCATAGATAGAATAATTAATTATGTGCCTTTTGGGGTAGTACTTTATGATTCTGATGAAGTGGTTAAAGTTAATGATTATGCTAAAAATCAAGTAGGAATAATGGAAGGAATTATTTCAGAAAAAATGATTGAAAAATTCTCTGAAATTGAAAGTAGTAAGGGAAATGTTATTAAAGTTAGATTGAAAAATGGACAAGAAGTTTCAATTGTTGGAAGATTGACAACAATATCATATGAAACAAGAAAAGTAAATTTTTTATCATTTATAGATATTACAATAATAGATGAAGCAAGAGAATTAGCAGAAGAGTCAAATGAAATTAAAAGCAGATTTATTGATACAGTTTCACATGAGATTAGAACTCCTATGAATGGTATTATTGCATCTATTGAATTATTAGAAAGTATTGATATTGATAATGAAGAAGCAGATAATTATATAAAAATAGTAAAAAGTTCTTCAGAAAATTTATTAAGTATGGTAAATGATATACTTGAAATGTCAAAAATTGAAAAGGGTAAATTAACTATTAATTATTCAGATTTTAATTTAAGAGAAGTGTTAAAAAGTGTTTATTTGCAGTTTTTCGCAATGGTTGATAATGATAAAGTTAATTATTCAATATCTATTGACGAAAATTTACCTATTTTTGTCAGGAACGATGAAAATAAATTAAGACAAATACTTATTAATATCATTGGAAACGCTGTTAAATTTACTATTAAAGGTGAAATTTTGGTAAAAGTTAATCAAATTGAACGAGTAAATAATATTGTTAATATTGAATTTATAGTTGCTGATACAGGCATTGGTATTGAAAAGAATGAATTGGGGAAAATATTTAATGAGTTTTACCAAATTGAAGATTCAAATAAAAGAAATTATCAAGGTAGTGGATTAGGAACAACTATTGCTAAAGAACTTGTTTTATTTTTAGGTGGAAATATAAATGCTGAAAGTCCAAATAAAATATTAGATGATTTTAATTGTGGATCTAAAATAAGCTTCAATTTATATATGGAATTTGTTGAGACGGAAAATAGTAGTAATGAAAAAGAGAGTATAAATAACGAATTAGATAAAAATTTTAAAATTTTATTAGTTGAAGATAATAAAATAAACGCCAAAATCACTAAAAAAATACTTAACAATGCAAATTTTGAAGTGGATGTAGCTTTTGATGGACAGGATGTAATTGATAAATATAATGAATCCTATGATTTAATTTTAATGGATATTCAGATGCCTATAAAAGACGGATTTGAAGCTACAAAAGAAATAAGAGCTTTAAATAAAGAAATTATTATTATTGCATTAACTGCAAATAATAAAGAAGTTATTAGGAAAAAAACTGAAGAAGCAAATATGAATGGAATTATAGTAAAACCATTTTCAAAGAATAAAATCTCTGAAATATTAAATATTGTAAATAATTAAATATTTTATAATTATCTGGGTATATAGTTAATATATTCAGATAGGAGGTTTTTATGAATAAAACAGGAAAGATTGATGTGAAAGCTTTAAAATTATTATTATTAGTAATAATTTTTATTGGTATGTTTTTTAATCCAGTAATTGATTTTTTTGCAAATATTTTATGGTTTAAATCAATAGGGTATATCACAACATTTTGGAAAATATTTTATTCGAAAGTTAAAATATTTACAGTAATTACTCTTTTGATTAGCAGTGCAATTTATTATTATATAAACATTTTAAATAAAAATTATAAAAAGTATTTTAATGATGATTTTGTAGTTATAAGTAAATATAGAAATCTGAAATTGTTTTTAGGTTCTCTTATTATTGGTATAATGTTTGGTTATAGTTTTACTAATTTTATGTGGAAAGATGTATTGCTTTTTTTAAATGCTCAAGTGTTTAATAAAACGGATCCGATTTTTAATATGGATATTGGATTTTATGTTTTTAAACTGCCGCTTATAAAAAGTTTATTGTCAATAGTAATATTTACACTTATTTGGATGACAGTATTAACAGCTTTTTATTTTATTATTGTATATAAGAAAAAGAAGATTCATAAAGAGAAAGTTGTTGAATTTGATGAATATAGAAAAAAATTAAATATAAAACAAATATTTTGTAATCATTCATATAAGTCGTTGATTAGAGCAATAATGCTGTTGAGTGTAACTATTTTAATATTAATTGGAATTAATTATATTCTTTCAGCATATAAGCTTTTATATTCTTCAATGGGAATAATATATGGAGCAGGATATACTGATGTTCATATTACATTATTATCATATAAAATATTATCTGTTGCTTCATTCATAGCTGCTATAGTAGTGTTTATAGGATATAAAAAAACTAATGTTAAAATTGCAATTTCTGCACCAATTGCAATAATAGGATTTCATATTGTCAGTTTGGTTGTAGCTTTTTCAGTGCAACAACTTATTGTACTTCCAGATGAAATTTCAAAAGAAGAGATTTATATAAAAAACAATTTAGAATATACACAAAATGCATATGGGATAAATGATGTAGATTTTATAGATTATGATCCTAAAACTGATTTGACATATAAAGAAATTGAAAGTCAGACTGATATTATTAATAATATAATGATTAATGACTATAGACCATTGAAACAAACGTTTAATGAAATACAAGGAATTAGAATGTATTATCAATTTAATGATATTGATGTTGATCGTTATGAAGTAAATGGAAAATATACTCAAATGTTTATTACTCCTAGGGAAATTACATTAGATAAACTTCGAGATGAAGCTAAAACTTGGCTTAATAAACACTTTAAGTATACACATGGTTATGGAGCTGTTTTATCACCTGTAAATGCTGTAACTAGTGATGGGCAACCAGAACTTTTAGTTAAAAATATACCTCCAGTAACTGATTCTGATATAATTATAAATGAACCAAGAATATATTTTGGTGAAATGTTTTCAGATTATATTGTTGTTAATTCTGATGAATATGAATTTGATTATCCATCAGGTGATGATAATAAGGAAATAAAATATGATGGTAAAGATGGAGTTAAATTAAATAATTTAAATAAATTATTGTTTGCAATTAAAAATAGAAGTATAAAATTATTTGTTTCTGGAAATATTAATAGTGAAAGTAAAATAATTTTTAATAGAAATATATACAAACGGTTATTTGAAATTGCACCGTTTTTCAAATATGATACCGATCCATATATTGTTGTGAATAAAGAGGACGGAAAATTATATTGGATAATTGACGCTTTTACAACTACTAAAAATTATCCGTATTCTAAGCCGTTTAGATTTAATGGATCAAAAATTAATTACATGAGGAATTCAATAAAAGTTGTTATAGATGCATATAATGGAACAGTAACTTATTATAAATATGATGATGAACCTATTATTAATGCTTACGAAAAAATATTTCCTGATTTATTTAAAGATAGAGATGAAATGCCTGAAGGGTTAAAATATCATGTAAAATATCCACAAGATTTTTTCAATCTACAAGCGAATGTATATGAAACATTTCATGTAAATAATCCTAAAGTGTTTTATAATGGTGAAGATGTTTGGCAAATTGCTAATGAAAAGTATATGGATGAAACAGATGTTGTTAAAACAAATTCACAATATGTTACTTTTAAACTACCGGAAAGTGAAAATGTTGAATTTTTGCTTACAGTTCCATTTACACCAAATGATAAAGGGAATATGACTTCGCTATTTGTTGCTAGGAATGATTCGGAAAATTACGGGGAATTATTTGTATATAAATTCCCAAAAGATAAAGTAATAAAAGGTCCAGTTCAAATTGAAACTCAAATTGATCAAGATTCAGTTATTTCTCCACAATTTACTTTGTGGGGTCAAAAAGGATCAAAAATTTTACGTGGAAGCGTAATAATAATACCAATAAGCGATGCGCTTCTATATATAGAGCCTATATATTTACAAGCTGATAATCAAAATAGTTTGCCAGAAATGAAAAAAATTATAGTTTTCTTTAATAATAAAATTGTAATGGAAGATACATTAGAACTGTCATTACAAAAAATATTTGATTATCAAATTGGAGATAAAGATAGAATTGAAATTGATAATATTAATGGTTTAAATGAAAGACAAGTTGAAATTTTAAATGAAATAAATAGAGAGTTAAATGAGTACAAGGAAAATGTTAATAAAATCGAAAAATTAATTAATGAGTTTAATGAATTGAATCAATTAAATAACAGTAAATAGGATTGAATTTTGGAGGAAAAAATGAATAAACTTAATTTATGTATTATTTTTGGCGGAAAGTCTGCGGAACATGAAGTGTCTTTACAATCGGCTTATAACATTGTAGATGCAGCGGATAAGGAAAAATATAATTTAACTTTAATAGCAATGAATAAAGAAGGCAAATTTTATCTTTGTGATAGTTTGGATTTTTTAGAAAACATTGATAGCCCAAAAGATATAAAAATTAAGAATACTGATAACGAAATTGCGTTTATTCCAGGTGAAAGAGGAAATTCAATTTATAGTTTAAGAGATAATAAAATAGTTGATTCTATTGATGTGATTTTCCCAATTATACATGGACCTTTTGGTGAAGATGGTAGCTTACAAGGTCTTCTAAAGTTAATTGGAGTGCCTTTCGTTGGAGCTGGTGTTGTTGGTTCTGCAGTAGGTATGGATAAAGATATTATGAAAAGATTATTAAGAGATAATGATATTGAAATTGCTGATTTTATAATATATCGCGATATATTAGAAGCTGATTTTTTAGATGCTAAAGAAAAACTTGGAATACCAATGTTTATAAAACCTGCTAATTTAGGTTCTTCTGTAGGGATTTCAAAAGTTACAAATCAAGATGAATTTTTCAAAGGACTTGAAAAAGCTTTTAGATTTGATGGAAAAGTAATAGTTGAAGAATTTATTGATGGTAGAGAGATTGAATGTGCTGTAAAAGGAAATTTAAAAGCTAAAGCTACATTTCCTGGTGAAATTTTACCAACAGATGAATTTTATTCATATGAAGCAAAATATATAAATGAAACAGGAGCTATTTTAAAAATTCCTGCTGAATTAGATAAGAATATTGCGGATAATATTAAGAAAATAGCAAAGGAAACTTATAAATTACTAGAAACTAGAGGGCTTGCAAGAATTGATTTTTTTGTTACTAAAGATAGAGTGTTAGTAAATGAAATTAATACGCTTCCAGGATTTACTAAAATTAGCATGTACCCAAAACTTTGGAAAAATGAAGGGGTAGAATATTCTGATTTAATTGATGAATTAATAGTTCTTGCAATTGAAGAGTTTAATAATAATGAAAAGCTACTTTCAACAATTTAATTACTTAAAAAGAGAGAGCAAAAATGCTCTCTCTTTAAATATATGTAAGTAATTCTTTCTTTGTTAAAGTATCGGTAAAGGATGCATTTACTGATGTTTTATAAATTTTTATAAAATCATCATTTGATAGATTAAATGTATTTTTCATAATGCTGTATTCATTATTTAATGTTGTATTTGAAACAGTCATATTATCAGTGTTTAAAGTTACATTTACATTTAAATCGAGTAATTTTTTAAAAGGATGTTTTTCAAATGATTCAAAAGATTTAGTTTGAATATTACTAGTTGGGCAAACTTCCAAAGTAATATTTTTATCGTTTAAAAGTTTGATTGTGTTAGTATCATTTATTGCACTTACTCCATGACCAATTCTAGTGGCATGTAATTCATTAATTGATGTTATAATATTAGAATAACATCCAGTTTCTCCAGCATGTACAGTTATATTAAAACCAATATCTTTTGCTAAATCGAATGCTTTTTTATGAATTATCGGTGGAAAATCAGCTTCATTACCTGCTAAATCTACAGCAACAACTCCTCGTCCTAGATATTTTTCTGATATTTTAAAAATTTCAATGTTTTTTTCAACGCTCATACTTCTTATACCACAAATAATAAGATTATTTTTTATACCAGTTTTTTTTGTTCCATTACTTAAACCTCTAATAACCACTGATATAACCTCATCTATTGTTAAACCATTGTTAATATGATATATTGGTGCAAATCTAACTTCTACATATTTCACATTTGATTCTTCAAGATTTAAAATATACTCATAAGCAATTCTTTCTAAATTTTCTTTTGTCTGCATAACTTCAATTGGTAGAACAAATCTTTTAAGATATGTTTTTAATGAATCGCAATTTGCAGGAGCCCTAACATATTCAACAAATGAATCA
>Ga0209633_10003175_pt1 | contig 15290 bp, 11 predicted proteins | sample Cruoilmetagenom1_FD_187290 | JGI IMG/M metagenome (GOLD analysis project Ga0209633, IMG submission 187290) | Oil polluted marine microbial communities from Coal Oil Point, Santa Barbara, California, USA - Sample 1 (SPAdes) (version 2) | ecosystem: Environmental > Aquatic > Marine > Oil seeps ... | reverse complement strand
GGAAGATCCCGACCGCAGGGGTTTTCGCACCGACACGCGGCTTGCCAGTTTTACCTTTTTAATAAGCTTGTCTCCGATCAAATGAATATTCTGGGAAATGGCCTCTCGCGGCTTGGTGACGAAATCAACGGCGCCGAGGGCAAGCCCTTCGAGCGTCAGGTTTCCCCCTTCCGGCGTGTGAGAACTCACAATGACGACGGGAATACCGTAATCGTCCACGATATACCGGAGGGCGGTCAGTCCGTCCATCCGGGGCATTTCCAGGTCAAGGGTGATGACGTCCGGCTTTTTCTGCTGTATTTTCCTGAGCGCGAAAAGGCCGTCCATTGCCGTATTCACGACTTCAAGCTCAGGGTCTTTCATCAGGATCTGGCTGATCAGCTTGCGCATCAGCGCGGAATCGTCTACGACCAAAACGCGAATTTTCTTCATAATGACTTTCGGATGATAGATGCCAGATTTCAGATACCCGATCCCAGATGCCGGATGCCTGTCTTCTGTTTCCTGTTTACTGTCTGCTGTTTGCAGTCTCCTGGCTCCTGACTACTGACTACTTGCTGCTACTGTATACTATCTCCTGTTTGCTGTCTACTGCTTTCTGGCTCCTGGCTCCTGATGCCCGATTCCGGATGTCAGATACCTGATACCTGATGTTAGATGCCTGATACCAGATGACTGATGACGGCATTCTGTCTCCCGTTTACCGTCTCCTGGCTCCTGACTCCTCACGCCTTACGCTTTCTGGGCCTCTCGCTGAATTTCCCGGGTAACCAGCGCGGCGGCATCGAGGATGAGGACGACCCTCCCGTCCCCCTGTATCGATGCGCCGGACGAACAGTTGACCGTGCCCCAGTGGTTGTCCAGGACCTTGATGACCAGTTCCTGCTGCCCGACGAGCCGGTCCACGAGAAAACCGTAAAGCTTGTCGGCAAGACCGACAACGATTACGAACTTTTTCGGCCTGCTGCCGTTGTTACTTCCCCGCAGGTCGAGCGACTCGTCCAGGGCGATCAGGCTGATGACTTTTTCCCGGAACCGCAGGACCCTCTTGCCGCTGACCGTCTGGATCGTGCTGTCCTTGACACGGGTAATTTTTTCTATCGAGGACATGGGAAGGGCAAAGAGCTTGTTCCCCGCCCAGAACAGCATTGCCCTGATGATGGCGAGAGTCAGCGGCAGCCTGAGGGTGAAGACGCTCCCTTCCCCGGGTTGCGAGCGTACCTGTATCCTGCCTTTGAGCGCCTCCACCGTCGTCCGGACAATGTCCATGCCGTAGCCCCGGCCGGAAATGTCCGTCACCACATCGGCGGTGCTGAATCCCGACAGGAATATGAGGTCCATGGCGTCCCCGTCGGAGAGGCGGTCCGCCTCCTCGCGCGTCTTGATGCCCTTTGCCACGGCCGATTCCCTGAACTTCGCCGGGTCGAACCCCGCGCCGTCGTCTTTGACGTCGATGACGATCTGGTTGCCGTCGTGCGATGCCTTGAGGGTAATCGTGCCTGTCCTCGGTTTTCCGAGCCGCTGCCGCTCCTCGGGGGATTCGATGCCGTGGTCTACGGCGTTCCGGACCAGATGGATCAGCGGTTCGCCGATGGCGTCGAGGAGGCTCTTGTCGAGCTCCGTTTTCTCCCCTTGCATCACCAGCTCGACTTCCTTGTCCTTTTCGACAGAGAGATCGCGGACAACGCGCGGGAACTTCCGGAACACCTGGGAGATCGGCAGCATCCGTATCTTCATGACGTTCTTCTGGAGCTGCGAAAGGGTCTTCTCCATGAAGGCGTCGGCTTCGCTCAGTTTCTTGGTAAATCCTTCCTTTTTAAACTGGTCTTCGATTTCAGAGACGACCTGCCCGACGATAGAACGCCCGATAACCAGTTCGCCGACAAGGTTCAGGATCTTGTCGACGCGCTGGGCCTCGACCCGGAGCATCTGGGCCTGCTCACGCTGAACCGCCGGACCCGCGTTCACCGGCGCAGGCTGCCCGGTCGCTTCGCTCTCGTGCTTCTTGATCTCAACGGTCTCCACGATGCTTGGAATGGCAAGAAGCTGTTCCGGCAGCGCCGAGGGATCGGCTGATCCGAAGAGGATCGTGAAGCGGTCCGCCTCCTCGATTTCACTCGAGTCTATGCGTGGCAGAATGTCGAGAACATTGCCGTGGGCCGCAATCTTTTTCAGGATCTTGCGAACGCCCGACGACTTTTTTTTGCATTTTTTATTGAAGGCGACGAAGATATCATAGACACCGGCGCCGTTGTCCTTCGACACCGACGGGGGCGGCGGCCCAGGATGCTTGCCGGCGCTGCCATTATTGCCGGTCGTGGACAAATAGGCCTCGATGCGCTCAAAAAGCCGGCCATCGACCGATACCGGCACATCAGTGCGGTACCCGTCCACGGTGAGTTGGAGGTTGTCATTGATTGCGAAAAGCAGGTCGATCAGCCCCCGGTCAACGTCAAGTGAGTCGTCATGAACGGTCCGCAGAAGGTCCTCGGACTTGTGGCTCAGGGTGTTCAGGCAGGTAAACCCGAGGGCGCGCGAGTTGCCTTTGAAGGTATGGAGGTAGCGTTGAATGTTCTTGAGCGATTCGTCGCGGTCTCCGCCCGACTCAAGATCAAGGACTTCCTGATTCAGTGATTGAAGAATCTCGGAGGCTTCGTTGAAGAACACATCCTTCAGCTCGGCCAGTTCCTGTTCGGTGAATGTATACTCATCCATACCATACCTCTGCCGCCCACTTGTCCCGGCTCAATCGATTTCCGGTCCCCGCTTCTGGTACACCGCGCCTTTATTGCGGTAAATGAACTGGAATTTATCCGACAGCCCCTGGAGGCTCTCGGTATGACCGAGGAAGAGGTACCCGCCGTCGGCCAGGCTTGCATGAAACTTCTCAATAAGCCTGCGCTGCTCATGCTCGTCGAAATAGATCATTACGTTCCTGCAGAATATCGCATCCAGCCCCTTCATGCCGTTTTCATGCTTCAGGTTGTGATAATCAAAGACGACCAGTCGTTGCACGTGCGGCTTGATCTGATAGCTTTCATTCTTTCGGGTAAAGTGCCTTTCACGCCACCGGGGTTTGACGACGTCCACTTCGAATTCATGATACAGGCCTTCCTGTGCCCGCTCGAGCGCTTTCAGGCTTATGTCTGAAGCGACGATCCTGATATCCCAGGCGTTCGGGAGCTCGAGATGCTGCAAAAGACTCATGGCTATGGAATAGGCCTCCTGCCCCTTGGAACAGCCGGCGCTCCAGAACCGGAGTTTTTTGCTGTTGTTTTTTTTCTTCTTCAACTCCGGGATAACGTAGTTCGCCAACAGGTCAAACTGCGGCTTGATCCGGAAAAATGAGGTTTCGTTGATCGTAAGGCTGTCCATCAAATCCATAAGTTCCCGTTGACCCTGCGCCCGGTCCGTAACGAGTTTATAATACCGGTAAAAACTGCTGAGCTGGTTCATGGCTGCCCTTTTTTGCAGCCGTGCCTGCAGAAAGTCCCGCTTCGCTTCCTTGAGGGAAATACCGCTCTCGTCATAAATGAGCTGTGAAAAAAGTCTGAATTCGTCATCAGTAAGAATCATGGGATCCACAGTGTAATCCTTTATTGCCGTTCTGCTCACCGACGGTGCGGGCATTCCAGAGAGCGCCCCTATGGCTGTATTCATCGCGCATACCCCGCTGGCCTTTCGTGATAACAACACCGCTCATGCCGCCCCTGCCGCGCTCCGTCCCTTCCCGGTGGCACGGGTCCCGTTCCTCAGGCGGCAGCGAGCGAGCCGCCCGGCGGCGCACCCATCGGCTCATCGGCCCGCTCATCACTCGACAACTTACGAATCTCGTCGGCCTTCAAAATGTTTTTGAGATCGAGAAGGATGATCAGCTTATCCGTAAGCTTGCCCACCCCCATAATGTATTCGGCGCCCACGGCCGTTGCGATGTCGGGAGTCGGCTCGATGGATTCAGGCGGAACCCGGAGAATCTCCGTTACGGCGTCCACCAGAAGCCCGACGGTTTTCCGCTCGATATCAACGATCAAAATCCGGCTGGACCTGCTCTGGCCCGAACTGTCGATCTTGAGTTTCTTCCCCAACTCCACCGTGGAAACGATCTTTCCCCGAAGGTTGATAACACCCTCGACGAAGTCGGGCATCTCCGGAACGGGCGTAATCTCCGGAACCCTTACGATTTCCTGGACGACATCGATGTACACGCCAAAGAGCTCGTTCCCGATGCGAAAACTCACAACCTGGTTCTTTTTATTCATACGTTAACCCTCGCATGTCCGGTTTTTCATCTACGCTGCGACAAGATCCTCACGGCGACCCCGTATTCTCCTGCCCAGTACCATCCTGATCAGGAAGGTGAGTTCGTGCAATCCTATGGGCCGCATGTTGATATAAAAATGGAGCCGCCGGGACATACAAAACGGCCCGTAGCGAAAACCCCTCAGCCGTGATTCCGGCTCGCAGTAGTCCGTCAGAAAAACCACGGGAAGCAGGGGCCTCTCCCCCCGGAGATCAGCTAAAAATTCTGACCGGTCATGGTTCGTGGCGCCGGCCAGCACCAGATCGACCTGGCGGGAATCGATGTGCTCGAGCGCCGCCGACGCGTCACGGGCCTGCAGCACGCCGTATCCCTGTTTCTTCAACACTTTGGCAAGGGCCTTTCTTCCTTCCTGATCTTCCTCCAGTACCAGCAGCGTTTTCATTGGTTCCCTCCTAATCGTAATGTCAAACTTAACCACAGAGGTCACAGAGATAACGAGAAATCCCAAAGTTCAAATGACAATTAATCCAGAAGTCGAGTTCCTTTTAAACATTGCTTCTTTGGCATTCATTTGAACTTTGAGCTTTGTCATTTTGACGTTCACACCCCGTCGGCCATGTACCAACGGTGTTCCTCTGTGTATATCTGTGGTTTCATATTTTCCTCTCAGTCTTCATAGAGCTTTTGAAACCGTCATGTTACAAAGGCGTTATCGTCTTCATGCCGAGGATAGTGCCGACCCGGTGGGAGAATGGCCATCCCCGGACCCGTCGAGAGCTGCTTTCACGATCCGCCCCAGTTCCTTGGCTTTCACGGGTTTGTTCACGTATTCAAACACGCCGAGGCTGAGCGACTTCAAGTATGTTTCGACTGCTCCGTACGCCGTGAGCATAATGACGGGAACCGACGGCGTTACCTGTTTCAACGACGTGACAAACTCAAGGCCGTCCATCACGGGCATCCGGTAGTCGGTGATGACGAGGTCCACCGGTGTTCCCTCACCGACGACGGACAGTGCGGACCGGCCATCGGGCTTGGCTATGACCTTGTACCCGAACCGGTTCAGAATCTCCCCGAGACTTCTCAGGTTCTCCAGTTCGTCGTCGACGAGCAGTATTGTTTTCATTCGCTTCTCCCTGTCACTTTGTCGTCCATCATGATGGTATCAAACACGTCACAAGCGCGGCCGACGCGCACACCGGCTCGGCGCCGTCGGGCCCCTTTCACTGCAGTGGGTGCATATTCCCGAGCGGAAGCGTGAAGGTAAACTTGGTTCCTCCTCCTTGTATGCATTCAGCCCATATGGTGCCGCCGTGGGCCTCGATAATCTCCTTGGTTATGGCCAGGCCGAGTCCGGTACCCACTGTTCCGCTATCGCCGGCCCGGCTGACCTGGTAAAACTGGTCAAATACCCTGGCAATATCTTCTCCCGGGATTCCTGCTCCGTTGTCTTCTATGGAAATTTCTATGAACGGTGCATCCGCCGTGCCTTCGGCGCCGGTATCCGCCCCGTGTTTTGCCCCGTGTTTTGCTCCGTCTCGTGGCGTGGCTCCGGCCGCTCCCCGACCGTTGGAGACTTGTTTTGCCGACAGCCGAACACTGCCGCCGTCGGGCGTATACTTGATGGCGTTGCTCAGAAGGTTGTTCAGTACCCGTTTGATCAGGGATGAGTCCACCCGTGCCGTGAGTGCATTGCCGGCTTCAGAACGGGAGAGGGAAACATCCTTGTTTCTCGCCATACCGTCCATTTCCTGAAGCGTTGACTGCATCAGGTCGTTCATGTCGACGTCCGTCGGTTTCACGCTGATGCCGGTGGTCCTGCTGCGGTGGACATCCATCAGATTGTTGATGATCGCGTCCATGTCCGACGCGCTGTCCTGCATGATTTTGAGGTACCCCTTCTGCTTCTCCGGGGTGTAGTTCCGCTGACCGAGCAGCTCGATGAATCCCATGAGCGAAGAGAGCGGCGCGCGGAGGTCATGGGCGAGCGTGTGAAAGAAGGTGTCCTTGATCTGTTCGAGTTTCTTGATGTGGTCTATGTTCTTGACGACCTTTACCCAGCCGTCGGTGTTTCCTTCGCTGTCCTTGATGGGTGTGAGCGTCACGTATGCGGGCATGGAAGCATTGTCTCCGTCTTTCAGTTCCGTCTCAAAGGATTGCTGAACAGCGGGCAGTTCGTCACTCATGATCGGGCAGTCAGCGCGGCAGCGCTCCCGGGAAAAGACCTCGCGGCAGACCGTGCCCACGGCGTCCTCTTCCCGCACACCGAGCATCCTCTGCATGGCATCGTTGATATAGGTAATTCTGCCGTCCCGGGCTATGGTCACGACACCGTCCGCCATGTTGCGGAGGACAATGTCCATTTTATTCTTTTCGCTGATGATGCTTTCCCGCGACTTTTTAATTGCTTCAAAGAGCTGTGAATTCAGGAGAACTTCCGAGGCATGCCGCGCGTACAGATGAAGAAGGTTGAGGTCCCGTTCATCAAATGTCTTGTCTTCCGTCTTGTAGAAAACCGTGAGCCCACCCAGGTCCTCCCACTCGTAAATGAGCGGAACATAGGCCAGGCTGCGGATGCCAAGGGAATAGAGGGCAAGCGAATTAACCCGGGAATCCATGAGCGGATCGTTCGAGAAGAAGGCCTCTTTTCTCGCCGTCTGCGGGATGAGCCAGTTCTGGGACCCCCGCTTCATCTCCTTGTGAAACCCGAGATCCTTATGATAGATGAAATTCTTGATAGAGCCCGGTTCGAGTGATGTTTGGAGGAGCGATCCTGCCGCGCCGGTAATGTCCACGGCGCCCTCACAGATCACTTTGATGGAGTCATTGATCTTCAAGGACTGATTCAGCCGAAGGCTCATATTGTACAAATAGCTGATTTCCTTGCTGCGCTCTTCCATCTCGAGATAGCTGAGCGCCTTAGCCAGGGCAAGGGCGGCCTGGTTGACGAGGGTCTTGATAATCTGGAGGTCCACGTCGGAAAACGATTGGTCCCGAAACACGCAGACATCGGCAAGGCCGATCACCCGGTCCTTGACGACTATCGGCATGACGATCGTGTGGCGGATCTTGTCGCCGGCCATTGCCTGGCGTATCAGGCTCTGCGCCGAACCCTCCCCGGTGCCCGGGGCTTCCTCGTCGCTCGCTGAGACCAGTACCGGCCCGGTCATCGAGCGTGCTGCTTCACCGAGCGAAGCGCTGATGCCTTTTCCCGCCGAGAGCACCGGCATTTCGTCTATGTTTTTGAGATAATACAGTTCACAGACCACGGGGGAGAACAGAAAGAGCGAGGCAACGTCCGTCTCGGCGATCTTTTTTAGACGGTCCAGGGTGATGTCCATGATCTCGCCGACATCGAGTGACGCGTTCAGGCTGTCCGTAAATTCCGAAAGGAGTGATACATATTCTATCGAATCCCGCAGTTTATTCTCAAGGGGCTTTGTTTCAGATACATTCACCTTTTCTTCAGGGTACAGCGCGCGGTGAATGGAGGTCTTCAATCCCTGGATATCGATCGGCTTGATCATGTAATCGCAGACTCCCCGGTGCTGCGCCTTGACCGCCGTGTCCAGGGAGCCATATCCCGTTATCACCATGATCTTCGGGCGGGGCGCTATGGATCTGAGCCGTTCCACCATTTCCATCCCGTCCATTCCGGGCATCCTGATATCGGTGATGACCAGGTCATACTGCTTCTGCTTGAGAATGTCGAGGGCCTCGTTGCCGTCATGGGCACAATCCACCTGATATCCTTCATTAACCAGGATAGCGCTGAGGCTGTCGAGTATCATATCTTCGTCGTCAACAAGGAGAATCGTGTCGGGCATTGCTTTTCCCCCAGAGAGGTAAAAACCACACAGAAAGCCTGTAAGCAGTACAGACAGTGTACTCTTTGCAAGAGCGGTGCCCGATGAATTTTATCAACTTTTCAATTAGTTAGCTTGACTGGCACGTTTGAGGTGACGGGTTTTGGACAGCTTTTTTGAAGAGATTCAGGACTGGAAAGGATTAACTCATTGATTTATATAAGTAACAAGTCTGTCTAATTCTGGACAGCAATCACTTCTCTGTCGTCATAGGGGGTGGAACGGTCTTCCGCCGAAACGCCGCCCTCCAGTCTCTCTTCTGCGACGATGCCGTGCTTCTGGATTTTACTGTAGAGGGTGGACCGGGGTATCCGGAGAATTTTTGCCGCAAGGTGTTTGTTGCCGCTGCATTCTTTCAATGCCTTTACAATCAGTTCTTTTTCCGTTTCTTTGAGGGACAGCGATTCCTTCGCATCCTGCAGGGGCATCGATACTTTTCCCTGGATCGTTTCCGGAAGGTCATGGGGCATTATCTGTGATCCTTTTGCCATGACCATGGCATACTCGACGGCATTCACCAACTCCCGGACATTCCCCGGCCAGGAATACGCCCTCAGCATATCGAGGGCCGCTGACGAAACGGATTTGACCGTGCTGCGCCCTTTGTAGCGTTCGACGAAGTAATTCACGAGAATGGGAATATCGCTTCCCCGTTCATGCAGTTCAGGCAGCGAAAGGGAAATCACATTCAGCCGGTAGTACAGGTCGTCCCGGAACAGCTTTTTCTCGACGGCATCCATAAGATCGACGTTCGTCGCGGCAATCAGCCTGAAGTCGACATGAATCGCCTTTGTTCCGCCGATGCGCTGAAAACATCTCTCCTCGATCACTCGCAGAAGTTTCACCTGGGAGCTGAGGGGCATGGTATCGATCTCATCGAGAAAGAGCGTGCCACCCGCAGCGGCTTCCACCCTGCCGATGACCCGCTGAATGGCCCCGGTGTAGGCGCCCTTCTCATGTCCGAACAGTTCATTTTCAATCAGGGTTTCGGTAAATACGCCGCAGTTGACCGCCTGGAACGGTCCCTCGGAACGGCTGGAACAGTCGTGGACCGCCCTCGCCACGAGTTCTTTCCCCGTCCCGCTCTTTCCCTGAATGATAACCGTGCTGTCCGAGGGGGCGATGTTCTTGATGATCTGCTTGATGCGCTCGACTTTCGGGTGGGAACCGATGATCTCGAAATTTTTCCTGAGTTTGCGGATCTCGTCTTTAAGCTGCCTGTTTTCCACGAGAGACTGATAATAGGCACGCGCCCGGTCCAGTATCTGGAGAAGGTGCGGGGGAGAATAGGGCTTGGTAAGGAAATCAAAGGCGCCCATCTTCATGGCTTCAACGGCAAAATCAATCGTCCCTTTGCCGCTCACCATGATGACCTGGGTTTCCGGCGTGTTTTCCTTCACGGACTTCAGGAGTTCGTTCCCCGTAATGTCCGTGAGCATGAGGTCGGTAATGACGACGGCAAATTGCTCACTACCCACCAACTCCAAGGCCTTCGTGCCGTTTTCTGCCAGACTCACCTCATAGGCATTGCCACGGCTCACAATCGCCTGCAGCGAATCGAGGACCAGTGGCTCATCATCGACGAGCAGGACCTTCGGCTTCTCAGTCATTCTTTACGCACCCTCGCATTTCCTGTAAATCCATGAATTAAGCGGGAAGAGAGCAACTCTATTCATTATACGACCCCTCAGACAGCAACGGGACGGCAATGAACGTTACTTCATATATACACTATTTTTCTGCGAATAACCAGGATTTTCTCGTTATCTCCGGGCGATAACTACTGGAACTGAATATCTCTGCATCAATATGCAACATTCAATTCGTACTTTCAATCCTCAATGAACACCCTTTTTCACCCTCCCTGCCGGACCGGGAAGGACAAGCGTGAATGTGGATCCCGCCCCCTCAGTGCTCGCCACACGGATTTCACCGTCGTGATGATTGATGATATTATAGCATATTGTGAGTCCCAGTCCGCTTCCCCGCTTTCCCGTCGTCTTTTTGGTGGTAAAGAAGGGTTCGAACAATTTCGGAAGGTTCGCCTCTGGAATACCGCTACCCGTGTCCGTAAACTCCAGGACACAGGTCTCCTTCGAAGCGCGGGTGGAAATAGTCAAGGTGCCCCCCTCCGGCATGGCGTCGAGGGCATTCAGAATGAGGTTGAGGAAGACCTGCTGAAGCATTCGCTCAGACCCCATGACCATTCCGTTGCTCCATTGATACTCTTTCTGTATGCGGATCTGTTTTTCCTGCAGATACTTTGCCGAAAACTCGAGTGAGGCGTCAATGACGGTGTGCAGATCGAGGGGGACGAACGTATCGATCTGCGGCCGGGCGAACTCGAGGAGATCACGCGTCAGGGTGGCCAGGTTGTCGATTCCCGCTTCGATTTTATCGAGGTATTCATGTTTGTCAAATTCAGCGGGCAGCGATTCGGAAAGGAGATAGAGGTAATTATTGATGTAGTCGAGGGGGTTATTGATCTCGTGCGCGATCTCCGCGGCCAGGGTCCCGACAGCCGCCATGGTCTCCGTCTGCACCAGTTTATCCTGGAGGGACTTCTGATCGGAAATATCGCGAAAAATATGAACCGCCCCCTGCATTGCTCCGGAAGAATCACAGTAGGGAAAAAGGGACGCGGCAAACAGCGAATCACCGATCGGTATCTCCGTTTCGTGCGTTGACGGCCGGCCGGTTTCGAGGACGGCTGCAAACGGGCATGCCTCCGGCGGCTCGGACGTTCCGTGGATGATCTCATGACAGGAGACACCGATAAGCTCATCATAGGACTTTTCCAGCCGCGCGCTAAACGCGCGGTTAACACGGGTGATCTTCAACTCGGTATCGAGGATGCAGATCATGTCCTGGATAGAATCAAAAGTGTTCTGCCAGTCGGCCTTGGCCTTGATGACCATGCCATTGAGCGTATTGAGTTCCTGGTTTTTCTTCTCCAGCTCCTGGTACATAAGCGTCCGGTCCAGGGAAATGCTGAACCGTTCCAGAAGAAACTGAACAAGCGCCACGTCCCGGCCGGTAAAGGGAAGCGGCTCGATCCGGGCCAGCCAGAGCACTCCGGCGAGTTCTCCCTGACGCCGCATGGGCATAAGCAGCTGTGAGGCAAAGGCCGAAAGCGTACGGTCACAAAGGTTGATAGGCGAACCCGACGAAAGGACCTCATCCAGAAGAGGAGAGCGGAGGGCGGGTTCCGCTTCCTGCTTCCCTTCCTTCCCGCCGGGGCCGAAGGAAGATGCAATGACGAGTTCTCCGCCCGTGAGGAGATGGAGCGATACGCGGCTGCAGCTGAATTTATCAAACAGCCCGGAGAGAAAGGCGTCCGTTTCCGCTTGCAGATTGAGCGAGGAGCCCGAACTGAACAACAGCTCGTTCAGTTCGGCGAGCGCCTCGATCATTCCCTTCTTCGTCTTATTTTCCTGATACGGCATAGCACACCGGCCCTGATCGTACCAAGCAGCATTGCGGACATGATACCCGTGACGCGACGCAACACTGGGCCGACAAGGTTACAAACGGCCCTCCTTGAAGCGGTCCAGCATAATTCTTATGCTTGTTTGCATTCGTTTGATCGAGAGGGCCAGATCGCCGAGCTCGTCGCTGCTTGTTACGGTGATCTCCTTTTCCATTTCTCCCTTGCTGATGTCATTACTGATTTGGGTCAGATACCTGATGGTGGCGGTCATGCGCTTCGAAAGCACAATAGGAACGAATACGCCCCAGAGTACGGCAAGTATTGAGATGATCTGGATGGTCAATTGGGTCCTGCTCTGCGTCTTCGCCAGTACCTCCCGTCCTTTTTCGACCTCGGCCAATCCGTACTGAGACATCTTTACCGCGATGTCTTCAAGAATATGGGTTTTTTCCTTGAAGGTCCCATATTCCGCCCGGTTTACCGTATCATACGATCCCGTCCGCTTGAATTTGACAACAACGCTGGCAAAGAGTGTCTCGTTCTCATCCATGACCTTCCTCGCCTTCGCAACCAGGGCAAACATCTCCGCGTTATTTTCGCCGAGAAAAAGCCTTTCCAGCTCGTCTAAATATCCCCGTATTTTATTATAAGCGCCCTTCCATTTGGTGATATACTTGGCCTGTTTGGCCCTATTGTTCGGGAAAATAAAAAATTCTTTCTCTGCCCTGCGGGAGTGCGCAAGTTCCTTATCAAAATAACTGGCAAATTCCAGTACCCGGCTGTTCACGGTAACCAGGTAATCCGTTGTTTTGCGCAGACTGTTAAACCCCCACAACGACACGCCGACGATGATGACGGTGATCACCGTCCCGCTTAAAAAAGCGATGAGATATTTGGTCTGTATCCTCATAGGCACCTCTTTTCCCCTTCTCACTCGTACGACGAATGCCGCAAGCAACGGTCCGTGCCTGCACGAGACAGTCGCTGTGGGGGATGACGTTTCGCAAGGCGCGAGCCCGCCGACTACGGGTACACGATCGCAACTATCACGTGCATGATCGTGACGGCGATAAGAAGGAAACGCGGTGTTACCCCAGGTCCGTCATTTTCTGATCCTTGGTGAATTCGATTGATTTCGTATCTTTCATTGTGGAAAGTTTTATGATGACCTCACGGATGCGCAGGGCCATATCATAGATGATCGAAAACTTGTTCCGCAACTCGGGATCCACGGCTTCGTCCTCCCGGTACAGCTCGGCCCAGTTTACGATAACGTTCAGCGGATTATTAATCTCGTGCTCCACCGCTCTCGTTACTTCCCCGAGGGCCGCCAGGCGTTCCGCCTTTATCACCCGGTCGTGCGAAACCTGAATGTTGCGGTCCGCTTCTACCAGTCGTTCATAACACCACCACATGTTGATGCCGACGGCCACCTGCCTCCCGATGGCAACGGCGAGCTGGATTTGTTCATTGTTAAAGGGCGCGCGCTCCCACTGGCGTTCTTCACCAAAAAGGATAACGCCCACGTTTTCCGCGGCAATCCGGATCGGCACCACGAGGAGTGACCGTGTGTGGCGGCTTATGATCTTCCTCAGTTCCTGGTCGACCTCATCCGTTTCGAGACGCCAGACCTTCGGCTGTCTCGTCTCAAGGACTTCCCGTATCCCGGCGAGTGCATCGGGCGCATAGACCGAACCGATGGCCGGCTCCCACGTCAGTGTTCTGACCGGACAGGCAATCCGCGTCGTGAGGTTCGCCTTATCATCAAAAAGCATGACCATACAATAGGTTGACGGAAGATGGTCTTTCAGGCTCTCGGATAGCGATTCTAGGAGCGCGTCTTTCTCCATGTCCTTGAGGAGTGTGGACGTTACTTCATAGAGGTCGGAAAGCTGCGTATTCAACTCCTGAAGCACCCGGTTCTTCTTGAGCACGAACCGTGTTACTCCGTAAAGAACGTAGGTCCCCAGGTAAAAAAACAGGACCGTCACTGCCGATAGGGCAACATGGCGAGGCTCAAAATCACTGTAGATAAAGGGAAGGAGATAAAAAATGGACACCACCGTTGTAATCGACAACATTTCCCTGAGATTATAAAAGTAGGAAAACAGGATAATCAAAAAAAAGAGCAGATCGTAACTGCTCCTCGCGCCGCCCGTTACGAACACGAGCAGGGACAGCAGGGAGCAGCTGGTGAGAAGATGGACCAGCGTAAACACCCGGGGCTCAAAACGATCCCAGGGGAAGAGGTGCAGAAAAACGATCATGCCGACGGTAAACAGGGTAAGAGCGATCAGTCCGAAGCGGCCGGGGGCCACTTCGTGAGGTAGATAGATCGTTGATCCCACCAAGAGGATGCTGAAGAAAAAAAACCGGGCGGCTACGCGAGCCATGGCCACACCAATGCCCGGCGCAATACGTGGAGCAAGAAAAGCCATAGAACCCTCCGAAGGTAATAGTAAAAGTATACACAAGGTTCCTCACTTGTCAAGGTAGCGCGGTGTCAAAAGAGCACAAGAACGCAGGCTGATACTGCTTCATCCTGTCGTAACGGCATCGCGGCCGGTTCCTGCCAGCGAGCATCGCGAGGAACATCGCGAAAGGGCCCGGCAGTCGCGTATTCACACGGTAGACAGGATGAACAGGATAAAGCAGGATGGGAAGAGCGAAAAACCGGACGAAAGACAAGTTGCGCTGATTCCTGTATAATAAGATCGAACACCTTGTGAAAGATTAGAAATCACACTGAATACGGGGGAAAGAACAGTGAAAAGCTATCGGAAGGAACTCTGGTTTACTGTGCCGACCCGGCGGGCATTCATCAATATTACACCCCAGGTGGAAGAATGTCTGCGGGACAGTGGCATCCGGGAAGGCCTCATCCTCTGCAATGCGATGCATATCACGGCTTCCGTCTTCATTAACGATGATGAGTCCGGGCTCCACCACGACTACGACGTATGGCTCGAACAGCTGGCGCCCCATGAGCCGGTGTCCCAGTACCGCCACAATGCCGGCGAAGACAATGCCGACGCCCACATGAAACGGCAGATCATGGGCCGAGAAGTCGTTGTTGCCGTAACGGACGGAAGGTTGGACTTCGGCACGTGGGAGCGGATCTTCTACGGCGAGTTCGACGGAAGAAGAAAAAAGCGCGTACTGGTGAAGATCATCGGTGAGTGATATGATTGCGATCTTTTCATCAAATATTTTATGCCACAGAGATAGCCGAAGATGGACGCGGATAAATACGAATAAAAGTTTTAGCCGCGAATTGACGCGAATAACAGCATTAATGGGACGCGGAAAGGGCGGATTATGTAATTATCTGGAGCCGTGCATCGAAGCAAAAGCCGGTACTCGTCGCTTCTGCTGGCCTGCTCACTGGTCTTCTGTCGGACTCGCAAGTCGAAACCCGCAATTCGACTCTTTCATTCCTCACTCCGCACTCCGAAATTCGTTGGGCCACTCGTGAGCGCTGATTCTCGCGAATAAAAAGTAGAATATTTTACTTTTTTTATCTAAATTCGAGTCAATTCGTGCAAACTCGCGGCTACACAAGTTTTGGCTTCTTAAATCACTGTCAATCCGAGTCGCTTAGTCCCGCCTTGGCGGGATTGGGTATCCGTGGCAAATATGTCTTTTTTTTTAAAAATAAGCGTTCAGCCGTCCTCCATAAACGAAACCTTCCTGGTCCTGGGTTGCCCGGTAATCATCAAGAATATACTGCACG
>Ga0209633_10003174_pt1 | contig 15295 bp, 11 predicted proteins | sample Cruoilmetagenom1_FD_187290 | JGI IMG/M metagenome (GOLD analysis project Ga0209633, IMG submission 187290) | Oil polluted marine microbial communities from Coal Oil Point, Santa Barbara, California, USA - Sample 1 (SPAdes) (version 2) | ecosystem: Environmental > Aquatic > Marine > Oil seeps ... | reverse complement strand
GTGATGTAAGTATTCAAAAAGGTCAATATGGTTTAATGCAACCAACTATTAACCCATTATTTAATACACGTCAATTTCAAGATACTTTGCTAAAGTGGATTGGTAGTAGTCAATCTTATTATGATTATATCAAAACATATTGGAATACCTCTGTTTTGAAAGGTAAGTCTTGGAATCAAGCTTTACATGACGGTTTTGTGTCAAGTTCAATTTCTTCTGTAGAGTCATCTCTTGTAGGCGAAAATGGATCATCAGAAAATAAAATAAACTATGCCAGTGCCTTGTCTGCATTAGCATCTGTAAAAGGATCAGAATTAGAATTAGCCTTATATACTAAAGTAGGTTTAGGGGATGGTCAAATGGCAAATAATCCTTGGTTACAAGAATTGCCAGATCCAATCACTAGAACTACTTGGGATAATTATTTATTAATATCACGAGTAGATGCTGAGGCTAAAGGCTTAAAAAATTGGACGGTTTCCGACGGTGCTTTAAATGGTGATAAAGTTAACCTTACTGTTAATGGGGTAACAATTGCAAATGTGCCGGTATATATACAGCCTGGGCAGGCTCCCGGAAGTGTTGGTTTGGCCTTAGGATATGGTAGAGCAAAAGGTGTAAATACCAATATGATTGTTGGAGTAAATGCCTATCCATTATTTCAAAATTTTAATGCTCATCAAGCTATAAGTATTGAGAAAACTGAAGGAGTTCATGAGTTTGCTTGTGTTCAGTTGCAACATACTATAATGGGTAGAGAAGATGAAATTACCAAGGAAACTACCTTGGCAGATTTTGTTTCTAAACCTAAAGAAGAATGGAATGCAAAAGCACATGTATCTCAAGATCATCAATTGGTTGAAATTGATAAAGTTGATTTATGGGAGAAATTTGATGATAGTCTTGGTACCAAATTTAATTTATCGATTGATTTAGCAACTTGTACTGGTTGTGCGGCTTGTGTTATTGCTTGTCACGCAGAGAATAACGTACCAGTAGTTGGTAAACATGAAATTAGAGTAAGTAGAGATATGCATTGGCTGCGTATTGATAGATACTACAGTTCCGATATGACGGTTGAAAAAGGAAAAGAAGAAGGAATTTATGGAAGTGGAGGCTTTTTTGATGCACAAATACAACCTTCAGATAATCCGGAAGTAGCTTTTCAACCGGTAATGTGTCAACATTGTGACCATGCACCTTGTGAAACGGTTTGTCCGGTTGCAGCAACATCTCATGGAATGCAAGGTCAAAATCAAATGGCCTATAACCGCTGTATTGGTACACGTTACTGTGCGAATAATTGTCCTTATAAAGTACGTAGATTTAACTGGTTTAAATATTTTGATAATAATGAGTTTGATTTTAACATGAACAATGATCTAGGTAGAATGGTACTGAACCCTGATGTGGTTGTACGATCTCGTGGTGTGATGGAAAAATGTTCTATGTGTATTCAAATGACTCAAGCTACAATTTTAAAAGCTAAAAAAGAAGGAAGACCTGTAAAGGATGGAGAATTTGAAACGGCATGTTCTAATGCTTGTAGTACAGGTGCTATGGTCTTTGGTGATGTTAATGATAGCGAAAGTAAAGTAGCTCATGTTAAAGAAGATGATAGAACGTTCCATCTTTTAGAATTTGTGGGTACAAAACCAAATGTATTTTATCAATTAGATGTAAGAAATACAAACGAAGCATAATATTAATTAAGAATAGAATATAAATTATGGGTCATTACGAAGCACCTATTAGAGAGCCAATTATAGTTGGAAACAAAACGTATCACGATATAACAGTTGATGTTGCTGCTCCAATTGAAGGTAAAGCCAACAAAAGTTGGTGGATAGCTTTTACAATTGCTTTAATTGCAATGCTCTGGGGATTTGGAGCAATTGCTTACACAATAGGCACCGGGATTGGTGTTTGGGGTTTGAACAATAAAATTAACTGGGCATGGGATATCACCAACTTTGTATGGTGGGTAGGTATCGGTCACGCCGGTACACTGATTTCTGCAGTACTATTATTGTTCCGTCAGAAATGGAGAATGGGCATCAACCGTTCTGCCGAGGCTATGACCATATTTGCAGTGTTCCAAGCAGGTTTATTTCCTATGATACACATGGGTAGAATTTGGAATGCGTTTTACACATTACCAATACCAAATCAGTTAGGCTCGCTTTGGGTAAACTTTAATTCTCCATTATTATGGGATGTATTTGCCATTTCAACCTATTTAACAGTATCAGTGGTTTTTTGGTGGACAGGTCTATTACCAGATTTGGCAATGATTAGAGATAGAGCAACAAAACCTTTTCAAAAGAAAATTTATAGTTTATTGAGTTTTGGATGGACAGGTAGAGCTAAGGACTGGCAGCGTTTTGAAGAAGTTTCATTAGTTCTAGCCGGTTTAGCAACACCATTAGTACTGTCTGTGCATACCATTGTATCCTTTGACTTTGCTACTTCGGTAATCCCGGGTTGGCATAGTACTGTGTATCCCCCTTACTTTGTTGCAGGTGCCGTATTTTCAGGATTTGCCATGGTACAAACCTTATTGTTAATCATGCGTAAGGTATCTAACTTAGAAGGATATATAACACGTGTTCATATTGAGAATATGAATAAAGTAATATTGGTAACAGGTGGTATAGTTGCTGTAGCTTATTTATCAGAATTCTTTGTAGGCTGGTACACAGGTAGTAGTTATGAAGACTTCACTTATTTATCTTGGGGTGCAGCTACCGGACCTTATTGGTGGGCTTTTTGGGCATTGATTATCTGTAATTCAGTAATCCCTCAGTTGCTTTGGTTTAAAAAAATTCGTACCAATTATATTTATACATTCATTATCGCTATTTTTATCAATATAGGGATGTGGTTTGAACGTTTTGATATTATTGTGATTAACTTAAGTAGAGGACATTTACCTTCAACTTGGTCGCAATTTTCTCCTACCTTTATTGATATAAGTATTTTCTTAGGTACTATTGGATTCTTCTTTGTGTTGTTCTTATTGTATGCAAGAACTTTCCCAGTAATTGCACAGGCAGAGGTAAAATCTATTTTAAAATCATCAGGAGATAATTTTAAAAGAGAAAGAGATAACCCGAGTGCTGTAAAAACTCAGGTTAAAGAAGAGCCGATTGTAGTAAAAGAAGAGATTAAAATTGAAGAACCCAAAGCTGACGATAAACAATCTAAAACGAATAGTTTATTAGATAAATTAGGCAGCTTTGATATCAACACACAACAACCAGACGACCTTAAAAAGGTTAAAGGAATTGGTCCGTTAATGGAAAAAACTTTAAATCAAATAGGTATTTATAGTTTTGACCAAGTGAGTAAAATGACAAATAATGAATACGACTTGTTAGATTCAATTACGGGTACTTTTCCAGGAAGGGCTCAAAGAGATGATTGGGCAGGTCAAGCTAATAAACTTAAATCATAATTATGAGTTCTAAAGTAATACACGCTTTGTATGATGATGATGATGTATTAATGACAGCTGTTAAAGAAGTGCGTGCAGCTCACCATCATATAGAAGAAGTCTATACACCGTTTCCTGTACATGGTTTAGATAGAGCTATGGGTTTAGCACCAACAAAAATAGCCATAACATCATTTATTTATGGTATTACAGGCTTATGCTTTTCTATCTGGTTTTTAAATTTGATTATGATTCAAGATTGGCCTCAAAACATAGGTGGTAAACCTAGTTTTAGTTTTGCTGAAAATATGCCTGCGTTTGTACCGGTTATGTTTGAAATGACGGTGTTTTTTGCAGCACATCTTATGGTTATTACTTTTTACATGCGTAGTAAAATTTGGCCATTTCAAACGGCAAGTAATCCAGATCCTAGAACTACTGACGATAAGTTTTTAATGGAAATAGCTGTTGATGGTAATGAAAGTGAATTGACTTCATTATTAGAAAAAACAGGAGCAATAGAAATTACAGTAAAAGAAAATCACTAAAATGAAAAGCTTTATTAAAATAACATCAATATTCGTTTTAATTGTTGCATTGGTATCATGTAATTCTGAACAAAGAAATAGAAAGGTACAATATATGGGCGATACTGATATGTATGATGCCATACCTTATGAAGCCTATTCTGCAGATCATCCTGTTTTTAAGAACGGAATGTCAGCACAAGCACCTGTTGAGGGTACAATTGCAAGAGGTAAAGTGCCTTATGATTATATGGATAATGAAGCAGGTTATCAAAAAGCAAAAGATTCATTGATATCTCCGCTAAAAGTTAAGGCACCATTAGATTCAATTTACAGAGTTTCTAAAGCCAACTTAGCTCAAGGCAAACACTTATACGATATTTACTGTGCTACTTGTCATGGTTTACAAGGAGATGGTCAAGGTGATCTAGTTAAAAACGAGAAATTTTTAGGCGTGCCTAATTATAAAGATAGAGTCATAACAGAAGGTAGTATTTACCATGTAATTATGTATGGAAGAAATTTGATGGGTTCGCATGCCTCTCAACTAAATGCAAAGGAAAGATGGCAAGTAACACATTATGTTGAACAATTGAGAAAAGATTTATTAAAATAAACGGTTAGCCGGAATTAAGATAAGATATGTACACATTTTCAAGTAAATTAAAAACTTTTTCTATTGCATTGGTCATCCTTGGTGCTTTAGGGATAGGTTACGGTTTTTTTACTGCACCAAAAACAACTGATGATATTAAAGAAATGATGCAACATGCTGAAGAAACGCATGGAACAACAACAGAACATGTTGCTGATACCGGCCATAAAGCTCCGGTTAGTGAACATGGAACTGCAGATGAACACGCTGTAACGGCTGATTCACATGATGCTCATGCTGATGAACATCATTTGGAGCATGTATTGATGCAGTCTCAAAATAGACCATGGTCGGCAGTTTATGTGGCGATGTTATTCTTTTTATTGATAGCAGTTTGTGTGTTGGTTTTTTATGCCATGCAAAGGGCTGCTTCTGCAGGATGGTCACCAGTATTATTTAGAGTGATGGAAGGCATCACAGCATATATTTTACCAGGTTCATTAATAGTATTGGCTTTTTTAATATACTCGTCAGTAGGTCATGGCAATCATATGTTTGCTTGGATGTATACCAGTATTGATCCAACAGCAGAAAATTATGATTTTGCAATGGAAACCAAAGATTGGTGGTTAAACCTTCCGGGTTGGTTGATCAGGTCAGTAATTTACGTACTAATTTGGGTTGGTTTTAGACATTTAATGGTTAAAAATTCCAGGGCTCAGGATAATGCTACAGATATAAAACATTTCAATAAGAATTTTAAATATTCAGTTATATTTTTAGCCTTATTTTTAGTATCAGAATTGTTTATGGCATTTGACTGGTTGATGGCTATAGACCATCACTGGTTTAGTCAATTATATCCATTCTATGTATTTTCAAGTATGTTAGTATCGGCAATTACGGTAATTGCCTTGGTAACTATGTATTTAAGATCAAAAGGAGCATTGCCTAATGTAAACGATAGTCATGTTCACGATTTAGGTAAATACATGTTTGGTTTTAGTATATTTTGGACATATTTATGGTTTGATCAATTTATGTTACAATGGTATGCAAATATTCCAGAAGAAGTAGTATATTTTATGCCGAGATTATTAGGTAGTTATCAGCCTCTATTTATTGGAATGCTGATTATGAACTTTGTATTTCCGGTATTAATTTTAATGAATAAAGATTATAAAAATAAACCATGGTTTTTGGCAATTTCCGGATTGGTAATTTTAGCAGGGCATTATATTGATCTCTTTGTTATGGTTGCTCCTGGTACTGTAGGAAATGAATTGCATTTCGGAATTCCCGAAATTGGTGCGATACTATTCTTTTTAGGATTGTTTTTATATGTAGTATTTAATGCATTAACAAAAGTTCCACTTCATGCTAAAGGAAATCCATTTATGAAAGAAAGTGAAGTTTACCATTATTATTAAAAATTATCAAAACAAGAAATGAAGGCACTATTTTTTATTATAATTTTCGTAGTATTAATTGTTGCATCTTGGCAATTTGTCAAGCTGTTAGGCTTGACTAAAGTTGACGATCAGACGGCTACAGAAAAAGAGAATAATATCAATGGTTGGTTGATGTTAGGTCTAATGGCATTTATTTATGGCTTAATGTTAAATAGTTTGATAGGCCATAAAGATGTGTTATTACCACAATTATCGGCATCAGCCGAAGGTCATCATATAGATGTGCTATTTAAACTTACAATGGGATTGATCTTGGTAGTTCAGTTTATCATTCAATTTATATTGTTCTTTTTTACTTTTAAGTATAGAGGAATTCATAATAGAAAGGCGTACTTTTTTGCTGATAGTCATAAGCTGGAAACTATCTGGACCGTGATACCTACAATTGTACTTTCCGGATTGATTATCTATGGACTTTGGACATGGAATCATGTTATGGATTCTTCTGATGCTGAAAATCCTTTAATAGTTGAATTATATGCAAAGCAATTTCAATGGGAAGCTCGTTATGCGGGTGCCGATAACGAATTAGGTAATGCCAATGTTCGTTTTATTGAAGGTTTAAATACGATGGGTGTTGATTTTTCTGATAAAAATGCATCTGATGACGTTCCTTTAACTGTAGGTGAAGGTAAATTTGTTAAAGAATTACATCTTCCAAAAGACAGAAAAGTAATCTTTAAATTACGCTCTCAAGATGTTTTACACTCTGCATATATGCCTCACTTTAGAGCCCAAATGAATTGCGTGCCGGGTATGGTTACTGAAATGGCTTTTACACCTAGCGTTACAACTGCTGAAATGAGATTAGATAAAGATACGCAAGCAAAGTTTAAACATATTAATGTGCTGAGAAAAGAAAAAGGGGAAGAAGAAGTTGAATTTGACTACTTATTGCTCTGTAATAAAATATGTGGTTCTTCACATTATAATATGCAATTGAAAATAGTTGTTGATGAAGAACCTGATTTTAACAAATGGTTGGCTACTCAAAAAACATTTGCTCAAACTAAATAAATAATAAAAAATTAATATTTAACAATATGTCAGATCATCATCATAAAGAAACTTTTGTAACGAAGTATATCTTTAGTCAAGATCATAAAATGATTTCCAAACAATACCTGATAACGGGTATTATTATGGGTGTTATAGGTGTGTTTATGTCTATGTTATTTCGTTTGCAATTGGCCTATCCTGAACAGTCTTTCAGCATTATTGAAGCTTTTTTAGGAAGGGCTGGTGAAGGTGGTGTAATGACCCCAGACATGTATTTGTCTTTAGTGACCATACATGGTACTATTATGGTGTTTTTTGTACTAACAGCAGGTCTAAGTGGTACGTTTAGTAATTTATTAATACCCTTGCAAATTGGTGCACGCGACATGGCATCTGGTTTTTTGAATATGGTGTCTTACTGGCTATTCTTTTTATCAAGTGTGATCATGGTAGCATCATTGTTTATTGAAACTGGTCCTGCTTCTGCGGGTTGGACTATCTATCCACCATTGAGTGCTTTACCGCAGGCCATTGCCGGTTCCGGTTTGGGAATGACACTATGGCTAATCTCTATGGCTATATTTATTGCCTCTTCATTATTGGGAGCTTTAAATTATATTGTTACCGTCTTGAATTTAAGAACTAAAGGGATGAAAATGACGAGATTGCCGTTGACCATTTGGGCATTTTTTGTTACTGCAATTATTGGTGTGGTTTCTTTCCCTGTATTATTATCGGCGGCTTTATTGTTAATTTTTGATAGAAGTTTTGGAACTTCTTTCTATTTGTCGGATATTTATTTAGCTGGAGAAGTACTACATTATAAAGGTGGTTCGCCTGTACTTTTTGAACACTTATTTTGGTTCTTGGGCCATCCTGAAGTGTATATTGTTATTTTACCTGCTATGGGCATTGTTTCTGAAGTGCTAGCCGTAAATTCTCGTAAACCGATATTTGGATATAGAGCAATGATCATATCTATTATTGCTATAGCATTTCTATCTACTATTGTATGGGGGCATCACATGTTTGTTACTGGAATGAATCCGTTTCTGGGTTCAGTATTTACCTTTACAACTTTATTAATTGCCATTCCTTCTGCAGTAAAATCTTTCAATTGGATTACCACCATCTGGAAAGGTAATATACAAATGAATCCGGCGATGTTATATTCAATTGGTTTTGTTTCTACTTTTATTACCGGTGGATTAACAGGATTAATATTAGGAGATAGTGCATTAGATATAAATGTACACGATACTTATTTTGTAATAGCACATTTTCATTTAGTAATGGGTGTATCTGCTATTTTTGGAATGTTTGCAGGTGTCTATCATTGGTTTCCTAAAATGTATGGTAGAATGATGAATAAAGACTTAGGATACCTTCATTTTTGGTTGACAGCCATTGCTGCTTATGGCGTATTTTTCCCTATGCATTTTGTCGGATTGGCAGGTTTACCTCGACGTTATTATAACAACACAGCTTTTCCTATTTTTGATGATTTAGCAGATATCAATAAATTAATGACCGTTTTTGCTATTATTGGTGGTTTGGCTCAAATTATATTTTTAGCTAATTTTTTCTTTAGTATATCTAAAGGGAAAAAAGCGAGTAAAAATCCATGGAAAGCAAATACGTTAGAATGGACAACGCCGATAGAACATATGCATGGTAACTGGCCTGGAGAAATACCAGCTGTGCATCGTTGGGCTTATGATTATAGTAAGTTAGATGAAAATGGAGAGTTATGGGGTGGTCAAGATTTTACGCTTCAAACGGTTCCAATTAGGAATGGAGAGGAAGAGTTTTAATCTTTAAATAAGATAATTAATTAAAAAGCAGCCATATTATTTATGACTGCTTTTTTATTTCTCTATATTTGAACAACATAACAATAAAGACCCATGCGACTCCATAAAAAAATTCTAATATTCTTAGCAATTGTATTGATCCTCCTATTGGCAGGAGGATTCATCTTTAAAAATAGCTTAAAACCGACCTATAATGGTGAATTAGCACTTAGCTCATTACAGGATAAAGTAGAAGTCTTTTATGATGATTATGGTGTGCCTCATATTTATGCTCAAAATGAATTAGATGCTCGTAGAGCTTTAGGTTATGTACACGCACAAGACAGGCTTTGGCAAATGGAAGTGATGAGACGTATAGCTGCTGGAAGATTATCAGAATTGTTTGGGGAAAAATTAATTAGAACTGATAAATTTTTCTCAGGCTTAGGTATTGAAGAAGCATCAGAAAAAACCATTCAACAGTTGGACAAAAATAGTGAGGCTTATCAATTAACCATGGCATATTTAGATGGCGTAAATCAATTTATCAATAACGGAACTACACCTATTGAGTTTTATGCATTGGGAATAGTGAAAGAAGAATATACCTTAAAAGATGTGTATAATGTGTTTGGATACATGTCATTTAGTTTTGCTCAGGCTCACAAAACAGATCCGTTAATGACTGAAATCAAAGAAAAATTAGGTGCTGATTATTTACAGGAATTAAATATTCCCTTAGATAATATTACACTTATTAAAAATCAGAAAAACGGAATTCTTGAAACCAAATTGGCACAAGCAATAAATGAAATATATAAGCAATTACCAATCTCTCCATTTATTGGGAGCAACAGTTGGGTTATTGCTCCGGAAAAAACTAAAAATGGTAAGGTTATTTTTGCTAATGATCCACATATAGGTTTTGCCCAACCATCGGTTTGGTATCAATCTCATATAAAAACACCTAATTATGAGATGTATGGATATAATTTAGCCTTAACTCCTTTTCCTTTATTAGCACATAACAGAGAATATGCATATGGATTGACCATGTTTGAAAATGATGATATCGATTTCTATTTTGAAGAAGATCATCCCAATAACTCGAATCAATATCAAACACCTAACGGATTGGAATCCTATAAAATTAAAAAAAAGGTAATTAAAATTAAGGGTGGAGAATCTATAAGTTATAATGTTAAAGTAAGTAAACACGGGCCAATTATGAATAGTATTATTGACCATATTAATGATAAACGACCCATTGCAATGGATTGGGTTTATACAAGCCTGCCAAATAAAATGTTAGATGTGGCATATAAATTGTCTCATTCTAATTCTTTAACAGAGTTTAGACAAGGAGCTGCAATGTTACATGCCCCGGGATTAAATATTATGTACGGCGATGCCGAAAATAATATTGCTTGGTTTGCTTCTGCCAAGCTATATAAATATACTAATAACGTAAATACATTTGCTATCCTTAATGGTAATAGTACAGATGATCAAAAAGAGTATTTAGATTTTGAAGAGAATCCACAAGCTATCAATCCTGCATGGAATTATGTGTATTCTGCTAATAATCAGCCGGATTCGATTGCCGGAATGTTGTATCCGGGGTATTATTTGCCTGAGGATAGGGCCAAACGCATTGTAAATTTATTAGAAGCTAAAAATGATTTTAGCAAAGAAGATGTAATGGAGATGATTACTGATGTTACCAGTTCAGTTGCACCATCAATAATAAAAGTGATTGTAAAAAGTCTTGATACTAAACAATTTTCAGAAACCGAAAAAGAAGCCGTTCTAATAATTCAAAAATGGGATGGGACTTATAATTTAGAAAGTATTGCTCCAACCATTTACAATCGTTTTTTATATGAGTTTTTAGTAAATACCTTTAAGGATGAAATGGGAGAGAGTTTTAATCAATTTATAAATACGCATATACAGAGAAAGATGACGGTTGTACAATTATCTAGAGAAAATTCTGTCTGGTGGGATAATATATCCACAACAGATCAAAAAGAGACCAGACAAGTTATTTTGACACAATCATTTAAAAATGCCATTGCTTTTATTGAAAATCAGTTAGGAACTGAGATTAATGATTGGACTTGGGATAAAGTTCATACGTTGGAGCATGAACATCCTATGGGTAAAGTTTCTTGGTTGCGTAGCTATTTTAATGTAGGTCCGTTTCAAATTAATGGAGCAAGTAGAGTGATTAATAATTTGGCATTTAATTTAGATAGTACTGGCTATTATAAAGTAACTTCAGGACCTTCAACACGTAGAGTAATTGATTTTTCTGATGTTGAAAACGGCATGAGTATATTACCTACTGGTCAATCTGGCAATCCACAAAGTAAGCATTATGAGGATCAGGCTGAAAAGTTTAATAAAGGTGAATTTGTACCAATGTTATTAAATGAAGACAAAATTAGAGCCTTTGAAAATATATTGGTGTTGGTGCCGGAAAAATAATATTACAAACTAATTATTAATGGTGTTACATTCCGCTAGAATTATCTAAACAATCTTATGTAATCGGTTTAATACTTTAAAAAATTAAATTTTCAAGAATTAACATGAAAGTAGTTCCACAATTATTATACAAACATAATAAAGTTAAAAAGATAATGGTTGATGGGCTTTCAAGCATAGTTTATAAAAATATTGATACAATAGACACTGAAATTGATCATTATGTTGCAACGCATGTTATATCAGTTGTATTAAAAGGAAAACTTAAAATTCAAACTTATTATGAAGGAGAACAATTTTTGGCTGCTCAAAATCAAGTTGTTTTTATTCCTAAAGGTCGGTATATGATTACCGATATAATACCTGAAAATAAAGAATTTGAAGCAGTATTTTTTTTCATTGAAGATGAATTAATAAATAATTTCCTGAATTCTAAGGAAGACATTCATAGTGCAGATAGCTTTGATTATGTTATGAAATATTCAGAGAAACTTAAAATATTTACTGAAACGATTCTTGTACTTTATCAAAATGAGGCAAATATATTCAAGGATTTAACAAAACTAAAACTTTTAGAATTGTTGCATTTATTTTATAATTCTGACCAAAAAATCAATTTTATACAAATACTTAAATCTCTTCAAAAATTAACAAAAAGAAATATTAAAGAAATAATGGAACTCAATTTCGACAAACCATTATTAATAGAAGATTATGCTTTTTTAACTGGGAGAAGTGTTTCATCGTTTAGAAGAGATTTTAAACGAAAGTTTGGAACGACACCAAAGAAATGGTTAATAAATAAAAAACTTGAAAAGGCAAAGAATCTTCTTAAAACAACTGATTTAAGTATCAACCAAGTTTCATTAAATGTTGGTTTTGAAAGTGCTTCTCATTTTATTAATTTATTTGGAAAAGTTTATAATGAAACACCAAAACAATTTCTCATTCGAAAACGACTGGTTAAGGCATTATAACTTTTGACCGAAAATTGATATTTCTGACTTTTTATTAGATTTTACTTTTTACAGCTAAATATCTTTGCATTTTAAACAAACATAAAATGTATAAAATAGTATTATCAATTATTGTTGTTTTAATTGCGTCTTGTAATGAGTAGATTAACAAACCAAATAAAAAAGTTATGAATGAAATTAAAAGTGAAGTGTCTTCTAAGGGATTTGTCAAATTAAAAACAGAGGTGGTTTGGAATAAATTAATTGAATTTGGTGGTACAGAGAAATTTGTACCTGAATTAATTGAAAAGGTTGATTTAAAAGGAAATGGCATTGGTGCAATACGAAATATTTTTCTAAAAGGTGGTGGGGAAATTGTTGAGAAATTAACTGAAATAGACGTTGAAAAGCATCATATGGAATTCGTAATAATATCTACTCCAATGCCAATTTCTAAATATACTGGAATATTTAAAGTTAAAAAAGTGACGGATAATGAATGTGAAGTAATATTTATATCGAAGTTCAGTGTTTTATCTAAAAAGAAAGTCGAAATGGAAACTATTATAAAGGAATTTCAAGAAACATTTATTTCTAATCTAAATAAATAATGAGTATTAGGGAAGTAGTATATTAATACCTTAGTTGGTGTTTTCCGCCAACAAAAACTCCAAATTGCACATAGGTTTTCTTATCTAAAGATCAATGGGTTGAATTATTTGTTAATTAATTCAATAGCAGATTTTACAGCGGCATTATTTGGTGAATTTCTCTGTGCTACTTGAAAGAGAACTTTGGCTTCATTTTTTTTTCCCATTGCAAATTTAGTCCATCCTAGCATTAGGTTTAGATCTAAATCAAATGGATATTTATTAATAGCTTTTTCTAGGAACTTTTCCGCTTTTAGGTACTCTTTTTTATAATAATGAACCAAGCCAATGTAGTATTCGGCTTTAGAATCATTTGGTGCTATAGAAAGTGCTTTTTTAGCCGCTTCTAATACCAAATTGTATTTTTCTTGCCCCAACATTGGTAATATTTTTCCATAAATAGCTTCAAGAGCTAAAGGTTTTAGATCCATGGCTTTAGTGTAATATTTCTCAGACTCTTTAAGGTTGCCTGATAAATAATGAAGCCATCCTAATCTTAAATTCAGTTCATAATTAGAAGTATATTTTTTATATACACTTTCCAAATCATTTACGGCTTTGTTATATTCAAGATTATATTCATTTGTATAACTTTTTTCGAATGCTGTCACCAAATTATCCTTTTGAGCACTTACTAAGAAAGTGATACATAAAAATGCAGTGGTTAGAATTATATTTTTCATGTGTTTATATTTAATGTTTTTTAATGGATCCCGAAGCGTCGAAACTGTTCGCTACCTGCCACGCCGGCAGGTGCGTTAATCATTCCTTAGGTTGATAACGTTTTCAACATACTCGTTTCAGGGTGTTTTTATTTTAAAAATCATATTTAATTCCGGTTATAAAAGTGTTATAGGTAAATGAAAAACCATTTTCTATATCTTCGGCATTTTCAAATTGATAATTTGCATACCATAAAAATTTGGACGTTATATAATATCCAAACGTTGTACTGATTTTATTGTTAAATAAGGAAACAGCATTGGTATAGAACATTGCATTGTCATCTGAAAAATTAGACGTATTTGCATCAACATATTTTAGATATAAAAAGGCTTTAGGATTTATTTGATAATGGGCTTTGGCATTTAATATAGTATTATTTTGATTCTCTTCATTTAGAACATTGGCTCCTAAACCTAGCCAAAGTTTATCGTTAAAGGCATTTAATGTATAGCCCAAATCTAAACCGTATTGCGTAGTACTTATATCATCTGCTACATCATTTTGTTTGGAATAAGTAATATTTGGCATAAATGTAAATCTGTTCCACTGCTTTTTTAAAGCTATATGAAAAATATTTATTTTACCTTCTTCAGTGATCGTAACTTCATTATTAGAATTATTTCCCCTGGTGTTGTTAGAAACACTATTTTCTGAAATATTAATATAGTGATAGGCAGGAATAAGGGTAAGGCCTTTGCTTAAATGTAAATTGGCATTGATATAATATTCTTTTTGATTGTAATCAAAATCAATATAGTCTTGAGAGAGGGTAGAAAAAGCATGATTTATCATTAATTTATAACCTAATTTTTGACCTATACCTAGATTAAAATATGTCATATCTTTAATATCAATATCTCTTCTGCTACTTAATTTAATGCCACCTTCAGCAGAAATATAATCTATAAATTCAAATGATTTTGTATTGATTTTTTGTTGTAAATGAAATGGAAATTTTTTCGAAATTAGTAAAGCATCTTGAGATCTGCCTGAAAACAGATAAGAATAATACAAATACTCTTGGGTATAATCATTGGTAATATTGTAATTAGTAGTAATATTTTCAAAATGTTTTGAACTGTCAAAATATTTTTTCAAATTATAATAGGCTACTGCTAACCTGTATTCAATTTCGTAGCTGGATTTATTTTTTACAATAGCCTCTTCACCTATGGTAATTAGTCTTTTCCACTTACCTTCATTAAAAAGGTTTAGGGTTTCGGTGTTATAATCGCTTGTTTGGGCAAATACTAATGAAGTTAAGCCAAACATAAATAGTAAGAATGCTTTTTTCATGGCTAAAAATGTATTAAATGTTTTATAAGAATATCAAAAGATGTTACCTTAGTTTTTACACTGATGTTATGGATAGATAATTCATCACCAGAAATTAGAAAATCAATTTTTTCTTTACTTTTTCCTGCTATTTTTTTATCAATTGATGAATGTATAACAAAGCTGTTAATGTCTTTATTTATTTCTGTTAATTCAGATTTATAATTGGCATTACAGAATTGATAATAAGGAGCTATAATATCTTGAATGTATTTTACTGAGCCATTAAAAACGGAATGAATTGGTAATGAATCTTCAATATTTAAGGTTTTATAATCCCCTAAAAATATTTTAAAAGCACTTAAATAAAAATAAT
>Ga0209633_10003173_pt1 | contig 15298 bp, 18 predicted proteins | sample Cruoilmetagenom1_FD_187290 | JGI IMG/M metagenome (GOLD analysis project Ga0209633, IMG submission 187290) | Oil polluted marine microbial communities from Coal Oil Point, Santa Barbara, California, USA - Sample 1 (SPAdes) (version 2) | ecosystem: Environmental > Aquatic > Marine > Oil seeps ... | reverse complement strand
ATGTATGTTTATTATCTGCTTCTTTTTTCCCTAAAGTATTATCAATCCAATTGAGAAATAAACCAATTACATTTCCATGAGTAGAGATAGCAATAGTCTTGCCTTGGTTTAAGTCCACTATTTTTTTAATTATTTGAACAAATCTTTTTTGCGCATCTGCTGAACTTTCACAGCCTGGTAAAGAATATTCGAAATTTCCCCAAGATTTACACCATACTTCATAGAAACCATCAATAATTTCAATACTGATTAGTCTTTCTCTAAGATCATTTTCAACAATAATATCTAACATTTCTCTTTTTGCAAATGGTTCAATTGTCTGTTTACATCTTATAAACGGGCTTGAGTAGATTTTATCAATTATTAAGTAATCAAGCAAGTTAGATAAAGTCAAAGCTTGTTGCTGGCCAACTGCACTTAGCGGCCATTCTGTATGATATTGAGAAGAACTAGGGTGACTCTGAGCATGCCTGATAATGTATAATACGGTTTCTTTCATTATTATGCGGTTTACAATTGGTTAATAAAATACCCTATAAAAATTAGGATAATACATAAAAAACTTCTGAATTTAATTTTACTATTGTGTTTAAAATAGATGAATTCGAATTGCAAATTATCAATTTAATTTGAAGAAACAATAAGAATATTTTGTTATATACATTTATTTAGTGTAGTAATGCCGACCTTTAGTTTGTTTTTAAGTTGTAAAAGACGCTTGATTTCAATATCAATTGCTTGAATTTTCTCAGTTGCTTTAGACATTAAAATATTGCACATTTTTGTATTGTCTTTATGTAGAAGAAGCAATTGTTTTATTTCATTTAGAGTTAGACCATATTCTTTTCCAAATTTGACATATAGTAGTGTTTGAATAGCTTCTTTTGAATAATCTTTATAATTATTTGTATTGCGAATTATCATCTTATCTAAAATCCCAAATTTTTCATAATAGCGAATAGTATCCCTAGAAAACCCACTCATTTTTGATAGTTCTCCTATTAACATAAAATAATTCTCCTAAATGTAAAAAAGTACTTGACCATTGGCTATACTCCACACCTTATATTTCCGTTATATAAAATAAATTATAATTACTTAATATTCTGTGTACTAACTAAGATTAAGGAAAAAATGTTTAGCTATAATAATCAATTATATTTATTGATGATTTGTTTTTTTATAATGCCAGTATTTACCAATCTATATGCCCAAGAAAAAAATGAAAATTTAACCCAAATGGATGACCAAATAATTAGTTTGAATTTTGAATATGGGAGTGAGAAAGGCAGGAGAGATGGAATTGAGAGTTATGCCTTAAGATTTGGATATGAAAAATATTTACGAGATCGATTTTCAGTTGGGGGAGAGTTGACCGTTAAAAATTTTTCCGGTGAGAGAAAAACTTCTCAAATCGATGCTTTAGCTCTAGGGATTTCTTATTTCTTAAAATGGCATTTTATAGAATTGAATAAATGGAGTCTCTATTTTGATCACGGTCTGGGTTTAATTTTTACCAATACCGAATTTCCGCCAAAAGGAACTAAAATAAACGGTTCAATTAATGTTGGAATTGGTGTTTCTTATTTCGTCAATTCATTTATCTCAATAAACCTGGCAATTAAAGATTACCATTCATCTAACGGAAACGGCTTTGCCGATAATAATCCGGCATACGACGCCACTATATTTTCTTGCGGAATAAGTTACAAAATTTATTGAAAGAGTAAAAAACATGAACTTTATAATTGTTGGTATATTTCTTTTATTGCTTTCTCAATTCAATTTTGTTTTTCCTCAAAAAAGTATGATCAATTTTCATAATGCGGAAGCTTTTATTAGTAATTTTGATTCAGATTATAGTGTTCAAAACTCATCAATATCTACTTTGTACGGTTTTCAGCTTAAGATGGGAATAATGAGTTCTAGATCTACAGAAATTCAAATTGATTTAGGACTGATTGAATATCCTAATAATCTTTCGCTATTCAAATTTGCCATAAGTCCATTTTATAGAAATAAAAACATCCTAATTGGAGCTTCTTATAGTTATGCATGGTTAGAGAAGCTAACAAGTCACTCAATATCTGCAAATATTGAAAGTTATGAAAGCGATTTGCTATCAGCAGTAGGATCTTTGAATTATGAATTTTACAATTTGGGAGGCGATCAGTTTGCTGCAGAATTATTTTTATTAATATACCCGAGTGATTATTTTATGATCTCTTCCGGAGCATCACTGGCACAGAATGACTTTAAACAGACAGACATAGACGTAATTGTAAGAATTGAATGGCTGCCACCTCTATTTGAAAAAAATAATTTTTCTATGTACGGTCAATGGGGCGGGAACTATATTCAGCAAACATCTTTTGGCATCAAGCTTTATTTTGGATTATACAAATCACTAAAAACCAATCACAGGCAAAACGGATTTTACAGTTCTCGTTTCAAGTGAGTTTGCTATGTACATTGGGCAACAACATAAATATCATATGGTGATCAATTATTTTTTTTTAGATTTTAGTATTTACTCTCATTAGCAAGAGTACTTATTTACTTGCCTTTGCAAGGTTGGGCAGCTGTGTACACCAATTTTACAAATAGTATTTTAAATCTTTTTAATTTCCCAAACACCTAGCGACTTATCTTTGAATACATCATCCATTTCTGTACATTTCTCGTTAAGTAAATATTTGGGTTCAGGAAAATTAAATGGAGCTTTTTCTAGATTTATTGGCCGCCAACCACCGGTTTGAATATTTGTATTATTATCTTCATCAGGAAATGTTGTTGTTATAAGATATTTTGATTTGCTATTTTTTACATTTTTTATTGTCCTTAATATATCTTCTATAGAAAAATGGACAAGACAGTCACGACAGAAAATCAAATCAAATAAATCAATTTTATCTTCTATAAGATTAAAGTTGATAAACGAAACGTTGCTTTTTCCAAAGAATTGATTATTCCTAGTTACAATATTTTCAACTATATCTCCACCCAAATAGATCATTTTAGATAAATTAATATTCTTGAACCAATTAAAATCGCCACATGGTATATCAAATATAGTATTGATGTTAAGTTCCTTTAAAATACTTGGGAGCTTAATGATTATTTCTTTTGTTTGAATAAGCGAAGATCCAATTCCCGAAACAGATTCTTTTTCCAGCCAGGTATTATTCTTTTCAATATCACTAAATATTTCTTTAGTTGATTTCCCTTTGAATTTGTCTCCCTCAGAATAAGAGTAAAGATCAGCACGTTTCATGGTCGAAATCCTATTAATATTCAATTCAATCCCAAATGTTTTTTAGCTAAACAGTCGGTTTGTTGAATTTATTGCCAACAAAGATAATAGAATAAGGACTTTTGGTCTTTGGATTTAACGGTTCCACAATTTTGTTCAACTCAAAACCGTTTTTCACAAAAAGCGACTTCCATGTTTCTAGAGTTCTAAAATACCAAGGAGCAGGATCAGTGAATTTATTACTAAATCCCTGCCAAGATCCTTCTCTCCATCCGTCCTTTCCATTAGCAGGGTGAATTGTTTGAACAATGAGTGAGCCATTTTTATTTAGTAAGGATGCAGCTCGCCGGAACACATTATGAACGGATTCATATCCAAGCAATGAAAAATTGCAAACCATTGCATCAAATTTTTTTTTCAAAGTATCATCTGATAAATTTTCATAAGAAATCACCCTAAATTTTCCACCGCCTTCTTTTTTTGCATGTTCGATTAATTCAGGCACAGCATCAATACCTAAACAATTGATTCCTGATTTAGCTAATTCTCTTACCATCCACCCTTCACCGCATCCTACATCAAGAACAGTTTTTGGGGCACATTCTAATATTGCTTTAACTATTGAGCTATTTGTTACAAGAACCCTGCTTTCTATCTCATTATCACGAATAGCAGAAACCCAGGGATTAGCATTTTTTATCCATGAGGATATTATTTTTTTATCTGAAAACTTTTTCATATTTACTCTACTATATAGCAGCTTAGGCGACCGATTAATTACTCCTTTATTTTAAATACAGCATTTTCTTAGAATCACGAAATTTATTACCTATTGTAATTTGGTAAATGTAAAAGCCACTGGTTAGATTTTCTGCGGAATAATTAATAGAATAGAATCCGGCTTTCTGATTTTCATTTACAAGAGTAATTATTTCTGATCCTAAAGTATTATATATATTTAGTTTTACATTACTTTCTTCATTTAGTGAGTAACTAATTTTGGTAGTTGGGTTAAATGGATTAGGGTAATTTTGGTACAAACTAAATTTTGATGCTAAATAAGTTTCGTTATCGGAATTATCAATATTTGTGAGATCATCAATTTTAAATACTTCCTTTTCTTCAAATAGGTTAGATATCGAAATTAAACGATATCCATTTGCAATTTCTTCTTGAACGTTGATTTTAATATAGTTCTCTAAATCATGATGCTGAAATACATAAATCTCTCCATTTGTGATATCATACACATTTGAATAAATTGCGTTTGTTTTATGAACCTTGCTCAAAATATCTACGAATAAAGGGACACTGATATTGGTGTTCTGTTCCAACAAACTACTAGCGGTTTTAAATCTTTCACAAGGATAATATCCCCAACTAGTATTGGTAAAATTAAAATTAGTCGAAACCTGGTAAGATTTATTACTTTTTATAATAACTAATTCACCATCTCCCCATTCAACAACTGCAGAGGCACCAGTGCTATCGGCAATCAGCAGATGGCACCAGGAAAATGCAATTGAATTATATTTTTCTAATAATACAATTGCTTCTTCAACTGTAGAACACTCTTCTAACATTTTTGCAAAGAGCCTGTGCCCAGATTGGTAGGTAAATGTAAATTTATCCTTGGGGAATTGATCAATGATTTCAGGTTTTTCCGGATATGCTGAAACATCAAAAAATAAGCCTTTACTGTTTACCCCGCCAAAAGGGATATACGGGTTATCATAAAAGCCAAAGTATATTGTGCCGTATTTACTTGATGTCCCAGGATTTATTTGAACTTTTGCAGTATAATCATAAAAGTCTTCCTCATTTCCCACAAGTACTAGCTTGCCATCTGATGCAGTGAATATTGTACAAGCCAAAATGCGATATGAGCAGATTAGTAAGATTATCAGAAATATTTTGTTAAAAATCATTCTTAAAACCCATTATTTAAATTCTTTATTTAAAATTCATTACTAAATAGAAATATAAAAAAAATGGCAATAACTGTTGACCAATACAATCGATTTTACCTATCTTAGGCACTCTTGAGAGGTTTGTAAATCAATTCTATTGTATAATTAGAATATTCTTTTTTTGTAATTCCTTTCGCGTATTCGATATTTTCAGGTTGATTATATTTATTCAAATATGCTACATCAATCAGTTTATTTATTTCCGGATCATTATTTTTAACTCCACCTATTTTAATAACTTTTCTTGAATATTTTATTTCACCTTTTCCTTCCTCTAAAAGACTATTAAACCAGCTTTTTTCCCTTTTCTCCCAGGTTCTTGCAAATATTCTCCCTTTAACATTTACCATCCAGATTTCTAAGAATTTATTTCTTGTCGTACCACCTTTAATCTCAACCAGAGTATTATTATCCAAATACTCGTAAAAATCATCTGGAAATTTATTTTCGAATTTCATTAATTGCTCCAATCAGTTTTTTTCTAACTTGTCCAACCGAATTTTTACATACTTTTCTGTCTTTGGTATGATTAAGCAGTCGAATATATTTATTTTTATTTACTAATTATAAAATCTTTACTAGAATAATAGATCCCCTTTAACGATTTACTCAAGATCTCCAATTCATCTCCGAATATATCATTGTTTTTTGCTGAATAACTTAATGTTCCGGGTAAATATTTAAAATCTTTTACCTCATATTTTACAGAAACAAAATACTCTCCGGTTGGTAATTCATCATAATTTATTCGTAACTCATCTGCTTCTACTACTGGAAATTTTATCTTTCCAAATGGATTAATTTTTACGGAATTATGTCTTTGTGGTAAATAATTCATTCCAAGTTGATCACAACGTAAAATAAATATTTTTTCAGGAATAATGTTTCCTTCTTTATTTTTTATAATAATACTTAAAGTATTGAAACAATCTAAATCTTCTATTAAATAAATCGGAAAATTTGTCCTATTGAGAAATGTGAGATACAAAGAATCTTTTCTCTCGCTAACACTATCAACTCTTATTTCTAATATTTCCTCAGGATAGTAGCACCGAAATAAATTATGATATTCTTTTAGTGAATCTGAGTACTCAATAGGTACTCTATATACTCTTAAATCAAAGTTTACTGTTAAATCTTTGTTACTCTCTGTTAAAACAATAGTATCTTTCTCGGTTGGATATCCGAAATATGCAGAACGTATTATATACTGACCTAGGGGGAATATCTTTAATAATATAATTTCCATCTACATCCGTAGCAGCACCCATATCAGTATTAAATAATTGTACGTTTGCTCCTACAAGAATTTGATTGGTAAGAATAATATTATTGAGATTATTTTTTCATATTTTCGTATGTATAAGAGCGTCGCCCAGTCTAATTTAGTTTTTAATAAAATAGTTAATCTTACTTTTATCACATGCACACCCTTGGCAGATTAAGGAATTAGCACAATAGAGAGTATTGGGAGTGAGTATAAGAAAATTTAGCGTAGGGAAGTACATTGTGCTCTTTTTAATGTAGAATTGATATTAATTTAATTGGATTAGATTGAAAATTCAATAATAAATTACTGATTATTAGAGACTTAATGTCTTTTAATATGAAGAGAGTAGTCTTATAGGGTAGATAAGATTATAATAAAATTGATAAAACTAAGACTAGATTAATTCCAGCTGTAGTAAATAGATTTTTTTTGTTTATTCTAAATTCTTTTTTAACTCGGCAGTCGTATATACATCGCAGGTAATTTGCCAATAATTAATTACTTCAATTTTTAGTGTGGTACGAAAGAAGTATCTTATATTAATTGGCAGGATATTTTGCCGCAAGTTTTTGTACAGTTTTTATTCCTCTAAAAGTTGCCCGGATTTTTAAAGTCCTTTCGAATAAAGTATTTGAAAATTTAGATTCACTTTGTTTCTTTTTACACATCCAGTAAACTTCTCTCCCGGATGTATGAAAATCATCAATATCTGTTTTTAAAGTTGTCAGGCTCTTCTTTTGTTCTTTAGTTAAATGCTCTTTTAAAAAAGCAACATTTAACGCTTGTGATTTTTTTAATTCATCTTCTTTAAAGGGTTTAAAATTTGTTATTGCCGTAATTTCTGAAGTTGTTCTAATAAATGTAGCAACTTCATAACCAAGAGATTTACAAAGATGAATTTCGATTTTTTTTTCAAGATTCGAAAAATTCACTGATTTTGTTTCAAAAATTACATTACCGCTGGCTATAAAAGTTTCAACATTCTTAAATCCGATTTCTTCAAATAGCCTTTTTAATTTCTCCATTTTTATATTATGTCCGCCGACATTTATTGCTCTTAAAAAAGCGATATATTTTTTCATTAAAATATCCCTAAAATAATTTGACCTTGCATTACTTGTTGTCAATCTTTTTTAATGTAGAATTGATATTAAGTTAACTGGATCAGGTCAAAAATTCAATAATAAATTGGTGATTATTAGAGACATAATACGAAGAGGGTAGATAAGATTATTAATTAAACTAAGGCTGGATTAAACCCAGCCTTAGAAAATGAATTTTCGTTACTTATTCTCAAATTCTTTTTTTAATTCAGCAGCCGTATATACATGACTGGCAATTTGACGATAATTTATTACTGCAATTTCATAACCATTCATTTCAGGTAAAATGGCCGCAGCCGTAGCATCTTTAACAACAGCAACTTCAAACCCTTGTTCTACAAGCTCTCTAAGGTGAGATTCGGTACATAGATTAGAAAGCATTCCGGCTAAAATTACTTTGTCTATTTTCTTTTTACGGAGCTGCAAAACCAGATCGTTGCTTTCCGGCCCGAAAACTTTATGTGGTGATACCACGGTAACATTTTTTTGTTTTATATATTTTTTGTATTGATCTAAAAAATCGGCTCCGGAACCTTCAAAATTTTCTAAATCCAGTGCATCTTTCCTATCAAATAAACCGACTTGTGCAATAAATTCGCCCATAGCACCTTTTATTTTCCATTCTCTATCGGAGGGATAGTAGTAGTGGGGAGAAATGAAAACAGGAATATTATATTTTTCACCGATTTGAAAAAGTGATTCAATGTTTTCGATCGTATTATTTGCTTTTACACTTGGACCAACTAATCCCCATGCTTTTCCCTTTGGGGATAAAAACTCATTCTGCGGATCGGTTATTACAATTGCTGTAGATCCGTCAATTCTAAATCCTGGATCCGGTAATTGAGCATATGACATACTTACTCCTAAAATAATTAATAATAATGTTTGTAAAGGTTTCACGGTATACTCCGGTTTGTTGGTGATTATTGTTAAACAAATGAATTACTGGAGTAAATTTAAAAAGGAGAAGTAGGTACTAACGGTAACAAATGTTACAATAAAAAAATAATTATAAAATTTTTATTGATCTTCTTTGCAGTATTAATTTATTGTCTCTCTCAAACTGTTTCAGAATACGAGATACAACAACTCTTGTTGTTCCAAGTTCGTTTGCTAATTTTTGGTGAGATATTGGAATAATCTTAGTGTTATGTTTTTGGGAGTAAGTTTTAAGATAATCAAAAATTCTTTTATCCATATTATAAAAGGTAATTGATTCGTAAGCATTTAATAGTTCGCCATACCTGTTTTTAAATGTACTTATTATAAATTCATTCCATGATTTATACTTTCGCTGCCAATCGGAAATAAACGTTGACGGAATATTTAATATTATTGATTCATCTTCTGTGACTGCAAATGAGGAACTAGGATTGTTAAAAAAACATGCTGAAAGTGACATCATGCAGGTATTTGAAGGATTTACATAATATAGTAATATTTCTCTATCTTCACTTTGCTGAAATACCCTAATGGAGCCTTCAAGTACAATAGGCAGTGCATCCAAATATTGTCCTTCTCGAATTACGGTTTCGCCATTTGGGATTTTGACAATTGTTCCTTGCTCCAAAATTTCTTCGCGTAATTGCGGCTCAATAAAGAAAAATAAAGTTTCAAAAACTTTAATTTCGGGTATATAAGAATTCATTTAAAAACCATTACTATTTAATCAAAATTATGAAATAATTGAAAACAATGGAAGTGTTCTTGATATGTTGTATCAATCTTTCGAATAATTAGACATTGCATAATATATTAGACTTTTATAATTTATAAATAATTTAATAAGCTTAATAAATACATTAATGAATTTGAATTTAATGTGAGTTAATGGTTAAAAATTTATTGAACTCAAATTTACTATTTAGAATCACAATTAATTTTGATTGAGAAGTTAAAAAATTGGAGGAATTTTCATGAACAAAGTATTCAAGCTGAAATTATAGGTATAAACGTTACACAAAAGAATATCAGCGTGTGAAATTTTAGGAGATTAGTTCTAGGGTCGGGGTTAAATATAATTATTAAATTTAGGAGATACCATGAATTGGTCAGAAGATATTGTACTTAGCATTTGGGAAAAAGGGACTGTTGCACCTAATTATGATCCTAAGAAGTATAGAAAAGATGAATGCAAAGCTTGGATGAAATTTGATGAGTATGGTAACCGGGACTCTTCCTTTGGCTGGGATATTAACCATATTGGTCCAATGCAGAATTATAGCACAAAAAACCTAATACCTTTGCAATGGGAAAACTATATTGAAAAGAATATTGGGAGCATGAAGTGCAAGGTTACATCAAGTGGAAATAAAAACATACAAATATGAAAAACCAGTTGTATTAGATGTAATTAAATGTTAAGTAAAGAAATGAAAAATATTGCCTGCCAAAATCGTTGTTACGTAATACTTAAAACCTACCATCACCAATGAAATTAGTTGATTACGCCTGCAGATTATAATAAAACCCATAGCTCGCAGATTCTTTTTCACTCATATTAAACTATTATTTCTCAAATACGATAGTTAATCGGGTTAAAAGCATTTCGAGGAGTAATTTAAGGGGTTACTTCTTAATTAGTTGAAGTGGGGGAAAAATGAAGTGGTACAAAGACTTAAAAGTCAGTCACAGGCTATTAATAGGTTTTGGCATATTTTCAATTCTCATCGGAATATTTTCCGTTTTCATTAAAATTGAAGTTGACCAAGTAGAAAAAGCACAAAATGATTATCAGAAAAGTGAAAAACTAATCACTTTTTTAAGTGAAAAGATAGTAGATCATCATAAGTGGGTTAATAGTCTAAGCAAATCGGTATACTCTCAAAAAGAAATAACAGTTGAATTAGATCCTACCAAATGTTCGTTTGGCAAATGGTATTTTTCATTTAAAAGCCCGGATGCTGTAATTACCAAACTACATTCAGAGTTAAAGGATGTACATTCAGGCCTGCATGATCATGCACATCAAATGAAAGAGATGATCAGTTCGGGCGAAGAAAGCCAGCCAACTATTAACTATTATGAGTCTAATGTCCCAAGAACAGTTGAAAGTCTTGAAAAAGGAATTCATAATTTAAATGAGACTCTAAACATACATGTGGAAGAAAAGATAGCTGAGAGTCAGTTAGCATTAGATGGTCTTACAAATACATCAATACTTTTAACAATTATATTTCTCATAATAAGTGTTGTAACAACAATAGAAATGAATAAGCGGATCGCTAAGCCAATAATAAGTTTAGAAAAAACAGCTAATGAAATTGCGAAAGGCAATTATTATTTGGAACTAGACGCAGCAAGTGCAAATAACGATGAGATCGGGAAGCTTAGCAAATCATTTTACGCGATGATACAGAAAATAAAAAGTCAGCTTCAATATTTGGATAAATTACCTAATCCAATTATGGTAATAGATAATGAGTTTAACATAGAATATGTTAATCCTTTTACGGCCAATATGTTGAATTCTACACAGAAATCTTTAATTGGAACAAAATGCTACGATCAATTTAACACGGATGATTGCAAGACCAACGATTGTGCATGTTTTAGGGTAATGCAAGGTGAAACAAAGATTACAAGAGAAACAATAGCTAGACCAAATAAAATTGAAACACCAATAATGTATTCAGCCGAATCAATTAAAGACGACAAAGGGAAAATAGTAGGTGCAATTGAAACAGTTACCGACATATCTACTACAAAGGAAAACGAAAAATATTTACAGCGGAGCACGCAAAGATTTCTTGGTTCGATGCAAAAATTTGAAAAAGGTGATCTGACTATAAATATTTCTCCTGAAAAATCTGATGACGATATTGGAAAATTATTTAACGGCTTCAATAAAGCCGTTTCAAATATAAAAAATATGGTATTGCAAATTACAGAATCTATACAAGCAACAGCTTCAGCAAGTGCGGAAATTTCTTCCAGCTCAGAACAAATGGCTGCTGGTGCTCAAGAACAATCCTCACAAACAATGGAAGTTGCCGGAGCTATGGAAGAGATGTCCAGAACAATTGTAGAGACAAATCGAAATACTTCCAAGGCCGCCGAAAAATCACAAGACGCTGCTAAGCTGGCAACAGAAGGGGGAAGCGTTATGGAAGAAACCATATTAGGTATGAATCGTATTTCTGAAGTAGTTAGTCACTCAGCAGAGAATATTTATGAATTGGGAAAGAACAGTGATAAGATAGGTGAAATCATTCAGGTAATTGATGAAATAGCGGATCAAACTAATTTACTTGCTTTGAATGCAGCAATTGAAGCTGCACGTGCCGGTGAACATGGTAGAGGCTTTGCAGTAGTTGCTGACGAAGTAAGAAAACTTGCAGAACGTACTTCAAGCGCAACAAAAGAAATTGCTGAGATGATACGACAGATTCAAACTGATACATCTCAAGCAGTAAACTCAATGAAACAAGGTACAAATGAGGTAGATTCCGGAAAAAATTTGACGGAAAAACTAGATGATGTATTAAAAAGAATTATAGACGGAGCGGAGGGTGCATCGGGACTGTTAATAGATATTGCTTCTGCAAGTGAACAACAATCTGCTACTTCTGAACAAATTAGTCGAAGTATCGAAGGTATAAATAATGTTACGCAAGAATCGGCAGCTGGTGTTCAGCAAATTGCCGTAGCAACCGAAGATTTGAGCAGACTGACTGATAACTTACAAGCTTTGATCAATAATTTTAAAGTAAGCTCTAATGATTCGATCAAATCATATAATATGAGTAGAAATTTACCGGTTGAAGAACATGTATAATTTATAGTTAAGAATGCATGAAGATTAAGAAAATATTGAAAAATGAAATCTGAAAAATAATAGTTACAAGCTGTGGCTGATAATTAATTAAATTTTATAAACGCACTGTTTGGGAGTTGAATGCTAAAATCTCATACGTATATAAAAAAAATGAAGACGGCACTTAATTCTAAAAAAGAGTCAATTCCTAACCAGGAAATTGTATTTGCAGCTCTTGATAATCTTGAATCAGCTCTAACAAATCTTGAAACTATTATTAATTTACAGTCGATAGAAGATAGTTCAGCAGGTAGAGAATTTAAAAAGCAGTTTAAAGATGTTTTTAATATTTAAAAATTTCCGAATGGATTAGAAAGAAACAACATTTACTGTTACGATTCTTTTTTAAAATTAAAAAGAATGAATTTTATTTAAAATAAAAAAATATGGCAAATCTTTTGTCAACTTGATATAGAAACATGAAGTATGAACAGAAATTGAATAATGATTATATCTATTTCAAACTATTTGGGGAATTTGAGTTTACTTATTTGAAAAATTTGTTTTCTCAAATACGTACAGAATGCGAAAATAATGGGCTGAATAAAGCTCTGATTGATTGCATAGAAGTAAAAAATCTTTATAAATCTGATATGGAGCGATTCTTTATTGGTAAAACAATTGCTCATACGCTAAGAAGAGATATTAAGCTAGCAGCGGTAGTGGGAAATGATAAATTTAATCTTTTTGGTGAATATACTGCAAATAATAGAGGTGCAAATTTTAAACTATTCACTTACAAGGATAATGCTTTAGAATGGCTTTTTTAATAATAGCCACTTTTCAGTTTAGTAAAATTTTTTAAGTTTTCAAAAAATTAAGGCAGACTAATGGTTACTCACAGAGTCCCATCCAGTTTTCCATTAACTTGAGTGATGTTAATTCTAATTTTTTTTAATGTTAACACCATATTATCAAGTTCTTTTTTACTTATTCCATTTGTAGCCGCTTTAACGTATTTTTTCCCAATTTGGTTTGCTTTTCTTACTTCGTCCTTTCCTTTAGAAGTAATTCCAATTAGTTTCAATCTTCTATCTTTTACTTCACTTTTTCTTTTTACCATTCCATATTTTTGCAAATTATCAATAATTCGTGTAATGGCAGAATTGTCCGTAAAGGTTTTTTCGGCTAAATCCCTCATCGAAAGGTTATCTTCAATAACCAAAAGATTCAATATTGCCATTTGTTCAACGGTAATACTGATTCCGGCCTCTTTTAACATAAGGCTAAAAGCTTTTTTCGAATAAGTACAAGTCATTCCTATTTGTGCAGTGGGCGATTGATAAAGGTAAGGTTTCATAAAAGTTTTACTTCATTTTTGTAAATAGAATACAAAGTTAAGAAAATAATATAAAATAACTCTGCATTCTATTAACAAGAGTGTTACTTCTCGCTTACACCAAGCCACAATATTCCAACGTCAAAGAGCATATAGGTTGATAGCTCCTTTTTAACAAAGTGTAATTCATTTAAAATTTTATGGACTTCATCTAAAGACTGGGCATTAACAAAATTTACAACAGTAGGACGATCCTTTTTGCCGGTACTGGCTCCAACAATATCAAAATATGCATTTTCAATATAACCTTCTTTCCAAAGATTTGTAAATCCCTCTGATTGCAATCTAATATCTTCATCCGATAATTTATCATTCGTGGTAGGTGACCAAACAACACTAAAAGTTCTTTTGGCTTTTTGTACCTTCTCAAGTGTTTTATCGTTTCTTGTTAACCACAATGCGCCGACCGGATAAAGTTTGTAAATAGCTAATTTATTTTTAACAAATTCCATTTCATTAAGTATTTCTTTGGCAGCCTCTTGATTTTTCGCTTTTATGAAAAACATTATATTAGGGAAAGTATCATTTTCGCCAAATTTTTCGTCAGTTTTCAAGTAAACATTTTCCACAACTCCTTCTTCCCATAACTTTTGTAATTGCTGTTGCTGAACAGGGAGGTGCTCAATTATTTTCTCCTTTTCCAGTGAAACTGTTTCCCAAACAACGGCAATGGTTTCTATGTTATATTTTGGAGTTTTCTTTTTATTCAGAAAATCTTCTTTGGGTTGTTCTTTGCAGCCGAAGAAGAGTAAGAACGATATAAAGAATATTACAATTTTCATATTTGCATCCTTTTTTATTTATGAGTTTCTTAGATCAAGGTTTATTTAAAAATGTAGCAAAATTATTCCTAAAAAAGTTAGAAAGCTTACTATGCTAACTAATCATTTTTTATTTTTAGTTTCCGATAAAATATATTTTACAGCACTTTTTATTGATTCTTCCGGACAAGTATCGCAACCACCTTTTACTTCATGTCCCTCAGTCCCTTCATTAACATTCTTCACTAATACTTCAAAGTCCTTTTCGAAATACGGTTCCCATTCATCCGGATAACCTATTTCCGGTGCTCCGGTTATCCAGCCCTTAAATCCACCGGTATGGCAGGAAGCACAATTTTCCTTAAATACTTTTTGGCCATTAGAATCTTCAGCACTGAATCTGGAAAGAACTGTCGAAATTGATAAAACGTAAATGGCAGCGATCAATAGAAAAATTTTCATATAATTTCTCTGTTATTTTAAATATAATATGTATTATTATGAACAATTTTACTTTAGAATAAATCTCAAAAATATATATCTACAAACTTCCTTTTTCCCCATCAACCCATCTTTGCATCATTCCTCTCTCAGCAGGCGATTGCTGTACTCCTCCTGCAAGAATATCCAAAAATCTATCCCAAAGGTTTTTTTTCTGAGAAACTTCTCTTTTTAATTCCTTATATGCTTCTGTATAGTCCTCGGCATATTTGTCTGCATCGTTTAATGAGTAGTTATCGGGGATGTGGCGAAGAATACTATCAGTTAATATATCGATTTCTT
>Ga0209633_10003171_pt1 | contig 15302 bp, 10 predicted proteins | sample Cruoilmetagenom1_FD_187290 | JGI IMG/M metagenome (GOLD analysis project Ga0209633, IMG submission 187290) | Oil polluted marine microbial communities from Coal Oil Point, Santa Barbara, California, USA - Sample 1 (SPAdes) (version 2) | ecosystem: Environmental > Aquatic > Marine > Oil seeps ... | reverse complement strand
AGTGAAAATGATAAGGGCAGCGGGAGCCAAAGAGATTCACATGAGGATCAGCTCACCTCCTACAAAATTCTCTTGTTATTATGGAATAGACACTCCAGTTAAAGAAGAGCTAATAGCCAATTCCCTGGAAGCTGATGAGATAAGAAAATATATAACGTCTGATTCCCTTGGTTACCTAAGCCTTGAAGGTGTAATGAGTGCTGTTGAATCAGCTAAGAAAGTAAATGGCAAAGAACACTTTTGTAACGCGTGTTTTACAGGGAAGTATCCGGTTGAACTAACCGACAAGAAAATAAAGGTTAAACAGCTCGGGCTTTTTGGTGGTTGAGGCAAACATTTAACAGGGTTTAATATTAACGACTAGATTTAAAGTATTTCTTTTAACTTTAATAGTACTTCTTCAAGCTTCTTCTTCTGTGTAGAAAATTCCTCAAGCTTTTCCTTTTCCTTTTCAATTATGTCTTCAGGAGCTCGATCGAGAAATTTTGAATTGGAAAGCTTTCTTTCAGTTTGGTCCAAATCTTTAGCTACTTTGCCAAGTTCTTTGTTAATTCTTTGGGTTTCTTTATCTATATCAATCAAACCCTCAACCGGGAGAAACACCTCTACATCCGAAATAACCTGAGCCATTGCTTTTTCAGGTTTCTCACCTTCTAAGAGCTGAAGATTGGAAAGTGAGGCTAGATTGATAATGGATTTTTGATTGCGTGTAATCTGAGCCGCTACTGATTCATTTGCAGGAAGGAGCATAATATTCACTCTTTCTGATGGATGGAGCCCAACCAAGGCTCTTAATCCTCTAACAGCGGCAACTATTTCTTTTATGAACTCAACCTCATCCTCTTCAACTTTATATATTTCTTTCTCGTTGGATTCAGGAAATACACTGAGAACTATGCTGTCAGCAACTATACTATCTACACCTTTTATTTTAACTCCAAAGTCTTTTAACTTTTGATAAAGCTCTTCACTAACAAATGGAGCTATAGGATGAAGAAGCCCAAGAGCTGTGGTAAGCACTCTCACCAGTACGCTTCTAGTTCTCTGTTTATCATCTTCATTCTCGCCATAAAGAAGGGGCTTTATAAGTTCTAAGTACCAATCACAGTATTCCGCCCAGAAAAATTGATAAAGTGAACTTGCAGCTTTATCAAATTCATATGCTTCAATAGATTGCTCTACTTCTCTGATTGTACGGTTAAGTTTAGTAAGTATCCATTTATCATAAACTGAAAGTTGATCTTCTGTTGGAACTATATTCGGATCATAACCCTCTAAATTCATCATTGTAAATCTAGAAGCGTTCCAGATTTTATTTATAAAATTTCTATAACCTTGAATTACGGGCATTGAAAGCTTTATATCCCTACCCTGGGTAGCAAGTGCAGTCAGACTAAATCTCATAGCATCTGCGCCGTACTCATCTATTACTTCAAGAGGATCAATGACATTCCCTCTTGTTTTACTCATCTTCTGTCCTTTTTCATCTCTAATAAGACCATGGATATATATATCTTTAAACGGTACATCATCCATGAATTTGAGACCTTGCATAATCATCCTGGCAACCCAGAAGAAAATTATATCAAACCCGGTTACCAAGACACTTGTAGGATAATATTTCTTAAGCTCTACAGTAGGTTCAGGCCATCCAAGAGTAGAAAAAGGCCATAAACCTGATGAAAACCAAGTGTCTAAAACATCAGGATCACGCGTAAGTTCAACTTCATCGCCGAACTGCTCTTTAGCAGCTTTTAGCGCTTCCTCTTCTGTTGTGGCTACAAAAACTGCACCTTCAGGACCATACCATGCTGGAATCTGATGTCCCCACCAGAGCTGACGTGAGATACACCATGGCTCAATATTGCGTAGCCATTCAAAATAGGTCCTCTCCCAATATTTTGGGATAAATTTTACCCTTCCGTCTTCAACACATGAAATAGCTTCTACAGCAAGCTTCTTAGCGTCTACATACCACTGATCGGTAAGCCAAGGCTCAATCACCACAGCGGACCTATCGCCATAAGGAACTGTATGCACTGTATCTTCAATCTCAGCTAAAAGTCCGAGAGCATCCAAATCTTGAACGACTTTTTTCCTGGCCTCAAAACGCTCAAGTCCTCTATATTTCTCAGGCACATTATCATTTAGGTGTGCAGTGGAATCAAAAATATTTATTATTTCTAAGTTTTGCCGCTTCCCGACCTCAAAATCGTTAAAATCGTGAGCTGGTGTTATTTTAACTGCCCCTGTTCCCTTCTCAGGGTCACTATACTCATCAGCTACTATTGGAATTTCACGTCCCACTAAAGGAAGTATTGCGTTTTTACCCACAAGATGTTTATAACGCTCATCATCAGGATGAACAGCTACTGCTGTATCACCCAGCATTGTCTCTGGTCTCGTTGTCGCAACTGTTATAAATTCATTGCTGTCATGAACCGGATATTTAAAATTCCAGAAATGTCCTTTAACCTCACGCTGCTCAACTTCGAGATCAGAAATAGCAGTACAAAGCTTTGGATCCCAATTTACCAACCTCTTATCTTTATAAATTAGCCCCTGATCATAGAGGTCAACAAATACCTTTCTAACGGCATCTGAAAGCCCTTCATCCATTGTGAATCTTTCTTTATCCCAATCAGGGAGTGCTCCCAGACTACGTAGTTGATGCGTAATTGTGCCACCGGACTCTTCTTTCCACTTCCAAACACGCTCCAAGAAAGCATCTCTCCCCAGATCTACCCTAGAAGTTCCTTCTTTTTCAAGCTCTCGTTCAACCATCATCTGTGTAGCAATCCCAGCGTGGTCAGTACCCGGAACCCAGAGTGCGTCAAAACCCTTCATCCTCTTATAGCGAATGAGAATATCTTGGAGAGTGTTGTTTAAGGCATGTCCTATGTGAAGTGATCCCGTAACGTTGGGAGGAGGAATTACTATTGTAAAAGCTGGCTTATCATTTGAAGCAGAGGATTTGTAATAGCCCTTATTGATCCAATCCTCATACCACTTTTGTTCAACCTTTTTTGGATCGTAAACCTTATCCATTTCGGTTTTAGTATGTTCAGACATTTTATTTATAGATGGAAATTAACTTAGATTAAAGAATCAGGGTCAAGAAAATTGACCCTGATTCAATTTTATTTTTTTATTCTTCTTCAGCTGCTGTTGCCGTTGGAACCGGTACTTCAAGCACTGGAACCTCAACATCAATGTTTCTATATATCGGAAGCCCTGTACCAGCAGGTATAAGCCTACCCATAATAACATTTTCTTTAAGTCCTCTAAGGTAGTCTTCTTTGCCCTCACACGCTGCTTCTGTAAGTACCCTAGTAGTTTCCTGGAATGATGCTGCAGATAACCAACTGTCAGTACTTAAAGACGCTCTGGTTATTCCAAGAAGAAGTGGTTCAGCGGAAGCTGGTCTACCGCCCTGCTCAATCACTCTTTCGTTTTCTTCAAAGAAAACGTGTTTCTCAATAGCTTCACCAACTAGAAGTATAGTATCGCCAGGGTCTTTAATTCTTACCCTTTTTAACATCTGTCTTACTATAGCTTCAATATGTTTATCGTTGATCTTAACTCCCTGAAGTCTATAGACTTCCTGAATCTCATCAACAAGATAACGCGTCAGAGCACGTTCCCCTCTAATCCTTAAAATATCGTGAGGATTAACGGAACCGTCTACTAGCTGATCACCAGAAGTAACCTGTTCTCCTTCTCTAACCAGAACATGCTTACCTCTAGGAGCAAGATATTCTTTGGGCTCACCAATCTCAGGAGTTACTACCACTCTTCTTTTACCTTTGACGTCCTTACCGTATGAAACAATACCATCGATTTCTGTCACAACCGCAGGATCTTTGGGGAGTCTTGCTTCGAATAGCTCAGCTACTCTTGGCAGTCCTCCGGTGATGTCTTTAGTTTTAGCAGTAGCTCTAGCTATTTTAGCGAAGATATCTCCCGCGCTAACCTTATCTCCCTCGTTAACTTCAATAATAGCTCCTATTGGAAGTGAATATTGTATGCTCTTTCCCTCATCAGTGTGAATAACCAGACCAGGATGAGTATCGAGGGTTTTAGATTCTATTACTACTTTTTTATAAATACCTGTAACCTCGTCAACTTGCTCTTTTAGAGTTACACCCTGCTCCAAGTCGACAAATCCTACAGTTCCATTAAATTCAGAGATGAAAGGTGTAGTGTAAGGATCCCATTCAGCTAGAAGTTGACCCTCTTTTACCTTTTGTCCATCAGTTACTCTGAGTTTTGCTCCAAGTGCTAGAGGGTATCTCTCTCTTTCATATCCTTTATCATCAATAATCATCAAAGTCCCAGTACGATTAACAACAACGAAACTTCCATCATTTGTAGTTACAGTTCTGATTCCATTGAATTGAATCACGCCTTCATGTGTATTTTCCAGTGTGCTTTCTGCTGCTCTCTGGCTCGCAGCACCACCAATGTGGAAAGTTCTCATAGTAAGCTGTGTTCCAGGCTCACCAATTGACTGTGCGGCTATAATACCAACAGCCTCACCAATATTAACAAGTTTACCAGTCGCTAGGTTTCTACCGTAACAAAGAACACATACCCCAATGCGGGTTTCACAAGTCAGTACAGATCTTATTCTAACTTCAGTAATGCTTCCTGCTTCATCAATCTTAGAAGCTGCATGCTCATCAATTTCGTTATTAGCTTTTACTATCACTTCTCCACTAACTGGATCTGTAATATCATCGCAAGTTACCCTTCCAAGAACTCTTTCTCCTACTCTTTCTATTATCTCGCCACCCTCGACTAAATCACTGACTGTAATTCCTTCAACAGTACAACAGTCATATTCTTTAATCATCACATCCTGGGCAACATCGATAAGTCTTCTTGTCAAATAACCAGCGTTTGCCGTTTTAAGTGCAGTATCAGCAAGACCTTTTCTAGCTCCGTGAGTAGAAATAAAGTACTGAAGAACAGTAAGACCTTCACGGAAATTAGAAGTAATCGGTGTTTCAATAATCTCTCCAGAAGGTTTCGCCATAAGACCCCTCATACCAGCAAGCTGACGTACCTGAGTCTGACTACCTCTAGCTCCTGAGTCAATCATCATATATATAGGATTTGAGCTAGCTCCCTTCCTGGCTTTTCCCTCGAGGTCTATACTCTCCTCAAAAGTAATGTCCTTCATCATTTCCTGGGCAACTTCGTCACTTGTACGTGCCCATATATCAATAACTTTATTATATCTCTCTCCATCCGTTATAAGACCTTGAGAGTATTGATTTTGTACTTTTTGAACTTCCCCCTGAGCTACATCTAGCATTTCTTTTTTCGCCACAGGTATCTTCATATCATCGATAGCTATTGAAATACCAGAGCGAGTAGAGTACTTAAATCCTAAAGTCCTCATACGATCTGCCAGAATTACAGTGCTTTTTCCGCCTGAGACCCTAAAACAACTATCAACAAGGTCTTCTGACGCTCTTTTAGTCATCACTCTGTTAACTAATTCAAAGGGGATACCCTCTGGCATGATGTCGTAAAGAAGAACTCTCCCTACTGTGGTTTCATGCATTTTGTCCTTGATTCTGATCTTTACCTTCGCATGAATCCCAACATCTTTAGAATCATAAGCCATCTGCACTTCTTCTATAGTTGAAAAGACTTTTCCATCGCCTTTGTCAAAACCTACATCTCTAGTCATATAATAAATACCAAGAACTATGTCTTGGGTTGGTAGAATGATAGGTTTTCCGTGAGCTGGAGAAAGTATATTATTTGTTGACATAACAAGCGCCCTACACTCAGTCTGAGCTTCAATAGAGAGAGGCACGTGTACTGCCATTTGGTCACCATCAAAGTCAGCATTGTAAGCTGGGCAAACCAGAGGATGAATTTGTATTGCTTTATCTTCAATAAGAATTGGCTCAAAAGCCTGAATACTAAGCCTGTGAAGTGTAGGAGCACGATTTAATAAAACGGGATGTTCTTTAATAACTTCATCCAAAGCGTCCCAAACTATAGGCGCTTCTTGCTCCACTAATTTCTTAGCAATCTTAATAGTTGCTGCAGCTCCCCATTTTTCAAGCTTGTTATATATAAACGGTCTGAATAGCTCAAGACCCATTTGTTTTGGTATTCCACACTGATGAAGCTTAAGTTCAGGGCCCACAGTAATTACAGAACGTCCAGAGTAATCAACCCTCTTACCTAACAAGTTTTGTCTGAACCTTCCCTGTTTACCTTTAATGATGTCACTTAAACTCTTAAGAGGACGGTGATTATGACCAAGAACCGGTCTTCCTCTACGTCCATTCTCCAAAAGCGCATCAACTGATTCCTGAAGCATACGCTTCTCATTTCTTACAATGATATCTGGAGCGCCTAATTCTAGTAATTTGTTTAGTCGATTATTTCTATTAATAACACGCCTGTATAGATCGTTTAAGTCTGACGTTGCAAACCTTCCACCATCAAGAGGCACAAGCGGTCTCAAATCAGGCGGAAGAACAGGAATTCTTGTCAGAATCATCCATTCCGGGCGGTTCTTAGATTTCCTAAATGCTTCACTAATTCTTAGTCTTTTTGCGATACGGGCTCGTTTAATTGGTGAAGAGGTGTTTCGCATTTCTAGACGAAGCTCTTCAGAGAGCTCGACAAGATCAATCTTTTTAAGCATCTCTCTAACGGTCTCAGCACCCATACCAACCCTGAAACTGTGACCATATTCTTCTACTGCTTTCCTGTATTTCTCTTCACTCAATACTTCAGCAAATTTTAAGGAAGTTCCACCGGGATCAACCACTACATAGGATTCATAATATAGGGCTTTTTCTAAGTCTTTAAGTGTCATGTCAAGAAGCATGCCGATCCTGGAAGGGATGCTTCTTAAGAACCAAATGTGAGCAACAGGTGAGGATAGTTCAATATGAGCCATTCTTTCCCTTCTTACTTTGGAGGATATAACTTCAACCCCGCACTTTTCACAAGTGATCCCTCTGTGTTTTAGTCTTTTATATTTTCCACAAGTACATTCATAGTCTTTTACAGGGCCGAAAATTTTGGCACAAAACAAACCACTCCTTTCAGGTTTGAATGTCCTGTAGTTAATAGTCTCCGGTTTTCTCACTTCCCCATTAGACCACTCTTTTATCTTCTCTGGAGAAGCTATTGAAATTTTAACCGCAGAATACTCTGAAGGATTTTTAGGCTTTTCAAATAGGGTATCTACGTCCACGTTTTACCTCCCTTGATTATTTGAAATAATTAATCCCTTTCTATTTCTTAATATCATTTTCTTCAAGCAAATCCACATCAAGTGAAAGCGCCTGGAGTTCTTTTTGCAGTACTTTAAATGATTCGGGAAGACCCGGCTCAAAGTTCAGATCACCTTTGACGATAGAATCGAATATCCTGGTTCTTCCAATTACGTCGTCTGACTTAACAGTTAGAAACTCTTGCAAAGTATATGCTGCACCGTATGCTTCAAGTGCCCATACTTCCATCTCTCCAAGTCTCTGCCCACCAAAATGCGCTTTACCGCCAAGAGGTTGCTGAGTTACAAGTGAGTAAGGACCGATGGCTCTTGCATGAATTTTTTCTTCAACAAGATGGTGCAGTTTTAACATATACATAACACCAACGGTGACTTTTTGGTCAAAAGGTTCACCTGTGTGACCATCAAACAATATAGTTTTACCTTCTTCGGGAAGGCCTGTTTCTCTTAATAATTCTTTTATCTGTTTTTCAGAAGCTCCATCAAATACCGGAGATTTAACCGGCACACCACTGCTGAGACGTCTTGCAACTTCTATAACTTCTTCGTCGTCCATGTTATCAACTAACTTCTTAGTCTCTGCAGAATCATAAATATCTTTTAATTTAGTCCTTAATGCCTTAGGACTAAACTCTCTTTCCATTATTTCATTTAATTTCTGACCAAGTTCCTTACCAGCCCACCCTAAATGGGTCTCAAGTACCTGACCAACGTTCATTCTTGAAGGAACACCTAAGGGATTGAGCACCATCTCAACAGGGGAACCATTAGGAAGATAAGGCATATCTTCTTCTGCAAGGATTTTAGAGATAACACCCTTGTTCCCGTGTCTTCCAGCCATTTTGTCTCCTACCTGAAGTTTCCTTTTTACAGCAATGTTAACTTTTACGACTTTTAACACTCCTGGGGGCAGCTCATCCGGCTTGGTTAGTTTCGAAATTCTTTGATCGTATATAACATTTGTTAAATCAATTTGCTCAAGTGTTCGTTCTATGATTCTTTTAATTTCGGCTTCAACATTATTTCCTTTTTCAATACTAATATCCGCAAGTTTTTCAAAAGGTATGCCTGGGAGAATGTCTTCAGCAATTACATCGCCCTGCTTTAGAACTGTTTTCCTAGACACCGTAAGTTTTGCTGCAGAAGTCTTATTAACTATTAAAGGTTTTATTCTCTCTAGAGCATCGTCCTTTAATATCTTCATTTCATCATCTCTATCCTGCTCTAAACGTGTAACCTCAAAATCTTCGATGCTTTTAGCCCTATCGTCTTTATCCACAACGCGGGATATGAGCATCTTGACATCGATTACTGTTCCGTATACTCCAGGAGATGCTCGAAGTGAAGTATCTTTAACATCTCCGGCTTTATCCCCGAAAATAGCCCTTAACAGGCGTTCCTCAGGGGAAAGTTGAGTCTCTCCTTTAGGAGAAATCTTCCCGACAATTATATCTCCGGGTTTTACTTCTGCCCCAACTCTAATAATTCCACTCTCATCCAAATTCCTGAGAGCATCCTCACTTACATTTGGGATATCTCTTGTTATCTCTTCTCTTCCGAGTTTTGTTTCTCTAGCTATACATTCAACTTCTTCGACGTGAATCGAAGTAAATCTGTCTTCTTTAACTAATTTTTCGCTCATTAGTATAGCGTCTTCAAAGTTGTATCCACCCCAAGGCATAAAGGCCACTAAAATGTTCTGACCAAGTGCCAACTCCCCATGGTCTGTTGATGGACCATCCGCTATTACCTGCCCTGCTCTGATAGCCTGTCCCTTCTTAACTATAGGTTTTTGGTTCCAACAAGTACTTTGGTTAGATTTTTGAAATTTAAGAAGGCTATACATATCAACGCCTGCTTCATCAGAACCGCTTTGAGTATAAGCGCTTACCACAATTCTGGATGAATCAACATATTCTACGACACCGTCTCTTTTCGCTATAACAGTAACTCCAGAATCCTTGGCAACTCTATCCTCAAGACCTGTGCCAACAATTGGGGCGCTTGTTCTAAGTAAAGGTACGGCTTGGCGTTGCATGTTAGAGCCCATTAAAGCACGGTTAGCATCATCATGCTCTAAAAACGGTATTAAAGAAGCGGAAACGGATACAAGCTGGGATGGAGAAACGTCCATTAGCTCAACCTGATCACGACCTACCATCAAAAATTCGCCGTTTTGTCTAACTGAAATAAATTCAGATGTAAAATTTCCTTTTTCATCAAGTGCTGCATTTGCCTGAGCTATAATATATTTCTCTTCGGCTAGTGCGTTCATATGTACAATTTCGTCTGTAACTCTTGCTTTTTTAACTACTCTGTACGGAGTTTGAATAAAACCAAAATCATTTATTTTTCCAAATGTGCTAAGACTTGAAATAAGACCAATATTAGGTCCTTCGGGAGTTTCAATCGGACATATTCTTCCATAATGTGATGAGTGCACATCTCTTACTTCAAACCCTGCCCTTTCACGCGTTAGACCACCCGGACCTAATGCACTCAGTCTTCTTTTATGTGTAATTTCTGAAAGTGGATTGGTTTGATCCATAAATTGTGAAAGTTGTCCTGTAGCAAAAAACTCTTTAACTACCGCAATGACCGTTTTAGGAATTAGTAGTTCACTAGGCATTAAGTTTTCCACAGCCTGGTACCCCATTTTCTCTTTGACAGAACGGGACAACCTCTCAAGCCCATGAAAGAACCTATCTTCAATCAATTCACCTACTGTTCTAACTCTTCTATTACCTAGGTGATCTATATCATCTGTAGCACCTCTTCCACCTCTTAAACCTAAGAGATAACCTACGGTGCCCAAAATATCTTCTTTGGTTAATGTGTTTACTTCATCAGAAATTCCGTGATTTAGTTTGTAATTTATCTTAAGTCGCCCTACCTGAGAAAGCCTGTAGGTGTCAGGATTAAAGAACATATTTTCAAAGAAAGTCTCAGCAACGCTTATTGTAGGAGGATCGGTAGGACGAAATTTTTTGTAAATTTCAGTAATCGCCTCTTCCCTAGTAATAACCTTATCAGCAAGCACTGTATTTCTGAGAGATGCAACTACCGAAACATTATCGATATAAAATACTTTTAACCCTTTTACATCAGCTTGTTTTATTTCATCAAGCTTCTCTTCAGTAATTAATTCATTGAAGTTTACTATCACTTCTCCAGTCTTTTTATCTACAATATCGTCAGCAGCAAACCTATCAATTAACTCGATAGGATCAATTGCTATAGTTTTAACTTTTGCAGTTCTTAGTTTCTCAAGGTGGTTCCGCACTAATCTTCTTCCTTTCTTGATTAGCACTTCGCCGCTTTTCGGATCCAGTATATCAGATGTAGACCTCTGATAGGGAAGAACATCAAAATTCACATCTTTACTCATCCCCTTTGAGTCTATATGTATCGTCTCAACAGGATAAAAATGATTGAGTATTTGTTTATTATCGTAACCAAGCGCTTTTAAAAGCACGGTTACAAGAAATTTTTTCTTTCGGTCTATTCTAACATGGAGCAAGTCCTTGGAATCAAACTCATAATCAATCCATCTGCCGTCATGTGGAACAATTCTAGCAGAAAAAGAGGACCTACCGGCACTATTGTCCTTGTTTTTTACCTGATCAAAGAAAACACCCGGTGAACGGTGCAGTTGATTTACAATGACCCTTTCAGTGCCATTTACAATAAAAGACCCGTTAGGTGTCATTAGAGGAATTTCACCGAAATACACTTCTTGTTCTTTTACATCTCTTATAGTCCGCTCATCACTAGTCTCGGTATCCCAGATTACTAGTCTAAAGGTAACGTATAGTGGAGCAACATAGGTATATCCTTTCAACCTACATTCCACCGCTTCGTATTTAGGTCTATCTAAGCGATAGCTAATATACTCAAGTGACGCCTTTTCATTATAATCCTCTATTGGGAATACAGTTTTAAAGGCGTTATGAAGTCCAAATTCTTCCCGACTGTCCGGTTCCGTATCAGCTTGCAAAAATTCCTTATAGGACTCTATTTGCACTTCAAGCAGGTGAGGTATATCTAGAACAGATGGTATTTTCGAAAAACTTTTCCTAAACTTATATGCTTCTACACCATCAAGGCTCAATTTGGCTTACCCCCATAATTATATTTATAAACTCACGTGACTAACTTCAAAACCAAATTCTGAAAATATGTACGGTATTATCATGTCCTGTTAACTTTGTTTGAAAGAACTTTTCCATACTGATAGTTTGTTATCAAGATAGCTCCTCTTATCGCAAAGAACTAGCAAACTTAATAAGAAAGTGCTCTACCAATATATACGGTATAATGGATTCAAAATTATCAAGAAATCCATTATTCCCCGTATGCAAAAACAACAAATAGTTAACTGATTTCTATTTCCGCACCAGATGCCTCAAGCGTCTTCTTGATGCTTTCGGCCTCTTCTTTTTCAATGCCTTCTTTCACAGCTTTGGGGGCACTTTCAACAAGTTCTTTCGCTTCTTTAAGACCAAGAGATGTAACCTCTCTTACTGCCTTAATAACTTGAATCTTATTGTCACCGATGGCTTTTAAGACAACATTAAAATCAGTCTTTTCAGCTGCGGCACCACCACCATCTGCTGCAGGAGCAGCACCAGCGGCAGCAACAGCAACCGGGGCTGCAGCTTTTACATCAAATTTTTCTTCAATATCTTTAATCAAGTCTGAGATCTCGAGCATGCTCGCTGTCTCAAGATATGAAAGGACATCTTCTCTAGTTGTTTCAGGCATAATACCTGTACCTCCTTAAATGTATTAGAAAATATGTTTTTTATTCTTGTAAAACCACTAAATCAACTGCTTAACTTTCCTCTTTACTTTCTTCCTTAACCTCTTCTGTACTTTCTGTGTTGTTTTCTTCTTTACTTTCCTCAGCAGCGGCTTCTTCGGCACTTTCTGCCTTAGTCTCTTGTTTACTCTCTACCGCAGTTTCTTCCTTGCTTTCCTCTTTAGTCTGTGCTGAAGCCTGGTCTTTACTTTCGACCACAACCTCTTCTGTACTTTCTGCCTTGCCTTGCTCTTTGGTATCTTTTACGGCTTCTAAAGCATACAGCAACTTGGTTTGCATCTGTGTTAACGCACCCAAGAGATTTGACATTGGGCTTGATAATGCTCCTAATAGCTGAGCCATCATTTCTTGGCGTGAAGGAAGCTTAGAAAGCGCGGTAATCTCATCGACACCCACAACAGTTCCCTCTACAACACCACCCTTTATTACTAGCGAAGGCATATCTTTAGCAGTCTTGACAAAAACCTTTGCTGCAGCGGCAGGGTCGCTTTCACAAACGGCTATAGCCGTTGGCCCGATTAACAAATCACTTAATTGTTCAATTGTCGTATCTTTAGCAGCTATCTTTAGGAGTGTGTTTTTGACTACGTTCAATTGTGTATCGGCATCTTTTAGATTAGACCTCAAACCTTCTAGTTCAGTCACAGTAAGCCCTTTGTACTCTACGAGAACAACCGAAGGGTTAGCTTTAAAAACCTCGCTATACTGTTTTACAATATCATTTTTAGCTGCTTTACTTAACATGACTCACTCCTTAAATACACGTATGTTTTAGAATATCAATTATCACAATATTATTTCAAATTAGCAGTTATGCGGCGATTTGAAAACCTTTAAGTACTTCGCGCACATTAACAAAATCTACTTTTACACCCGGCCCCATTGTGTTTGCAAGGGTGATCTTTCTAACAAAAGTACCCTTTGAAGATGAGGGCTTCATCTTAGTTAGTGATTCCATAAAAACCAAAAAATTATCTCTTAACTTATCGAACCCAAAAGAAACCTTTCCAAGAGGAGCGTGTACAACACCGCCTTTGTCATTTTTGACCTCGATTCTTCCAGCCTTGGCTTCTTTTACAGCTTGCTCAACATCAAAAGTCACAGTTCCAACTTTTGGTGTAGGCATGAGTCCTCTCGGACCTAATACTTTTCCTAATTTGGCAACTGTACTCATTACATCGGGAGTTGCGATTGAGACATCAAAATCAAGCCAGTTTTCATTTAGAATCTTATCAATCATATCTTCAAGACCAACATAATCAGCCCCTGCAGTCTGTGCTTCCTTTTCCTTCTCTCCTGCAGCAAAAACCAACACTTTGATATCTTTACCTATTCCATGAGGTAGAACCAATCCTGTTCTAATCTGCTGATTAGCCTGTCTTGGATCAATACCAAGCCTTACTGAAACTTCAACAGTTTCATCAAATTTGGCTGTCTTAGTTTCTTCTATAAGTTTAAGAGCCTCATCTACAGTGTAGTTCATCTTAGGATCTACTTTGTCTTTAACTTCATTGTATTTTTTCCCGTTTGTTGCCATTGCCTTTCTCCTTACAATCTTATAACTAGAATAGTTCTTAAGACTATTAAACTATCTCAATCCCCATACTTCTTGCAGTACCCGCAACAATATTGGATGCGGCATCTATATCGTTCGTATTTAAATCAGGGAGTTTAGTTTTTGCTATCTCTTCCACCTGAGCCCTGGTTACTTTACCAACTTTAACCTTGAGAGCCTCTCCTGAGCCTTTTTCGACTTTCGCAGCCTTCTTTAGCAAATAAGAAACCGGCGGAGTTCTTACCTCGAAAGAAAAAGATCTATCCGCGTATACAGTTACAGTAACAGGAAGCAGTCCTTCCAATTTAGCTGTCTGCGCATTAAACGCCTTACAGAACTCCATAATATTCACACCACGTTGACCAAGAGCAGGACCAACAGGAGGCGAAGGTGTTGCCTTACCGGCATCAACTAATAGTTTTATATATCCGTCAATTTTTTTCATCTCAAATTTTCTCCACTTGGTTGAAATCTAATTCTATAGGAGTGGTTCTTCCAAATATCGTTACAAGTACCTGCACCTTAGCTTTATCCGGTTTAACCTCTTCTATTACTCCAGAGAAGTTTGCAAATGGGCCCTCTATCACTTTAACCGTCTCTCCTTTTTCAAAAGAAATCTTTGGTTTAGGTTTTAGTGTGCCCTCTTCTATTTGTCTTTTTATCTTTTGAACTTCTTCTTCATGCACATCAGGAACAGAATCGGGGTCTATTACTCCATCTTTAACCTTTCCTCCTACAAATCCTATCACTTTAGGAATGTTCCTTATGAAATGCCAACTTCTATCATTAAGCTCCATTCTTACCAGGATATAACCCGGGAAGAACTTTCTAACAGAAGTTTTCTGCTTCCCACCCTTAAGTGGTTCCACTATTGTTTCAGTTGGCACAAGGACCTCCGTTACTTGATCCTCGAAACCTTCTATCACAGACCGATCTTCTATATAGGACTTCACACGATCTTCAAAGCCCGTATTTGTATGAACGACATACCACCTATTATCCATTAAAATCCCGTTTTCTCCGTTATAGTTCTTAGCCCAACAACAATCTTACTAGCCATGCAAACAAAGAGTCTACGCCAGCCAGGAAAGCAGCAAAAATGCCGGATATCACAATCACGGCCAAAGTCGACTTTATCGCTTCCGGTCTTGAAGGCCATGTAATACGCTTTGCTTCGCTTTCTATGTCCTTAGCAAATTGAGCTGTTTCAGTACTTAGTTGTCTTATCTTGTCCATTTACAAATCCATTTAAATCTATTATTTGCAGGGCAGGAGGGAATCGAACCCCCAACCCCTGGTTTTGGAGACCAGTGCTCTGCCTAATTGAGCTACTGCCCTAATATTGTCAACATTTTCAACCTATTTTGTTTCTTTATGTAATGTGTGGCCTTTACACCATCTACAATATTTTTTGAGCTCTATTTTTTCCTTATGAGTTTGCTTATTCTTTGATGTTGAATAATTCCTTCTCTTACAATCAGCACACTCAAGAGCTATAACTAATGTATTATCACCCATAATAATCTTTACTCCGTAATTTTAGTAACAACACCAGCACCTACTGTTCTACCGCCTTCTCTTATTGCAAACCTAAGCTGTTCTTCCATTGCAACTGGCGCTATCAACTCTACGTCCATGTTTATATTATCCCC
>Ga0209633_10003170_pt1 | contig 15304 bp, 10 predicted proteins | sample Cruoilmetagenom1_FD_187290 | JGI IMG/M metagenome (GOLD analysis project Ga0209633, IMG submission 187290) | Oil polluted marine microbial communities from Coal Oil Point, Santa Barbara, California, USA - Sample 1 (SPAdes) (version 2) | ecosystem: Environmental > Aquatic > Marine > Oil seeps ... | reverse complement strand
CAAGCGCCGCCATTGCCGGCGGCGCTTGTCCATTTTATTGATTGTATCCTGGCACCGTCCTTGTCCGTTTGAGTTAACCAAACAGGTCACCCCTCAAAGCCCTGTTTGAAGCCATTACAGCTAGAGTTGACTTAATAACAATTTCAAAAGCCCATAAGATTCTGGATCAGGTTTTATTTAGATGGGTGTCTGGTTTATTGTGGTTTATTTATTTACTTTTATTTTTTGATCATAGTTTGTTTTTTAGGTTGGATACGGAAAACCCAATAAGATCATCATTTATTCCCTTTGTTATGCCAATGACCTTAAAGGTTTCACCCATGGCATTGGGCATAATGAGTTGCTCCAGGCAACGGGTTTCCTTTATGAACTTTTCTTCATTACTGGTATCCAGTGCCTGGTATAAGGCATCCAAACCACAACCTGCCAGGAAAAAACCTTGATTGGTATATCCTGCTATATTTAAACCATGCGCCTGAAAAGTTTCTGCAACGAGTGAAAAATCAACATGGCACGTAACATCCTGTATGCCAGGGTATAATAAAAAATCATTATGTGCTTGATGTTGAATATAACACATCAGGTTTCCTTGAAAATTAACCGGCTGATAATATTCTCTTCTGGTGAAACCATAATCAATCAATAACACCAAACCTTTATCCAGAACCTGACTAACATGTGAAATCCAGTGTTTAATACCCAAATTAATTTCACTACGATAACCATCTTCAATGTCCGGCCACATCCGCATGATTTTTTCCATTTCATCCTGTAATTCGATGGAACTCAAAGGTCCATCTTCCAGAATTAGTTTACCGTTTTTGAAAGTTACGTAAGTTTCTTCATGTTGTCGGTTTCTCCGAAAGACCACCCTATGAACGGGCATGGCATCTAATACTTCATTGGCAATTATGATTCCATTAAAGTGTTCTGGGATGTTATCCAGCCACACAAGTCTATCGATCAAATTTGGTAAATTCTTGTTTAGCCGGGTAAACTGCCGTTTCCTTAAGGAAGGACTGACATCGTAAATATAATAGGTGTGAGGTAAGCGATTATATTTTTCCAGTTCCATTAAAATAGTTTGAGCTAAAATTCCTGAACCCGCGCCAAACTCAAGAATATTGGTCTGTCCCGTGCTAGCCATAACCTGGAATATTTGTTGTGCAATACATTGCCCGAAAAAGGGGGATATTTCTGGTGCGGTGGTAAAATCACCACTATCACTACTATCACCAAAAATCCGATTGATTGAATCATAGTAACCCCGGCCAGGCGCAAACATGACAAGATCCATAAATTGATCGAAATTGATTCGCCCACCGTGTCTGTCAATAGCCTGAGCCACCAATAAGATCACTTCCCTGCAATTGGCAAGGACCATCCTGTCGATAAGAAGAGAGTTGCTTGAATTTTCTACAGACCCCATAGGATGGGATAGCGTCCACAACAACTAATTTCCTTATAGTTTGGATAAGTAAAAAATAAAAAGGGGGTCGGTGACAATAAAAAGGGGGTCGGTGACAAATGAGAATGATTGCGATTTGTCACCGACCCCTTTTTCCCGCTATTATGTGGGGATACCTCAGGCTCTGACCCATTTAATTTGATTTAAAGTGTCCGTTAAACTAGGGGCGGGCTAATAGGTGACCCCAAATATTCGAGTTTGCTCCCCCCAGGGCTATTATGGCGTAGTATTTAAAACCCGAAAGACATCCGCATCAAACCCATTACCATCACCTCCTGGTGAAAGGTTTGTACCATCAGTGTCAAATACAACATAACGACCATCGCCACTGATTGCAGGATTACCATCTCCTTTACCACTCGGATTATCTTCTGCATTTGTAGAAGTTACATTTACCCGGATGATGGTGCTCGTTTGGGTGTCATAGCTGAAAATATCGGGCGCACTGTTAGTATCGTTACTTACCAGGTTCGTTGCATCAGAGGAAAATATCACATAACGCCCATTGTCGCTTATTCTCGGAAGAGTGCTGGAATTATTTCCCTCCACCCCAGCCGAATCAACACTCACTCGAATAGTGATGCCAGTTTGGACATCGTGCCTGAATATGTCGATTCTGCCATTAGTATCACCGATAACCAAATTAGATGCTGAGGATTTAAACACTACATAACGCCCATCAGCGCTGATCGCAGGGGTTTGGCTGGTGCCGTTAGCTTCTGTTCCGGTTGAATCCACGTTTACACGTGTTGTTGTACCGGTTTTGGTATCGTGCCTGAATATGTCGGCTGTGCCATTCGTATCTCCACCGATCAAGTTTGAAGCATTAGAGCGAAAGACCACATAACGCCCGTCTGAACTGATCGCAGGTTGTATGCTGGTACCGTTAGCTTCTGTTCCGGTTGAATCCACGTTTACACGTGTTGTCGTACCGGTCTGGGTGTCATGCCTGAAAATATCAGATGTAGCATTGGTATCTCCACTGACCAGGTTCGTTGCCTGTGATTCAAATACCACATAGCGTCCATCAGCACTAATGGCCGCGGCGGTTTTACCGCTGCTTATGCCATTTCCTTCAACACCAGCGGAATCCACACTCACCCGAATAGTCGCACCTGTCTGGGTATCGTGCCTGAAAATATCCAATGCAGCATTGGTATCACCACTAACCAGGCCTGAGGAAGAAGAGTTAAATACGACATAGCGCCCATCACCACTAATGGTTGGGAAATAGCTACGACCGTCACTTTTTTCAAGCCCAGTCGAATCTACACTCACTCTTGTGAGAACACCCGTCTGAATATCGTGTCTAAAAATATCCCATGTACCATTTAAATCGTTGTTGACCAGATTCGTCGCTCTGGATGTAAATGCTACATAACGCCCATCGGCATTGATTGAAGGGGTAAAACTGTGATCATTTCCTACTACACCTGACGGGTTCTCACTCACTTTTCGAATAAATGGCTCGGTGGTAAAGCGTGACGTATATACCTCTGTGAGGGCATTACCAGCACTATCCATCACATCGGTGGTTAAAGTGATGATATGCTCAATATTAAGGGAAAGGGGTGTATCAGGGGTAAAGCTTGCTGTACGCGTGCTAGCGTCATAGGCAATGGTACCAGACACTGGGCTGCTTCCCGACAGGGTAAAACTCGTACTGGTAAGCGTGGTTGCATCAATATCTTCACTAAATGTAATGCTCAGCACGCTGTTATTAAGCACACCGGTTAAACCATTTTTAGGTGAAACCGTTGTAACCGTGGGAGGGGTAGTAGTGGTATTGCTATTACCGCCACCACAGGCCATTAGCGTGGATAACAACAGAATAATGGAGATTTCTCTAGCGTGCGCAAATAGTTTCATAGATATGCCTAAGTTTTAATAAATAGTTACTTACTTTCCTGGATAAATTATAATTTGAAGTGAATATGGATTCATCACAAAAGTATCACAAATTAATTTAATCACATTTTATGCAAACATTTTTGCAAAACCGGGGTCAAAAACCGGAGACAGGGCTCGGGGGATTAGGGTCAGTTGACCCCTTTATTGTTTTATTCGTTAAGTTCTAATGGAATTCATTCTGTTCTAAATTTTTCCACTAATAATTACTGAGTCGATAGGTAGTTCAGTATCACCGAACACGACGGTTCCTTCGTCGTAGTAGCTCGACTCAACATTAGAGAAGCCATTTTTTTGCATGGTGCTTTTTATTGTATCAGGGCTTCGAATGTTAAAGCCATATTGCGTAAAGGGCATCTGTCTTAACGAATCATCGGACCGGATGCCAAATACGGCCCGGGCATCGGGCTTCATCCAACTTATAATTCTGTTAAAAAACGCATCCAGATCTTCAATAAAATAAAGCACATTAACGGCCATGATACCGTCAAGACTGGACTTGCCGATGTCGACGCTCATAGGTCGCCACTATGGATATCAACTGTACAGGCGTTACCCGATAAACGTTGTCGCGCCTCTTCGGCCATGACGTCAGACGGCTCAATACCATAGTAACAGCCATTTTTACCCAGTGTATGAACCATGGACTCAGACAAAGCCCCATTACCGGGTCCAAGTTCGGCGATCACTTCATTTGGTTTAGGTGAAAATACTTCAATGGTGCGACTGGTTATAAATGTATTCAGTGCATTCATTTTATTACCTATTTCAATACCTGCTTCACCCTGAGGGCAGGATAGTTGATGGGCTATGGCTTTAATTTCAGATTCATTCATAAGTGCACCATGATTTTTTGATTCATTTTATATAAATGCGAATGAGTCGTATTTGTCACCGACCCTTTTTATTGTTTTATTCCTTTTATTTTTCGACCCCTTTTATTTTTTGCCCCAAAGTTTTACAGAGGAGGAATCAAACAACCGGACTTTACACTTAAAATTATGTGCAATAGAACGTACATAGTCAGCATCCTTATCCGAGTAGACACCAATGTAGACACTAAAAAGCTTTTCCGCCGCGCCACGTCCATGATGTGCCGCCTCGTTAATTGCTTCAATTATATGATGATCGTACTCACCAAACTGAAAGCCGAAAACAATTAACGAACCACAAGCTGATTTCAGTTGGTCGTAGCAATAAGATAAATATTGATTGTGAACAATCTGGGACAACTTATCATCACCATCACCAGCAGTCACGAAGAGTGGATATTCTTCCCGATCCATTCGCTCTTCTATGTGTTCCAGTATGTACCCACTCCCATCATATTGTTCTTTCTCAACATCAATACCAGTATCGAACAAGTGTAGAGCGCCATGAAGATAATGAATATTTTGAGAGGACATATTTGGCCCCCATGTTAGTGCTGAGGAGTACAAGAACTCATCAGGGTTTGTTTCTTCAGGATTTTCTCTTTCATACCCGAAACCATCTATTGCGTTTTTACATTCTCCCCTCATCAAGACCCAATACAGCAAAATGTCATAGTTGGTAGTAAATACTCCACCATATCCTTCAAGAAATGGATTCAAAAAATCTTTACATGCAGCAATGTTTTCATCAGAAACCTTAAAAACATGCTCAGGGTGAAGTACCTTTACAGCGTCGATTAGTCCTTTACGAAGCTTGGAATCTGCTTCTTCGACTCGCTGAGTCAAGTCAGACGTATCACCAAAAGCTTTTAACAGCTCAGATACAACCCGGAGTTGCTGCATTATAACTTCGAGATTTTTGCTGCGGGCAATCCGAAAAAGTTCGTCGAGGACTGGGTCTTTTAGTTCAAAGATAAAAGTTTGAAGAGCGTTGTAAGAAAATATTTCGTGGTCATACGCAATGCTGAAACCATTTCCAATCATAAGGTTCAAATTTCGGTGTTTCTTCTTTAGCTCTTCCAGACAGTCTTCGTATTGTTCAACTTTCAACGCCATCGATGGATTCCTTTTGAAACATAACAGTGTGATAGACGGATTCCGTAAATTACCGCAACAAATTAAGGGGCCAGATCACTTGAAAAGAAAGGATTGAACAATGTGTTAGTTTCAAGTGACCTGCCCCTTGATCGCTTGATCGCTTGATCGCTTGATCGCTTGATCGTATTCCAACTCATCCGGCAACTTGATTGCTTTTGCCATATCCACATTTCACTCGATGGCAATACACTTGCATTCAGAGCCCATATACATCCTCGGCACGTTCCTCCTCAATAGCTCTATCTCGCCTTGCTCTAGCCCTTTCTGCGCCAAGTTGTCCCACGCAGATGATACGAGGATCAGGGTGATCCAGCAGCCTCTCGAATTTGCTTGTCCACTGGTTCCACATCTCACTTTCATTCCCAGACCATGACCATCTATGAGGAAGGGTCGCACGTGCGATCTCTTCTGGGCTATATCCCGCATCAAGTGCCAATATAGCCTTCTCAGGCCAGTCTTGTCCGGAAAGCCCTTCCAGAGGTGCACGGTGATAACGCGAAAGCTCTTCAAGACTGAGGAGTGCCTGGTAGATTTCCAGTTCATCACCGATCAACCGACTAACCACCTTTTCACTGGCAAGACCGCTTCTAATCTGGTGCAATACATCTATTCTCTGTTTAGTACTAAGGGCTGGTATCGCCTTTTCCGCTATTTCGCCAACCCGGTATGAAAGATATTTGTTTTCTTGTTTCATCTGGAAAACCAGCCAATCATGGGCTAGTTTACCGTCTTTAGAAAGGATTTCACCAATCCAATAATCGATATGTGTGTTGCTGTGGCCATCAATACCGGATTGTGCTATCACCTTGCGCCATAGCGCCTGAAACTGATCAGACGTCTTGTTACGGCGTACGGCATTCCAGTGGCCAACAGCAGCAGCAAGTGCCACATTATTCAGATTCGAATTGAGCAGCTTTTCTAATGTTTTGTCAGGAACCTCACCACGCAGGCAACAAGTCTCAATAAGTTGCAAGAGGTTTTCTGCATGTTGAATTGCGACATCAAGAACTTCTTCAGACAGATCAGGTACCACAAGCAAAGTCGCCACGGTCACGCCACGATACAGATTACTTTCCAGGCAGCTGTAAATTAGCTCTTCCCAACCATTTGACTTATTGCGAATACCTGCAGCCATGAATGGCTCCACCAGATCAGGGGAGACCTGTCGTTCGATGAGATGATGTGCTGCGGTAACAGGCTCTGATACCTTTTGCGCCAATTTCGCACACAGGATATTAGTTACCCGCGGGTAATTTAAACCAGCGATATTTGCTTCCGTCTCTATCCAGGCAATTCGGGATGCAATCTCCTCAAATTCTTCATCGGCCCACCTAGTACCTAACTTTTCTGCAGCCGCGACCCAATCCTCAAGTTTGTCATCCTCAGCTGAATAGTCTTCCTCGGGGTAAAGGATTTCGAAATCGGAATTCAATGTCATCTCCAGTTTCAGGTCAGCCCTTTTTGCGATATCCGCCAGATGATGTTGCAGACCCGGATGTTCTCTCGATGAATCTGTAAGATCTCTCATTATGCCGTGTGCAATTCTCTGCATAATTTCACGAGCAAACTCTGTAGGTTCAATACGAATATCAGGATGTAGCCATTTGTGCAGCACGTCAAATAAATCACCCCATGGGATAATTTCTGAGGCATGGATAACCCTTAATACAGAAGGCCACAATGAGCCTATTTCCTCAAGTTCATTGTCGCGAAGAAGCCCGGAAGTAAATGTGATTGTGCGTCCTCTACCTGGGTCCGTCGTTGTTGTTTCAAACCCGGGATTTAACGCAATGCACATTGCGCGAATTGCAATATCTGATACATGCGATTTACGCCACCAGGTATCAGCTGCCTGAACCAAGGTTTTGCGCAGATACACGACATTCGCATCGTCGGGTGATACTCCTGTTGCCCAGTCCTGAATCTTTCTTAGTGGCTGATCCAGCGAATTGTGTAGAGGTCTTCCATCTCCCTGCGCCTGATAAAATAACAAAGGTAGTATGAGTTCAGGCGCGTTATACAATGTGGAAGCCGCCACCTGTACAGCAAACTCAGGATGCCTTCTTAGTACAAACTCGCTTTCCCTTGGGCCTAGTGATGCATACTCTGACCACAGATCTGGCGACCGTTGGTTTTCAAGTAATTCTTCCAGATCCGGGATTGTTGCTCCCCTGGCTCGCGCACCGATAAGGGTTTCCACCGCTTCCTCTTTATTAGGTAGCTGGTGAAACAGTACACGGAAATCACCGACAGATTCAGGACCACCGAAAAATGTATTCCTAACCAATACCCACCGAAGAGCAGCAGGCCATACGGATATAGAGTCGCCGTGAGACTCGCGGACGACACCAGCTGCAGCCAAACGTGCTAAGGTAGAATTTACTTGGTATCTGGGCATACCTAGATAACTGGATACCACATCAGGCGAAACACCTGCTTTCCCACCAAGTCCAAAGACACCCAATAATCTTGATGAATCCGGATCGATAATTTGTCCAAACCGGTTGGCCAATGCCTCCCCGGATACGACATCGTGAACATCGCCGCGGAGACACAAATATGCGAGCGTCACCGCCAGCCCTGGACGACCTTCTGCCTGACTGACCATGGAACTGATCAAGCTATCCGGGCGATAAATTCCGGCTGATTTAATGACCTCTACCATGGTGTCAGCATCAATCAGCTCCAATTTTATGAAATCCGAACTTGCTAAATTGAGAGCTGAAGCTACACTCGCTGCCTCTGCTGGCCAACTGACAGCAATGATCCTGAATACTGCACCAATTTCGCTGCGAAGCTGAGCAAGCGAGGTAAGTTGTTGGTCATCAAGCTGGGCATCATCGACGATCACAGCTGGGGGATCCTGTTCCCTGATGGCATTGGCGATTGCTTCTCGGTCCTGATCTACCAAAAACAAAGCTCGGCCTTCCAGTGCTAACGCTCTTAGAAGGAAAGTCTTGCCAGAACCAGGCCCACCAACAACGACACAATCATGATCGATATCCCGAAGCCGCTGTATTTCTTTCTCTCTTCCATAAACCTTATCACCCAAGATGGGGCGCCGAGTGACTGGATATACGGAAAGAGCTGAAGGTCGACCCGTTAGGCCGAGAAGTTTTTTACACCAGGCTGGTTCCCGATACAATGCGTTCGCAAACCAGTCCTGATCATAGACTTGCTGAAGTTGAACACCGAGTTCGCCCGCCACAGCAAATAATTTCTTTCTGGTAGGGGGTGTGATGCGTCTGGATGTGGCGAAGATCGCATTCTTTATAGACCAACCACCACTTATGGCTCGCTTCAGGTTGCGCTCTAGGTTGTCCTTGACGCGACTGGAAGTAGTTGTGATTAGAGGGAAGGGATCTCGACCCATTTTAGCAACCGATCCATCGTAGCCATCGTCAGATCCACCGACTACTGGTACAAGTGTCGGCCACTCACTTTTGAGCAAATCAGCTGCACACGCCTCGAACACATCAGGATCAAGCCGACGATTGAGGGCGTCGATAATTGCCTGATGATGTGGATCCCGGACTACTGATTGTGCCCAACTAACAGCACTTGCTGTTGTTTGTTGATCGGCCAGATCCCTGATCAACTTGTCTGCTGCCTCCGGGATAGATGACTTCCCCCTCTCCCAGCGAGCAAGTGTATTTGCGGTCACCCCCACCTCCTTCGCCAGAGCTGCCTGAGTCAAGGCGAGACGGGTACGCAGTTCTTTTAGCTCTTCTCCAGTCATCAGTATTCCAGAACAATTATCACTAAACTATACGGATCGTATAGATCATTTCGTATACTGTCAAGTCGATAACAGATTCTGTATGTGGTTAATCTCCCATACAAGCAGCGGCAGCAGAATTGCGAAAAAACCGGGTCAGAATCCGGCGATAAAAGGGCTCGGTGACAAATGAGAATGGTTCTCAACTGAAATAAACGATCTCTTCCTCACGTATTGATGGCCGACCATGTTTTGAATGACCAATGGCTCGACCCAATGCTGATTCAATTTGTTCTTTAAACCTGCCATTACCCAACGGCATGGAAAATTGGAAAACCATGGTCAGAACACGATAGTTTCTAACATTAGAGAAACCTGCGTTCCGCCCTTTTTATCTTTATCGCGTCTTTGTTCGGTCAGTATTTCAGCAGTGGGGTAATCGCAAATTGATTACAAGACTTCCCGCACAAGCTTTCTGATCACCATCCTTGACTGACTGCCTTCGTGTAGGGTGTCTAGCTCCATACTGAATCTGCATCGCTCGCCCGCGGGTGTGACGACAGTGAGATCATCAATATCCGCGGTGGATTCCATCCGATGTCGGGCATATCCCGGGCCATACATGCGCGGTGGTAAATGATTATTGATTAAGGCCTCGATGTTCGAAGCGCCCTGGATGTCACCGAAAGGTGAAGCCGTTGACCACAACGCATCCGGATGAAACAGGCTGAGCGCAGCACTGGCATCTCGTCTGTCGACACAATCGAGAAACTGCATCAAAAGCAATCGCCGGGAGTTTCGCGCAGCATAGCTCGTGTGAAGCAATGCGTGTGCTTTAACGGAATTCGGTTCTTTCAATTCTGTCGCATACAACTTTTGTACGTCCTGATTTTCATACGAACGTCGTCGCGGTGCATGTTTGTCCACCTCATAAATTGCCTGCATGCGCTTCTCCAGGACAAGTGGATCCATGGATTTGGGTTCGCCACCCCCACCCAGACACCCACCCACACAGGCCATAACCTCAATGGCAACATACTCATCTCGCCATGTTTCTGTCTCCAGCATACGTTGTGCTGCTGCGATGCCATTGCATATGGCGACCTTACCTATACCGGGAATCTCAGCCGTTTTCACTCCCGTGCTTACGCCGCGGAGTTGATGCCATTCCAACGGCAGCGAGTTTTCTTCGCCGATGAAATGGGATGCGGTACGCACAATGGCTTCCATGACGCCACCCGATGCGCCGAAGATCTGTCCAGCACCTGTGCTTTCACCCAGTGGATTATCGAACTCACCCTCTTCCGGCAGCGCATTAAACGCAATACCGCGCGCCTTGATCATTCTGGCCAGTTCGCGCGTCGTGACAACATGGTCTACATCACCGGATACACCAGGTCGAGCGGCCTCATCCTTCTTGGCAGTACAGGGCATCACACTGACAACGTAGGGTTCTGCCTTGCCCTCTGCGAATTCAGGACCGAGCGAACGTGCGAAGGCGCCTCGTTTCGTGAGTGCGCCGTGCATTTGCTGCGGTGATTTTGTTGTACTGAGATGTGGCAGAAGATCGGGGCGGTTGATCTCAACCCAGTTCACCCATCCAGGGCAGCAGGAAGTAAAAAGCGGTAACGTCTTCTGATTTCTGAGGCGCTCGACAAACTCAGTTGCTTCCTCCATGACCGTCAAATCAGCCCCAAAGTTGGTATCAAACACGTAATCAAAACCCAGCTGTCGCAGGGCATTGATCATTCTACCTGTGCTCACGGTACCGGGTTTCATGCCGAACTCTTCACTAATGGCAACGCGCGTTGCCGGTGCAACCTGTACGGCAGATACACGTCTATGTGCATCAAGGGTATGAAGTACATCGTGCCAGTGTGGCGTCTCGATCAAGGCGCCGACTGGGCATACAAGCGTGCATTGACCGCAGGAGATACATTGGGTGTCAGCCAGGGATTGATCGAAAACGGTGACGGGTAAGCGGCCTGAACCACGCTCTGCAAATCCGATCACGTATTGTTGTTGTCCCGGCTCGCCACACGCTTCTACACACAAGCCGCATTCAATACATTTTGACAGATCACGCCAGATACTCGGCGATGTGTGATCAGTCAGACTATGCTCAGGATGTTCTTCCGATCCCATCGGGACCTTTTCCCAGCTGTCCTCCAATTGATACTCGCTAACAAAACTCTGCAATTTGCAAGACCCGTTTACTTCACAGCGCATGCAGTCGTTCGGGTGGCGTGCCAGCAGCCATTGTGCATCAGCTTTACGAAATTCCTGTAGTTCCATGGAGTCCGTCTCGACAATATAACCATCTTTCGCCTTCGTGATACAGGCTGGTACTGGCCGGGGTGCACCTTTGACATTAACGAGACATAGTCGGCATACAGCATGGGAAGGTAGACGGGGATAGTGACAGAGTGTGGGAATATACACGCCAGCTTCACCGGCCGCATCGAGCAACGTCGAGCTATCATTCACCTCGACAGACCTGCCATTAATAGTAAGCTTGATCATTTTACGCGGCTAACGAAGATTGTGTGCTGAGACAGCGTTCTGTGAAAGTGAACATCCATTCATACCTGTAGTCGTCGTGAAAACTTATTCGTGGAATTCGGACTGTTCATTTTATATTTTGTAAACATAAGGTTTTAATAACCGGCAGGCGTGTTTTATGCGCCTATCGGTGTTGAAGCATTTGTTATGTGTTTCTACTTAAATTCAGCAATTTGAGTATTACAATCAGAGGGGCACAACCTTGTTTGCACACGGCCCCTTCTGGCCTTGCCCCACCTCATATTCTACTTTCTGCCCATCATTGAGTGTTGCGTAGTCGCCACCGCTCTGGATTTCAGAATGGTGTACGAACAGGTCTTTACCTCCATCATCTGGAGTGATAAAGCCAAAACCTTTGCTTGCATCGAACCACTTTACTGTACCTGTACTCATTTCACTATTTTCCTATCTTGGTTAGAATTTTATTTATGTTGATGGTGTTTTATTTATATTTTGAACTCAAATTAATATGGATGAATTCTGATTTCACTTTCTTTACATAACGTTAGAGTTAATTTGCACTTAAAGCAGAGCGAAGCGGCGCTTTAAGTGTCAAATTGGACGACTTGTTATGTGTGCGCATTATTTATATTTGCTCATGATGTGTTGATTGTATTTTTTAGCCCAAGCTTCTAATTCTTTTATCTTTTTGTATTGTTCTTTGCCAAATAATTCTTCACATGATTTCCATAACTGCTTTGGTGGATTTAGAGGTTTCCCACCCCCATAACCTGGGACACCATTAAAACAACCAGGCACCATTATCAGTTTGGTGTTACCTAATGTATATGCTTTTTCTGCTGCTTCAATGGGGGACATAGCTATAATTTCGCTAATGCTCTGAGCATATAAAACTTTACTACTAAGCAATAATATTGATATTAAGATAATTTTTTTCATTTTTTTCACATATCAGTGATATAGACAGAAGGCTGTCTTTTTCTGAATACCCAACCTTCTGTATATTAAATTTCTTAATTACACATAAAATGCGCTTTTTTACACCCGATTTCAAGCAGTTGGAATGAATGCTGGCTAAATGTTAGGCCGTAAAAGACACAAAGGTGGGTGTGTCTGTTGCTGTTTAGTCACCACCCCGATCATCCAGCCCCACTAAAACCGCGGTCAAATCACAGGCTCCGCTAATATTTCGAATAAACCGGGATTTGCCCCCGCCTTTAACCCCGCGAGTGTCTTGTTCTTGCCTTTATCCGGTGTGACATTGTCTGGATAAAACAGCTTGTCCGGTAAGGGTTTGATGACAATGCGTTGCAGATGGGTATAACCGGTTTGGCGTCCCATCACAGAGTGGGTCTCCTTGAAGGCAAACAGCCGCCCGTTCACCTTGCGATAATCAGCATAGCGTGTGCCGAATTGCATGTTTAAGGCTGGCATACTGAGGGTACTGGTAGACTCCGCAATGCGCCCGGTCGCCGGTTCAATCCCCACGGCGATATGATTATGTTTGTGAAACCGGAGTTCGAGTAAATGCAGGGTCTTGCCCTGCTTGTTTTTATAATCACCCCCGTCTTTGACATGTTTTTTATGTTCAAACAATACCGCCGGCAGGCCCAGGCGGGTCGCTTGCAGGATCATGGCGGAATAGAAGGGGTCGCCGACGGGCTGGTTTTGTTTCCAGCTATGGGGGCCGGCCAACAGGCGAAGTTCCGAGCCCACCTTGCCGTAATCAATGGCAATGCGTAAATGATCCGGGTGACGATAGGAGCGGGTCATCTTGCCCTCGCGGCCGCGCATGGTGGAAAAGGTCACGCCATACTGTTGAAATGCCTTGGCGTTGAGGATCCGTTGCTCTCCACCATAGGCCTGGCTGAGCTTGGTCAGCCAAGTGCTGACATCGGCCGCCGCCTCAGACGCCACGCCGAATAACAATAAGGCGATGCAGCGTGCGGTGATGACTTTTGCCGGTAGGTTCGCCATGGGTACGCGTCCTGGTCCAGTGTCGGTGGTTTATCGTAACAGAATGGGCGTATTTTTAAATCATTACAACACATGTCATTTTCTCCTCTCACTCAGAGGGAGAGGGGCCGTACCTAAAGCTGGACAAAATCCGCCGCTTTAAATTCATCGATGAGAAAGTCGATGAAGCTGCGTACCTTCATGGACATGAATTTTTTGGAAGGGTAGACGGCATGGATGTGAATTTCCGGGGGGCAATAGTCGGGCAAGACGAGTTGCAGGCGCCCGGCTTTGATTGGGTCGGCGACAATAAACGTCGGTAACAGTGCGATACCCATGCCGTCACAGGCGGCGGTGCAGATGACGTCGCCATTATTGGCGGTTAATGGTCCCTTGATCGGGATACGATGCTCACCATCGGGTCCCTGTAATATCCACTCGCGCCCTTCTTCGAGGTGGCGGTAGTGCAGGCAGCTATGTTGGGCCAGTTGTGCAGGGGAGGTCGGCATGCCCTGTTTTGCCAGGTAGTGGGGTGAGGCACAGAGTACATGCTTGCTGGGGGCTATCCGGCGGGCGATCAGGCTCGAGTCTTTTAAGCGGGCGATGCGGATGACGATATCGTAGCCTTCCTCAACCACATCCACCAGGCGGTCGTTCAGATCCAGGTCGATATCGACTTGGGGAAAACGGGTCCGGAACCGGCTTAGCAGCGGCCCGAGGTGTTGCCGGCCAAACGACATGGGGGCATTGATGCGCAGGCTGCCATGGGGCTCGGCGGTCAGGCCCGTGACCACACATTCCGAATCGGCGATGTCTTCCAGGATCTGCACACAACGATCATAATAGGCCTGGCCGGCTTCGGTCAGGCTGATCTGCCGGGTCGTGCGGTTGAGCAGCCGCCCCCCCAGCCGGGTTTCGAGCATACTGATGTGCTTACTCACCCCGGCACGGGAAATCGGCAGGCGCTCCGCCGCGGCGGTGAAGCCACCGCTATCCACCACCGTGACAAAGGCCTGCATGCTGGTTAATCGGTCCATATGCCCTGATTAGTTCGTAAATGTAAATAATATATCTACAAATAGACTATTTATCCATAAAATAGTACAACGATATCATGGTGTCGTTAACCAACCCGTGTATATAAGGAGAAAGACCATGCTGACACTTCGCAGACACAATGAACGGGGCCATGCCAATCATGGCTGGCTGGATTCGCACCATACGTTTTCCTTTGCCAATTATCATGATTCGGCCCATATGCATTTTCGCGAGCTGCGGGTCATCAATGATGACCGGGTGATGCCGGCTAGCGGTTTTGGTACACATTCTCATCAGGATATGGAAATTATTTCCTATGTCGTGGATGGCGCCATTGAGCACAAGGACAGCATGGGGCATGTATCTGTGCTGCGCGAAGGTGAGGTACAGCGCATGAGTGCCGGCACCGGCCTGACCCATAGCGAGTACAACCATTCTGATAGTGAGGAGCTGCGCTTTTTGCAGATATGGGTGCTGCCGGGACAAAAAGGCCTGACGCCGGAATATGAGCAAAACAAATACATTGATCGGCTGCAGACCAACGAACCCTGTTTGCTGGTCTCTGCCGATGGCCGGGATGATTCCGTCCGCATTCATCAGGACCTGAATCTGTATACCGTGCATATGGCCGCAGACGGAACAGTGGACTATGCGATCCCGGAC
>Ga0209633_10003169_pt1 | contig 15307 bp, 15 predicted proteins | sample Cruoilmetagenom1_FD_187290 | JGI IMG/M metagenome (GOLD analysis project Ga0209633, IMG submission 187290) | Oil polluted marine microbial communities from Coal Oil Point, Santa Barbara, California, USA - Sample 1 (SPAdes) (version 2) | ecosystem: Environmental > Aquatic > Marine > Oil seeps ... | reverse complement strand
CATAGATAGCAGTATTAGGACATTCAGGTTCACAAGCTCCACAGTTGATGCATTCATCAGTTATCATTATAGCCATTGTAATTCTCCTAAAAAAGTTTTTAAATTGTTAATTCTAAGTTTGGAATTTTTTTTACAACTAAATTTATATTATCCTCATTTAAATCTATTATTATTTTTTCTAATTTAGAAATTAAATTTGCTACTTCTAAGTTATTATATTCGGGAATAAAGTCAAGAAGTTTATTTATACCTTTAGAAATTTGACTTTTGGCTCCATTTAAATTTCCACAAATTAAGTGAAAACATCCTACAGAAACTTGAACTAATCCTTGATAAAACAACTTATCAGTTTTATTTGCTTCCATCCATATATCTTCAAAGAAATCATGTGCCGCAAAAAAATCTGAGTCATTAAATAATTTTATTCCTTCTGTTATATCAAACATATATTTTATTTACACTTTCATTAACTTTATAAATCACCAACCGCCGCTGGCACCACCACCACCAAATCCACCGCCTCCACCGCTGAATCCTCCAAAACCTCCACCAAAACCACTGCTACTCCTACCACTGCTTCCAAAACCACCAAGAGCACCGGCAGTATAAATTAAACCGCCACCGCCTCCACGTCCACCTTTTTTTCTTGATAGGATACTAAACAAAATAAAAATAATTATAAAAATCAATTGAATTGGAATTCCACCATTTCCATCTTTGTCCTTTTCAGTACCTTTATATTCGCCTCGCGTTGCTGCAAGAATTGCACTAAGTCCTGAAGCAACTCCTTTATAGTAATCATTATTCCTAAAGTGAGGTCTTACTTCATTTCTTAAAATAGAACTTGCAAGTGCATCTGGCAAAGCTCCTTCTAAGCCATAACCAACTTCTATTCTCATTTTTCTATCGTCTTTTGAAACAAAAAATAAAACTCCATTATCATTTTCTTTTGTACCAATTTTATTTTTCTTAGCAGTTTCATAAGTGTACATTTCCATTGGAAATCCACTAAGAGTTTTGATCATTAAAAATACAACTTGATTAGATGTTGAATCATCAAAAGATTTTAGAGCAGAATGTAAATTATTATTTTGATTCTTCTGAAGTGTTTGAGTAAAATCGTTAGAATATAATTTTAATGTAGGAAATTCTTGTTGAGAATAAGAATTTCCAATTATTGTAACCAGTAAAAATAATGTATAAAGTAATTTCATAAAATGTTTTTTTGTATATCTAAAAAATTGAACTAATTATTCACAGTCTTTGCCTAACGTGTCATTCATGTTTCCAGATCTTTTAAAATACTGGAATCTATTAGAGTTTTGGAGATTCCGGCACAAAAGACAACTGGAATGACTGTAAGTTTTACTTTTCCCGAAAATGAACTACTCCGTTGCAAGGAGCAGGGAATTAAACCATAAATGATTAAAACTCAACTTTGGGAGCTTCTTCAGAACCAGCGACTGCTTTGAAATATTGTTTTTGACCAAATCCAGCGAAACCAGCAATAAAGTTTGCAGGAAATCTTCTTATAGTAGTATTGTAACTCTGTACTACTTGATTAAAAGTTCTCCGTTCAACTGAGATTCTATTTTCTGTTCCTTCTAACTGAGATTGTAATTGTAAGAAATTTTCGTTTGCCTTTAATTCAGGATAACGTTCTACTGTTACAAGCAATCTTGATAAAGCACTACCCAAACCATCTTGTGCAGCTTGAAATTTTTGAAGTGCTTGCGGATCATTAAGCATATCAGATGTCATATTAATTTGATTTACTTTTGATCTGGCTTCTGTAACTGCAGTGTAAGTTTCTTTTTCAAAATCTGCAACACCTTTTACAGTGTTTACTAAATTAGGAATTAAATCTGCTCTACGTTGATATTGGTTCTCAACTTGGCTCCAAGCTTGAGTAACACCTTCTTCTAATCCAACTAAATTATTATAAACTCCAGTAGCCCACATAATTGCTCCAATAACAACTACGCCAACAACTACTAGTATTCCAATTCCTTTACTCATTTATTTCTCCCTTTTATCTCGGCTAAGTTTCTTCTTAACAATACCGGATTCTTTTTTAATTCGCACTATTTTTAAGTTAACAATTATTTCTTTTTAATATTTAATTATTAAAATTAAAAGCTAACTACTTTAATTAACACCAATTCACACTAAATAAGTTCCAAGTTATTAATTTGTCAAACTCCTCATAGGAGCCGGAATTCTTCCGCCTCGCCCAACAAAACCTGAACTATCTAAATTTCTTACATCCATAATTGGTACTTTTCCTAGCAAACCACCGTAATCAACAAAGTCTCCAACTTTTTTACCGTACGCCGGAATTAGTCTTGCTGATGTTGTTTTGTCATTAATCATACCGATGGCACATTCATCTGCAATAATTCCTGCAATAGTTGAAGCTGGAGTATCACCAGGAATCCCAATCATATCAAGTCCAACAGAACAAACAGATGTCATTGCTTCCAACTTTTCTAATGATAAATTTCCTCTTGTTACAGCCTCAATCATTCCTTGATCTTCACTAACTGGAATAAATGCACCACTCATTCCACCAACTGACGAGCTTGCCATTAATCCTGCTTTCTTCACTGCATCATTCAACATTGCAAGAGCTGCCGTTGTTCCAGGAGCACCAACATCTTCAACACCCATTGCTTTTAAGATATCGCCAATACTATCTCCTTTTGCAGGAGTTGGAGCTAAAGAAATATCAACAATACCATAAGGTATTCCATGTTTATTTGCAACTTGTCGACCAATTAATTCCCCAGCACGAGTGATTTTAAAAACTGTTTTTTTTATAACTTCAGCTAATTCTTGAAGATTAACGGAACCGGCATTTTTAATTTCATCAAGAACAACACCTGGTCCACTAATACCAACGTTTAGCACAACTTCCGGTTCGCTTACTCCATGAAATGCGCCAGCCACAAAAGGATTATCTTCAGGAACATTTGCAAACACAACTAACTTTGCACATCCAATTGAATTATTATCTTTTGTCCTTTCTGCAGTTTCTTTAACGACGTCTGCCATCATTAAAACAGCATCCATATTGATTCCAGCTTTTGTTGATGCAACATTAACGCTAGAGACAACTCGCTGAGTTTCAGAAAGGGCCAGTGGGATTGATTTGATAAAATCACGCTCGCCATTTGTGAATCCCTTTTGAACAAGAGCAGAATAGCCAGCTATATAATCAACTCCAATAGCTTCCGCTGCTTTATCAAGAACTTTGGCAATTTCAACAAATTCATTAGTTGAAAAAGAATCAAATGGAATAGAAGCTGGAGTTATAGAAACTCTTTTATTAGCAATTGAAACACCGTATTGTTTCTCAACTTCTTCTGCATACTTTACGTGATTGCTTCCGTACTTTAATATTTTTTCATAAACTTTCTGTTTTGTAATTTCAATATTTCTATCAACACAATCTCTTAAGCTTATTCCTAATGTCACTGTACGAATATCGAAATGTTCGATTTCCGTCATTTTAATTGTTCTTAATATTTCGTCAAAATCGTATTGCATACTATATCATCCCCTTTATAATTACACTCTGTGCATTTGTCTAAACAAATCTTCATTCTGTAAATAAATTTTAATTTTTAATTTTTCTGCTGTAACATTCAAATCATTTTGTAACTCGGTTAAATTTTTTGATGAATTGGATATATCAATCACAACAATCATTGTATAAAAATCGCCCATAAGTTTTTGACTTAGATCAGTAATATCACAATTTGCTTCGCCAAGTGCTGTTGTTACTCCAGCTACAATTCCTGGATGATTCAAACCGAAGGAGGTTAAAATTACTTTCCCTTCAGATTTTGTTTCTATCTTCGGTAGCTCATGTAAAACATCTTGAGTTCCAATAGATTTTTCTACTGCTAATTTTATAGATTCAGCTGAAGCGTTTTGTCCTAATTCTTCTATTGCTTTGAGTGTTAACTCTCTTATTTTTTCTTCTGTTAATTGCACAATTTAGCCTTAAAGTTTAATTTTATTAATTCATTTTAAATAAATTATCTGGTTCATATTCATTTTACATTCAGATGTTCCCAATAAATTAATTGTTGAACATCTAAGTTTAACAGATTGCCACGACATTTAGAATACAGAAGTCTCGCAATAACTGAAAATAATTCTATTGATTGCTCTTAAACATTTACTCAAAAACCTTGGAATTAAATATCGATAGGTAACTTAAGATTTTTTATCTCTTGTTTTAGTTCAAGCATATTTCTAGTGGCAATTTTGCACATAGTGGCACCGCATTCCCAAATTATATCTTTTGATTTTTTGTCAATGCTTACTTTTTTAAACTCCACTAGATCATTTATGCATTTATAGTCTTCATGCTTGAGCATTTTATCAAAACTAATTTTACCACCAAATCCATCTGAGTATTCAACATAAAGTTGAAAATCATCAAATGGTTCAATTTTTGCTATTTTATACATCCTTCTCTCTAATCTCTTGTTATAGATCGACCAATTATCATTCGCTGTATCTCAGAAGTTCCTTCGTAAATCTCCGTAATTTTTGCATCTCTATACATTCTTTCAACTTCATACTCTCTTACATAACCATAGCCACCAAGAATTTGAACAGCATCTCGTGCAACTTCAACAGCGACTTCAGACGCAAACAATTTAGCCATGGATGCTTCTTTGATATAATCTTTTCCGGAATCCTTTAATCCACATGCTTGTAAAGTTAGCAACTTTGCAGCTTCAACTTGAGTAGCCATATCAGCAAGCTTAAACTGAATTGCTTGATGATTTGATATTTCAGTTCCAAACGCTTTTCTTTCTTTAGAATATATTAGTGCTTTCTCATACGCTCCCATTGCAATTCCAACGGCCTGCGAAGCAATTCCATAGCGACCACCATTAAGTGTATTCATTGCAAAGTTAAATCCCTTGCCAACTTCCCAAATTATATTCTCCTCTGGGATCCGACAATTGTCAAAAGAAAGAGAACATGTATCAGAACTTCTAATCCCCAGTTTGTCCTCCTTAACTCCATGTGTAAATCCTGGGGTTCCCTTTTCAACCAAAAAGGCAGTAATTCCTTTGTGTTTTTTTTCTTTATCAGTTTGGGCAAATATTACATAGTAGTCTGCAGTAGTTCCATTGGTTATCCAGTTTTTCATTCCATTAACTACCCAATGATCACCATCTTTCACAGCCATTGTATGCTGTTTAGTTGCATCACTTCCTGCTTCAGGTTCAGAAAGTGCAAAAGCACCTAATTTCTCTCCCCTTGAAAGCGGCTTTAAATATTTTTCCTTAAGTTCTTCAGAAGCCCATTTTTCCAGCCCGAATGTTACTAAAGAATTATTAACAGACATTATAACACCAACAGAAGCATCTACCTTGGAGATCTCCATCATTGCCAATGCATAACTTATTGTATCCATTCCGGCACCATCATACTTAGGATCAACCATCATTCCCATGAATCCTAATTCTCCCAATTTCTTAATAATTTCAGATGGGAAAACTACATCTTTATCTCTTTGAACGGCTGTTGGTGCAATTTCTTGTTCCGCAAACTCTCTAGCAGTTTGTTGAATCATTAATTGTTCTTCTGTTAAATTAAAATTCATTTTATTCTCCTTTTCTTTATAAAGTAAAATTATATGAATAATGTAACTTATACAATATTTAGTTATAGGTAGAGGAGATTAGCCAAAAACATTACAGCAAATTATAAATTGTGATTCATCAACATTAAAATTTTTTATTACATTCAAATAACTATATTTGTGGATTATAATTAGAATCAATCAATGACTAAAAGAATTTATTTAACTGGTTTTATGACTAGCGGCAAAAGTACTTTGGGAAGTATTTTGGCAAATGTTTTAGGGTGGAATTTTTATGATCTTGATAAGGAAATTGAATCTATAGAAGCAATTAAAGTCACAGAAATTTTTGAGACTAAAGGCGAAGCATATTTTAGAGATCTTGAAACTAAAATTTTAACTGAATTTTCCCAAAAAGAAAAAGTAATTGTTGCACTTGGTGGCGGAGCATTAAATAGTGATAAAAATTTTAGTATAATTTCTGAATCAGGCAAACTTGTTTACTTGAAGGTATCCCCAGAAATAATTTATAAACGCATTAGAAAAAAAACAGATAGACCTCTATTCAAAGAATTTGTTCTACAAGAAAACTCAGAGAATGCATTTATTGAAAAAATAAAGGGTATGCTAGCTGAAAGAGAAAAATACTATAGCAGAGCAGATTTAGTTTTTCATGTAGATAACACCCCTATTGGGAAAACCATTGACAAACTAGCAAAACAAATTAAAAGATTTATTTAATGAAAAAAATTGAAATTAAAATTCCCGACAAAGAATACAATGTAATTCTAGGGTTAAAAAGTTTTCAGCAATTACCTAAGCTATTAAAAAAAGAAAAGCTAAATAAAAACATATTATTGGTAATTGATAAAAATGTTAATAAGTATTATTCAAATTTAATTGAAGATACGTTTATTAGTATAAATCACAAAAAAATAATTATAACCTCTTCTGAAAAAAAGAAAAACTTTGAAACACTTAACAAAATTCATTCTTCGTTAATTAAAAATAATTTTGGTAGAGACACTGTTATAATTGCTATTGGTGGCGGTATAGTCGGAGACATTACAGGTTTTGCTGCAGCTACCTTTATGCGCGGGATTAAATATGTACAAGTGCCAACAACACTTCTAGCTTCTGTTGATAGCTCTGTTGGCGGAAAAACCGGAATAAATTTCAACCATACAAAAAACATTATTGGTTCATTTCATCAGCCGGAGTTGGTTGTAATTGATACAGAGTTTTTTAAGACCTTGCCTGAAGAAGAATTGCTTTGTGGAATTGGCGAAATTATTAAATATTGTTTTTTAACCGATGAACAATTTTTTAATTATGTAAAAAAGAATATTCAAAATTTACTTTCTCTTAACGATGCTTCTATTCATCACGTAATTACAAAGTCAATTAAGTTTAAAGGAAATGTAGTTGCAGCAGATGAAAAAGAAAGTGGTATTAGAAAAATTTTAAATTTAGGCCATACTTTTGCTCATGCATTTGAAGTTGAACAGAATCACAAATTAAAACATGGTCAAGCAGTAATAGTGGGAATTACTTGCTCACTCTATTTATCAAAACAATTAAATATAATTTCAGAAAATGATTTTAGAAAATATTTAGATTTTCTTTTACTCTTTGCTGATAAAATTAAGTTACAAAAAGTAAACATTTCTACTATCTACAACATTATGAAAAAGGATAAAAAAAACAGATCCAATGAAATTAGATTTGTATTGGTAAATACAATTGGTAATATATTAACCGACGTTCCTGCTTCAAAAAAATCAGTCATCTATTCAATCACAAAAGGAATTTCTCACTTCTAAATTATGCAAAATTTCTTTTCTCTAATACTTTTGCTTTTACTCTTTCAACTAATTGCTGTTGCTCAGGTTCAACGCGAAACAAGAGCTGTTTGGTTAACTACAAATTTTGCATCCGATTGGCCGCCAAACACCTTTGATGTTAGTTCTCAAAAAGAAGCTCTGAGAGAAATTTTTAGAAATTTAAAATCTAAAAAATTCAACACCGTATATTTTCAAGTGCGTAGCAATGGAACAGTAATGTATAGATCTTTCATTGAACCTTTTACACCTTACATTACCGGCACGGTTGGAGATGCACTTCCTTATGACCCATTGCAATTTGCAATTGATTTGGGAAAAGAATTTCATCTTGAAGTGCACGCTTGGGTTAATATGGTCAGATGTTTCACTGGATCTAATGAAAATATTTTATCACATCCGGCTCATGTAAGAAGCAAACATCCTGAATGGACAGTTAGAAGAATGCGAGATGATGGCAAGCTTTCTTACTGGCTAAACCCGGGTTTGTTTGAAGTTCAAGAACATCTCACAAGAGTATTATTAGAAATATCTAACAACTATTATATTGATGGAATCCATCTGGATTTTTTTAGATATCCGGATAAAGATTTTAATGATCGAAAAATTTATAATCAATTCGGTCACAGCTTAACACTTGATGACTGGCGAAGAAATAATCTTACAGAAATATTAAGATCGTTCAAAAAAAGAGTTAAACCAAAAAACCAATATTTAAAAGTTGGAGCTACTCCCATTGGAATTAGAAAAAGTCTAAAAGGAGCAATTGGTTGGGAAGGTTACTCTTCTGTATATCAAGACACAGAAAAATGGTTGCAAGAAGGTTTGGTTGATTATTTAACACCACAAATTTATTGGCCATTTGAAGAAAATCCGAGGTTTGATGTTCTTGCAGATGATTGGGTGAAAAAAGCCTATGGCAAAAATATAGTTCTTGGTTTGGCGGCTTATAAACCAGATGTGAAAATTGAACTTGATAAAATGGTAAACTACTCACGTAAAATTAACGCTGCAGGAATTTCTTTTTTTAGATATGAACACATTGCTCAAGTTGAAGATTCTTATTTTAGCAAATTAGCATTCCCCAAAGAAATGAGCTGGAAAGTAAATAACAAAATTGAGACATATTATAATTTTGAATGTAATACCAAAGATATATCCACTAGCGAAGTTCTATTAAGTTGGAGAAATTTAGATAATAATGATTTGAGATACTATGCTTTAAACAGCTTCACCGATGATAGTACATTTTCCACAAAACTTATTTCACCGAATAAGAGTAAAGTTAAATTAAAATTTGGCAAACCGAAAAAGTTACAATACAAATACAGCATTGGTAAATTAGATAGATTGTGGAACGAAACTAGCATGTGTAATCAATTCGCGGTAAATGTTCCCTATCTGAGATCATTAAAAAAGTCCGCAAATATTTCTACAAAACCAATGCTGGCAACTTTGAATGATTCAAATTCAATTCTATCCCTATTCTCTTCTTTCGATCAAGATATAGTTCTAGAAATAATTACAAAAGAGAATTTAATTACTCAAAGAAGAGTTAAATTATCTTTAGGACAAAATATTCTAAAAATTAAAGAGAATGTAAAATTGATTAAGACTATTAGAATTAAATACGGTAATGGCAAACCAATTGATGAGATGAATTTTCTGTAAGCTTTTAGGTAACATTTTTTCAATTTCTATGTACTTCCAACAATATTATTTTTAGTAATTTTACAAAACTCTCTTAAAATTTACCCCTAAAATACAAAAACCCCTAAAACTAGGTAGTAATTTCCCTAGTATTAGGGATACAAAAAGAGTAAAATATCTTGTACATTAAAGTTACCTAACTAACAAATAATAAAAACGGAGGGAAATAATGTCTTATGACAAATTTTATTAAATGCAGAACAGGGCTTTAGAGTAAGAAGAGTTTCTGCCAACAACATAATGCTCTTAGAACTCTTTGCACCCTGTTCGCATAAATAACAAAAGATGTAAATGATATTTCAAAAATTTTCTTACCTTTTTGTGTTATTTGAAATATTCTTGGAAAAACAAAATAATTAATAATAGGAGTTTGAAATGAAAACTTTAAAATTTATTTTTTTATTCTTCAACTTTTTTTTACTTAATTTAAATGCTCAGATAACTTACAATGTAAGTATCCAAAAATCAAATTTAACCTATGAAACAAAATTATCCAAAGATGGTGAAATATACCAAACATTAACTTTGAAAAATCTTGGATATATTGAAAAAGTTGGTGCTCCCAATTTACCAGTAAAATTTGTAAAACTCATTATTCCAGCTCAACAAGATGTTGATGTAGTTAATTTCACTTACAAAATTAACAAAAAAAAACTTTATTAAATAAGATTTACCCAACTCAACCTGATATACCAACGGCAATTAATGTTGAAGAACCAACTTTTGTAAAACCTAACCCTAATATTTATGAATCTGAAAAACCTTGGCCGGCTAATGTAGTCGAGTTTGTTCACAGCGGTTATTTGGATAATAATAATCATATAATTACACTAAAAGTTACACCCTTCCAATATTATCCAAAATTAAATCAGTTGGAAGAACTAGACAATATCCAAATTAATTTAACCCTTAAACCAAACAGCAAAAAAATTATATTGCCTAACGCTAGAACGTTCAAAACCCAAGAAATATGGGATAATGCATTAGAATATATCGTTGATAATAAAGGTGATATTCAAAAATATCATCATAAACCAAAACTAACTTTGGAGATTAAAAATAATGATGCTAAACTAAAAAAACCAAGTTCTCCTGAATTTTTTGTTTACACTATTATTACTAACCGTGTCTTAAAACCATACTTTAATGATTTTGTAAACTGGAAGAAAAGCAAAGGAATTGATGCTGGTGTAGTTACTCTTGCATCCATTTATGCAAACTACCAAGGCGATTATATTTCGAATCTTTTTGATAATGCCGGCAAAATTCGCCAGTATTTAAGAGACCTTTATGAAGCTGATGGAACTTTTGTATTATTAGCAGGTGATTTTAGTATTGTTCCAATTAGATATGGTTGTGGTTATGCAACAATAGAAAGCTGGGATTATACTGCTGTAAATCCGCCAATAATTGATGCTTATAAAATACCAACTGATTTATATTATGCTGATAGAAACGGTAATTGGAATGTTGATGGTGATGAATGGACTGGCCAAGGTAGCGATGACAATCCCGATTATTATCCTGAATTTTTTGTTGGTAGATTGTTGTGTACTACAGGGTAAGAAATTAATGACTGGACAGATAAAACAATACTTTATAAAGATAATCCTGGGAATGGAAACCCAAACTATGTACTTGATTGTTTTATGATTGAATCAGATCAATTACAAGCGAATAACCAAGCAGAGGCTGTAAGAGATCATCTACCTTCCTTTAATACAACTATTTGGAGAGAATTACCTGGTGCTTATAGTGTAGCCCCAACATTTCCATCAGGACAAGAGGTTTTAAGTGAAATGAACAATAGATATGGTTTTTACGGTTGGTTTGGTCATGGTTCGCCAACAGCAGTAGTAACAAAGTCTAAATATTATAATAAACAACCAAGATGGTGTCTTGATGCGGAGGATAATGTTGAAGCTTCGACTGCACAAGAGGTAGAAAATCAAGATGCTTTAGATAATTTGACAAATGTTAATCATCCGGCAATTATATACTCAATTGGTTGTGACCATACACCTTTTGATAACTATCATACTTCTCCAAATGATTACAATATGGGTGAAAGTTTTACAGTAAATAATTTAACTGGTGGACCAGCATTTCTTGGCAATACAAGATTTGGATGGGTCTATTCTTCATATCATCTCTTTGAAGAGTTTGCAGATTTAATTGAAAGTGGCAGCTGTTATTTAGGTGTTGCTGAACTTATTTCTAAAAGTAATAATAACTACAGTCGGCATTACCTAAGTTATTCGCACAACCTTGTTGGCTGTCCACAAACAAATATGTATAGAATTATTCCTATGAGTAAAAATTCATTAAATCAAGAAATAGTTAAAAATTCATCTGACACAGAAATACCAAGTGAGTATAAAATAATTGGTAATTATCCAAACCCATTTAATCCATCAACTACTGTAAAATACGCTCTCCCATATATTTCAAATCTTCAATTGACAATTTACGACATAATGGGCAAAGAAATTAAGACGTTTAGCTTAACTAATCAGTCGGTTGGCTATAGTGAAATTGTGTGGAATGGAACCAATAATAATGGTAAATCAGTTTCAAGTGGAATTTATTTTTATAAATTGAATGCTGTTTCTTTAGAAAATGATTTTGAAGAATTTACGGGGTCAGCTAAATTACTTCTTCTAAAATAGATGTTAAATTAGTATTACACAATGAACAAAGTAGTGCAAGACTTTGCTCTACTTTTTGTTTATATACTAAACCCAAATTGGTTTTCGGATTTACAACTTATCCTCTCCTTACAAAAGAGAGGATAAAGGTGAGTTTTAATAATATACTAATCCGAAAACCAATTTAATTTAAGCATAAAAGGAAAACAATATGAGGTTAGTTAAAATATTTGGTTACTTGCTAATATATTTTTGTTTCTCAAAGAATTATTTAATAGCACAAGATACTTTACATCTCATTACAACGATAACAGGAACAAACATTGAAACACCAATTTATAATGCAAGTGCACTAGGGGATATAAATGGAGATGGTTTTAACGAATTTGGGATAAAACAATTAAATACAGATTATTTTGATATTTACTTTGGTTCCAATCGGGTGGATAGTTACAACAAAACCCGATTTTACGCACCTAATGATTTATTAGGTCATACAGGAATAGGAACAAAGTTGGGTGATGTTAATAAAGATGGTTTTGATGATTTTTTGCTTTCTGGATCAAAGGACCATGTATTTCATTCAGGTAAAGTTTACCTATATTTTGGTGGAGAAACAATAGATCAGCTTCCAGATTTTTCATTCGAAGATATATATCTTCAAGATCTATTATCTGGCGGAACTGGTGGCGACTTTAATGGTGATGGATATGATGATTTTACTGTAAAAAATCCGTATAATTGGACAAATGGTATCGGGAGAGTCTATCTTTTTCTGGGTGGTGAAACCATTGTCGATACTCCTTTTGTCACTTTTGTAAGTGATTCCCTTGAAGATTTTTTTGGTTCTGTTGCAAATTTGGAAGGTGATATTAATGGTGATGGTTTTAATGATTTAATAATAACTTCACCTATGCCACCTCTTCAAAGTACAACATCTAAATGCTTTTTTTTTTTTGGTGGTAAAACAATTAGTTTTGACTCTTCACTCTATATAGAAATTCCTCACGAATCAAACATTGAAGTTGTTGATGATTTTAATAAAAATAAAAGTAGTGAGTTTTTTGTAACTATTTCTAATAAACTCTACCTTGGTGATTCTATGTTTTCTGAAAATGATTATTTAGAATTTTCAAGTAGTGAAGAAATGGATAGTTTTGGAGAAACTGCGGGCAGTGCTGGGGATATAAATAACGACGGTTATGGTGATTTAATTATTGGAGCTACAAACCACAGAAACAATGACGATATTATGGTAGGTGGTGCCTATATCTTTTTGGGCGGTACAGAACCAAACACAACTTCAGATTTTGTGATGGAAGGTGAAACAAAGTGGAGTCATTTTGGCTGGAAGGTTGGTAGTTTAGGTGATTTAAATGGAGATGGTTATGACGAAATTTATGTGTTAGCAGATGGCTACCCTGATAATGAAAAACCATTAGGGAAAGTATATATTTATTCAATGAAAAAGTTTATTGTAGATGTTGTAAATGAAAAACCAGAATTGACTTATGAATTTAATTTATATCAAAACTATCCAAATCCATACAACCCAACAACTACTATAAGCTATCAATTACCAAAAGCAAGTAATGTTGTACTAAAAATCTATGATGTTCTTGGTAAAGAAGTTGCTGAATTAGTAAATGAAAATAAAAGTGCAGGAATTTACAACGTTAATTTTAATGCAAGCAACTTACCAAGTGGTTTATATTTTTACAAAATACAAGCTGGAGAATTTACAGAAACACGCAAAATGTTATTGATGAAATAATAATTACGATGTAACCATATACATAAATGCCAGGCACTTCATCAACTGAAAAAGTGCCTGGCATTTTTTAGTATTTCAGATACTCTTTCAAGAATGTACCAGTAATAGATTTTTTATTTTTCGCAATGTCTTCCGGCGTACCAACTGCAACTACTTCACCACCTTTATATCCGGCATCCGGACCTAAATCAATTACATAGTCTGCACATTTTATAACATCAAGATTATGTTCAATTATTACAATTGAATTGTTTTTTTCGACAAGAGCGTTAAAACATTTTAGCAGTTTGTTAATGTCATCAAAGTGCAAACCAGTTGTCGGTTCATCAAATATAAAAAGTGTGTGTTTGTTTTTCCGTTGAGAAATTAAATGTCTTGCAAGCTTAATACGTTGTGCTTCACCACCGGAAAGTGTGTTGGATGGTTGACCCAAATGAATATAACCCAAACCCACATCATCTAATACTTGTAGATAATTAAGTATCCGAGTATTACTTTTAAAAAAAGCAATTGCTTCTTCAACTGTAAAATTTAGAACGTCAACTATATTCTTTCCTCTGTATGTTACTTCGCGTAATTCTTTCTTAAATCTCGTACCTTTACAATCCTCACATTCTAAATATAAATCAGCAAGAAACTGCATTTCAATTTTAACATAACCTTCACCGGAACAAGTTTCGCACCTTCCACCATCAACATTAAAAGAGAAATGTCCAGGTTTGTAACCTCTAACCCTGGCTTGTGGAGTTGATGAAAAAATGTCTCTAATAATTTCGTAACCCTTCACATAGCTAATGGGATTAGACCTTGGAGATTTGCCAATTGGCGATTGATCTACAATTTCAATTTCTTCTATTGAAATTATTCCTTCTATTGATTTATATTCTCCAATAACTTTAGGAAACTTGCCCAACATTTTTGCAATTCCACTGTAAAGAATTTCATGTACTAAAGTAGATTTTCCTGAACCGCTTACTCCGGTAACTGCAACAAATTTTTTAAGTGGTATTTCTAAATCAATATTTTTAAGATTATGTTGCCTTGCCCCTTTAATTTTTATAACTCCGTTATCATCAATATTACGACTTGCTGGTAAAGGAATTTTCTTTTTACCCGACAGATACATTCCTGTCAAAGAATTTGAATCATTAATGATTTTTTCATAATCTCCGGAAGAGGTTATTTCTCCACCATGTATTCCAGCTTTTGGTCCAACATCAAAAATCAGATCTGCAGCTTTCATCATATCGCTATCATGCTCAACAACCAAAACTGTGTTACCCATATCGCGAAGTGATTTAAGTATTGTTATTAGTTTATCATTATCTCTGGGATGCAATCCAATACTCGGCTCGTCCAAAACATACAAAGTGCCAATAAGAGCAGAACCTAGAGAGGTTGCAAGGTTTATTCTTTGAGTTTCTCCACCAGAAAGTGTACCACTCAATCGATCCAGAGTTAAATATCCTAATCCAACATTATTTAGGAATTTTAATCTTTTATTTATTTCTTTATCCAAACATCTTGGCTAATTATTTGAAATGAGTAGAAATTATATTTACATTTGCATTTATAATACTTCCATGCATAATTAAGTTACCTGTCCCCATCTGCGCATGGTTCGATACATATGCATGTGAAGAGACAATGTTTGGCAGTTTGTATCCATATTTTCCTAGACTATTGAATATTTTTTTTCTCAATAAACTATTTCCTCTTGATC
>Ga0209633_10003168_pt1 | contig 15311 bp, 13 predicted proteins | sample Cruoilmetagenom1_FD_187290 | JGI IMG/M metagenome (GOLD analysis project Ga0209633, IMG submission 187290) | Oil polluted marine microbial communities from Coal Oil Point, Santa Barbara, California, USA - Sample 1 (SPAdes) (version 2) | ecosystem: Environmental > Aquatic > Marine > Oil seeps ... | reverse complement strand
CAAAGGAACAACCACCGCCAAATAAATATATACAAGGGGTTCTTTTTTGAAATTCAGTAAAAACAATGTAATAAACCAGTAAAATAGTTAAATTTAGTGGTTCCAGAATTTATTTAGGACAGGATTGAAAATAAATCTTTTTTTTAAACGATGAAACTAAAGGAAGAATTAAAGTAACAAAATAACATAATTGAAATGGTAAATCTTTTTGAATACTAAAATTATCATCCATTATTTTAAAAATAGGCCAAATTAATACAGATAATGAAATGGTTAAAGCGAGTAATTTTCCAATTTGATATTGCTTTTTTTACTCAAATGTTTAGCACCGTAAATAAGAAAAATTCCAAAAAAAGCGGCAACTAAAAGCATTGCAATATGTTGGTAGCTAAATACTTGAAAATCTCCCGAGTGTATCTCCCGAGTGTATAATAAGGGTTGTATTAATCAATTAAAAGGTATTTTAAAAGACTAATATACTAAAAATTTAGTTTACCTTCCGTTCACAAGCTAACAAGGTGTTTTTAAGGAGCATCGCAATAGTCATTGGTCCAACTCCACCTGGGACAGGAGTTATAAAAGCAGACTTTGGTGCTACACTTTCAAAATGAACATCACCAGCTAATCTATAACCTCTTTTTTTAGTAATGTCATCAACACGAGTAATACCAACATCAATAACTGTAACCCCATTTTTAACCATTTCTCCTGTTAAAAATTCGGGCTTGCCAAGTGCGGCAACAATAATATCTGCTTGCAAGGTAATTTCTTTTAAATTTATTGTTTTACTATGAGTTAAAGTAACAGTTGCATTGCCTGCTAGTCTTTTTTGACTCATTAAAATACTCATAGGTCTGCCAACAATATGACTTCTACCAATAACAACTACATGTTTTCCTGAAGTTTTAACCTTATAACGTTCTAATAATTCTAAAATTCCAAATGGCGTAGCAGGTAAAAAGCAAGGCAAATCCAATGTCATTTTTCCAACATTAGTTGGGTGAAATCCATCCACATCTTTATCAGGATTTACAGCCATTAATATTTTTTGCTCATCTATATGCTTTGGAAGAGGAAGCTGCACTATAAACCCATCAATATCGTTATTGTTATTTAGCTTATCAATTTCCTGTAAAAGTTTCTCTTCCGTAGTTTCTTTAGGTAATTTAATTAATGTGGATTTAAATCCAACCAGTTCACAGGCTTTTACTTTACTACTAACATACGTCATACTTGCTCCATCAGATCCTACTAAAATAGCTGCTAAATGAGGTGTTTTTTTGCCTTCAATTTTCATTTTTTGAACACTTAGCGCAATTTCATTTTTTAAATCTGCAGCTGTTTTTTTTCCGTCAAGTATAGTCATTATTTTTTTGGTTTATAGAAATTGATTCTGTATTAAAAATAGAATAATTTGATTTTATTTTCCCATTCCTTTCATCATTTGCATCATTTGACGACCGCCACCACCTTGCATCATTTTCATCATTTTACTCATTTGTGTAAATTGTTTTAATAACTGATTCACTTCTTGAATTGTAGTACCCGATCCTTTTGCAATTCTTTTTTTTCTGTTAGCATTTATAGTTTTTGGTTCACTTCTTTCTCCTGGAGTCATTGAGTAAATAATAGCTTCAATTCCTTTAAAGGCATCATCATCAATATCTGCATCTTTCATCATTTTACCGGCACCAGGAATCATACCCACCAAATCTTTCATATTCCCCATTTTTTTAATTTGATGAATTTGTTTTAAAAAATCATCAAAACCAAATTGGTTTTTCGCAATTTTCTTTTGAATTTTCCTAGCTTCTTCTTCATCGTATTGTTCTTGAGCACGTTCCACTAACGAAACTACATCACCCATTCCCAAAATACGTTCAGCCATTCTATCTGGATGGAAAACATCGATTGCTTCCATTTTTTCACCAGTACCAATAAATTTAATAGGTTTATTTACTACCGATTTTATAGATAAAGCCGCACCACCACGCGTATCACCATCTAATTTAGTTAAAACAACACCTTCAAAATTTAAAATATCATTAAATGCTTTTGCTGTATTTACTGCATCTTGACCGGTCATAGAATCTACTACAAACAAAGTTTCTTGTGGGTTTACAGCTTTATGAATGTTGGATATTTCAGTCATCATTTGCTCATCTACAGCCAAACGACCAGCAGTATCTATAATCACTACATTTTTCCCAGTAGATTTTGCATGTTTAATTGCGTTCTTTGATATTTCTACAGGATTTTTATTGTCAATTTCAGCATAAACTTCCACACCAATTTGTTCTCCAACCACTTGTAGCTGATTGATAGCAGCAGGTCGGTAAACATCACAACCAACTAATAAAACCTGTTTTGTTTTTTTTGTTTTTAAATAATTGGCAAGTTTTCCCGAAAAAGTAGTTTTTCCTGAACCTTGTAATCCTGACATTAAAATAACAGTTGGCGTACCAGATAAATTAATTCCGACAGTTTCGCCACCCATTAATTCGGTTAATTCGTCTTTAACAATTTTAACCATTAATTGGCTAGGATTTAACGTTGTTAAAACGTTTTGACCAATTGCTTTTTCTTTAATGGTGTTTGTAAAGTTTTTAGCAATTTTAAAATTAACATCGGCATCTAGCAATGCTCGTCTAACTTCTTTTAAAGTTTCAGCAACATTAACTTCTGTAATTTTCCCGTGACCTTTTAATACATGAAAGGCTTTATCTAATTTATCACTTAAATTATTAAACATAAAATTTCGCTTCGTTTTTTAGAATTGCAAAGATACTAAATTGTAATAAAAGTTTTAATTTATGTTTAATGAATTTACTGCTAATTACTTAGATTAAAAGAAACATTTTTTTGTTGAAATAACTCAATTTATTATGAAAACGTTATAGTGATAATCATTACAGTTTATTCTAAAAAAGGGTTGGAAATTTGTTTAAAATTTAAAAACAAAATGAAAATTATAATAATTGGAGGTTTGTCAGCAGGTCCTTCTGCAGCAGCAAAGGCTAGGAGAGAAGATGAAAATGCTGAAATTATTTTATTTGAAAAAGGATCAAATATTAGTTATGCAACGTGTGGTATGCCCTATGCTTTTTCTGGAATTATTGAAAATAGAGAAGATTTAATTGTTGTAAAGCCTGATTTATTGAAGAATCGATTTAATATTGATGTTAAATTAAATGAAGAAATTTTAAATATTGATACTTCCAATAAAATTGTGTATTCTAACAAAGGAGATTATACTTATGATAAATTAATTATGGCTACTGGAGCTAGTTCAATTGTTCCTCCTATAAAAAATATAAATATTGCAACCAATTGGTCAACTTGTAGATCTATGCCAGATTTTGATAAAATTATGGAAGAAGGATTAGCTACTAATTCTAAAAATATAACCATAATTGGCGGCGGATTAATTGGTATTGAAGTTGCTGAAAATTTAAAACTTGCAGGTAAAAATGTAACCTTAATTGAAGGCGCAAAGGAAGTTTTGAGTATGTGGCAATCAAAATTTGGTGTTATTGCCGAAAAAATATTAATTGATAATGGTATAAACATTATTACATCAAGTATAGTTAGTGAGTTTGATCTCAATGAAAATGGCAAAATTAAAAATGTTATTATTAAAGGTAAAGAACCTATCGAAACTGATTTTGTTATTGTAAGTGCAGGTATTAAGCCTAATACAGATTTATTATTAAACCGAGGTGCTAAGCATATTAAAAATGGCGCTTTAATTGTAAATGAATACTTAGAAACATCTATTAAAGATGTGTATGCCGCTGGAGATAATGTAGCTATTAAAAATTTACAAACCAATGAGTATGGATATTTTCCTTTAGGGACTCATTCTAACAAAGCAGGCAGAGCTGCCGGAGCAAATGCAGTAGGTAGCGAAACTATTTTTAAAGGAGCATATAATACAGCCATTGTTCAGGTTTTTGATTATACTTTTGCCAGAACAGGAATGAATGCAAAATTTTTAAAACAACAAAATATACCTTTTAAAAAGGTATTAACCATAGTTGGTGCAACGCCTGGCTACTATCCCAATAAAAAAGAAATTGTTTCTGAAATTTATTTTAATCCTACCACTAAAGAAATATATGGAGCCGAGGTAGTAGGTGAAGTAGGTGTGGATAAACGAATTGATGTATTAAGTACGGCAATTTATGCAAAACTTAAAATTTCTGATTTAGCACAATTAGATTTGGCTTATGCACCTCCTTATTCTCCTGCAAAAGATTCTTTAGTAGTAGCTAGTTTTGTTTCGGAAAATATTGTGAATGAAAAATGCCCTCAAGTTTCCGTAGAAGATTTGGATGTTTTTATGAATGAAACTGATCCATCAAACTACTTATTAATTGATATAAGAACTCAGAAAGAATATGAAGCTGGAACTTTAGCCAATGCGATTAATATTCCCATAGATGAAATTAGAAGTCAAATTAATTTTATTAAGAATGAAGAAAAACCGGTAATCTTAATTTGCAGAAGTGGATTACGCGCATATATAGCACAATTAATATTAGTTCAAAATAATATTAAAGAAGTAGCTAATGTAGCCGGAGGAATAAAATTATGGCAATTGTATAATAAAACAGTTATCAAACCAAAAGAGATGTTTGCTTAATTATATTTAAAATACCACTTGTGTGTTTTTTAAGAAAAATGTTTATAGTACAAGCGGGTTTTTATTCTTGTTTTATAAACTTAATAGAAGTGGTATTTACACAAAATCGCTTTCCTGTTGTTTCTTGTGGACCGTCATCAAACACGTGTCCTAGATGTCCGCCACAAGTTGCACAAACAATTTCGGTTCTAATCATTCCGTGACTTTTATCTAAAACATGTTTTACTGTTCCTTCAATAGCATCATCAAAAGAAGGCCAACCACAATGCGATTCAAATTTAGAGTTAGACTTGAATAGTTGCGTTCCGCAGGCAGCACAAACATAGGTTCCTTTTTCAAAAAAGGAAGTATAACCAACTTCACTTGGTGTATCTGTTCCTTTTTGTCGAAGCACATAATATTGTTGTGGAGATAAAATGGATTTCCATTCTGCTTCTGTTTTTACAACTTTTTTATTCATTTTAGTAGTGTTTTTTTGTTGACCATAGCTTGATAAAGTAAAAATAATGATTACCAAAAACAGTAAGTTAAATTTTTTCATTGTTTTCTTCTCTTTTAATAAATTCCATAATTCGCTTAATAACAAAGTCATCTTTTAAAATACGTCTATGTCCCAAGCCATTCGTAACTAAAAGTTCACCTTGCTGTAAATTTTGACGAATGTTATGTGCACAACTTACATGAACATCATTATCCATAGAATCGTGAATAATTAATACTGGAATAGCAACGTTTTTTGCCGCTACAGTTGCGGAATAATTATCAATATCTTCCCCAAATTTTTTGTAAAAATTATTTTTTATTTTAGAAATCAAAACAGGCTTTAATTCAAGTTTATTTACAAAATCTTTAATAATATTTGTAATTACACAACCTGCACTTATGCTAATTGCTTTTTTTACTTGTAACCCTTGTTTTATACTATTTAAAACCGCCATTCCACCTAAGGAGTGACCAATAGCAAATTCAAAAGGACCATATTTTTTTTCTAAGTACATAATGGAGGTTACAAATTCATTCATCATAGTAGTTCTACCAGTTGAATGCCCATGTGCAGGTCCGTCAAAACTAATAGTCATAAATCCATTTTCTAATAATTTATCTGCTATCTTATATAATTGAGTTCCTCTTCCTGACCAACCATGTACCAATAACACTTTTCTTTTGGAATATCCATAAGAATACACCATTACTTTTTTTTGTAACTCAGGAATTAAAAGCAACTCTTTTTGAGCACTTCTTTCCATCATTTTTTCTCGTTCAGGGGTTTTAAATTTTATGGGAGTTCTAAATATTTTTACAGCAAATTTAGTAGCTAAGTTTGTAGATATAGCTTGCAGAAATTTTCCAGTTATTAAAATAGAATTAGGTATTTTGGTATAATTAATTTGAGGTTTAAATTCTTCGGGTTTTTGATGGTTCATAAAAAATAAATTTTGAATGTAAATATAGAATATGTAATTTTAGAACTATCAAAAAAAAATCTAAAAAAATCTAAAAAATGAAAAAAATAATTTCTTTACTTGTACTCGCTCTTTTTATGCATAGCTGTAGTACTGTTCCAATAACGGGTAGAAAACGATTAAATTTTGTTGGAGATGAACAAGTGCTTCCTGCTAGTTTTGCACAGTATCAGGGGTTTTTAAAAGAAAATAAAATTTCAAATAATGTTAAAGAAACCAATGAAATTAGAGAAGTTGGCAAAAATATTTCACAAGCAGTAGATCGGTTTATGAGAGCAAATGGAATGGTAAAAGAAGCTAACAGTTATAAATGGGAATTTAATTTAATAGAAGATAAAACAGTGAATGCTTGGTGTATGCCTGGCGGAAAAGTAGTTTTTTATACAGGTATTTTGCCAATTTGTAAAAATAAAGACGGCATTGCAGCAGTTATGGGACATGAAGTTGCACATGCTTTTGCAAAACATGGACAAGAGCGTATGACTTCTGGAATGTTGCAACAGGCTGGTGGAGTAGCAGTTGGTTTAAGCACCTCGAATAAAAATCCAAAAACTAGACAAATTTGGAACACAGCTTTTGGAGTAAGTACTGGAATTGGTTTATTGGCTTTTAGTCGGACTCATGAAACAGAAGCCGATAAATTAGGCATGGTTTTTATGATAATGGCTGGTTATCAACCTGAAGAGTCTATTAATTTATGGATTAGAATGAGCCAACAATCTAAAGGGAATAAGCCTCTAGAATTTTTAAGCACACATCCATCAGACCAAACGCGAATTAAAAATTTATCGGCTTATTTACCAACTGCCATCGCTTTAGCTAAAAAATATAATGCTCAAGAATCGAATTCTGGTCAATAAGTTGCTATAAAATATTTTTATAGTATATTGTAAACCGTTCTAAAATCTTAGAATGGTTTTTATTTTTATATTCTATGTTACAAAAAGGCGATAAAAAATTAATTAATGCTTGGGCATTTTATGATTGGGCAAATTCCGTGTATTCTTTAGTAATTAGTACAGCAGTTTTTCCTATTTATTACAGTAGTTTAACAGCTTCATTTGATAATATGGAAGGGAAAATTAAATTTTTAGGAACGCAATGGACTCCAACAACATTATATGATTATACACTTGCATTCTCATTTTTAGTAGTAGCATTTATATCTCCAATTTTGTCTGGTATTGCAGATTATACAGGTAATAAATTAAAATTTCTAAAAGCGTTTTGTCTTATCGGATCATTATCAGTTATGAGTTTATTCTTTTTTAAAGGTGAACAAACGCTTTGGGTTGGTATTGTATTTACCATTTTTGCAAGTATTGGCTTTTGGGGAAGTATAGTTTTTTACAATGCTTATTTACCTGAAGTAGCTTATCCGGAACAACAAGATGATGTTAGTGCTAAAGGATTTATATTTGGGTACACAGGATCTATTTTTTTATTACTTTTTAGTTTAGTAATGGTTAATAAACCAGAATTATTTGGGTTGCCAAATGCAGGAATGGCATCTCGTATTACCTTTTTATTGGTAGGTATTTGGTGGTTAGGATTTGCTCAAATTACCTATAGAAGGCTGCCAAATAATGTATATAACAGAAAGCCTAAAAAAGATTTTATTTGGAAAGGATTAAAAGAATTAAAAGTAGTAACCAAAGAAATTTTACAGCATAATGAATTAAAATTTTTTCTATCTGCATTTTTTATGTTTAGTGTTGGGGTACAAACCATTATTTTAATGGCAGGTATTTTTGGTAGTAAAGAGTTAGGCTTGCCAACTTTAAATTTAATAATTGTTATTTTGGTCGTACAAATAGTTGCTATTGTTGGTGCATTTTTATTTTCAAGATTATCAGATAAAATTGGCAATTTAGCAACATTAAAAATAACCATAACAATTTGGGCTTTAGTTTGTCTTTCTGCTTTTATGCTAGATAAAAATCAAGAATATGTGGTGTATTATTTTTATGGGTTAGGTGCTCTAATTGGGTTGGTAATGGGAGCAATACAATCATTGTCGCGTTCTACTTATTCTAAATTATTACCAAAAACTAAAGATCATGCTACTTTTTTTAGTTTTTATGATGTAACCGAAAAATTAGCTATTGTTTTTGGAATGATTGTTTTTGGTATGTTGGTTTCTTTAACGGGTTCTATGCAATATAGCGTATTGTTTTTGGCAATTTTCTTTGTTTTATCTTTTGTATTATTGACCTTTGTTAGAAAAACAAAGTATGTCCAATAAATATGATTTTATCGTTGTTGGAGCAGGAATTGTTGGTTTAGCTACGGCCTATAAATTGCAATTAAAATTCCCTCAAAAAAAACTCGCTATTTTAGAAAAAGAACCAAAAGTTGGAATGCATCAAACTGGAAGGAATTCTGGAGTAATTCATTCAGGAATTTATTATAAACCAGATTCTTATAAAGCTAATAATTGTAAAAATGGACGTGAACAACTGGTTACTTTTGCTAAAGAACAAAGTATAAACTTTGATATATGCGGTAAAGTAATTGTTGCTACTAAACCAAGCGATATTCCTATTTTAGAAGCTATTTATAAAAATGGTTTAGAGAATAAAACAGAAGGAATTCGGTATTTAGAAGCTGATGAAATTAAAGAAAAAGAACCTTTTATTAAAGCCATAAAGGCAATTTGGGTACCTACTGCAGGAATTATTGATTATGTTGCCGTTTCAAAGAAATTTGTAGAATTGGTTGAACAGTTAAATCCAGAAAGTAAGTTAATTACAAATTGTAAGGTGGTAAGTACTTCTTCAAAAGATAACGAAACTGAGTTAGAAACATCTTTAGGGAAATTTACAGCGGGGAAAATTATTTTTTGTACAGGTTTGCAATCAGATAGAAGTGCAGAAAAAGATAATTTAAAATTGGATATGCATATCGTTGGTTTTAGAGGAGATTACTATGAGTTAACTGAAGAGGCCTCCCATAAAATAAATAATTTGGTGTATCCAGTGCCTGATCCAAAATACCCATTTTTAGGAGTCCATTTTACACGAATGATTCATGGCGGAATTGAATGTGGACCTAATGCCGTTTTTACTTTTAAACGTGAAGGATACAAACGAACAAGTTTTAATGTTGTAGATACTTTTGAATCATTAACGTTTAGCGGGACTTGGAAATTATTTGGCAAAAATTGGCGTAAAGGGTTGGATGAGTATAAACGGGCTTTTTCAAAACGATTATTTGTGAATGCTTTAAAACACATGATGCCAAGTATAACTCCAAATGATGTACAACCGTCAAGAGCTGGAGTGAGAGCTCAGGCGATTGATTATGATGGAAATATGGTAGATGATTTTAAAATTATGAAGCATAATGGCAATATTCACGTATTAAACGCTCCTTCACCAGCAGCAACAGCCTGTATGGCAATTGCGGATGAAATTGTAAATGTTACTTTAAATAAATAGTTATGAAATTTTATCAAAAAGAAATAGTGCTTTCGCCTTTTTCAAGAGGTTTTCACTTAATTACCGAAACAATTTTAAGCCAATTTAATGAAATTAAAAACATTGAAGTTGGTCAGTTTCAGGTCTTTATAAAACATACTTCTGCAAGTTTAACTATTAATGAAAATGCGGATGAATCTGTTCGTACTGATTTTGAAAATTATTTTAATAGGTTAGTTACTGAAAATAATAACTATTTTACGCATACCATTGAAGGCTCAGATGATATGCCAGCACATATTAAGGCTTCCATTTTAAATAGTTCTTTACAAATACCCATTACTAATGGAAAATTAAATTTAGGTACTTGGCAAGGCATATTTTTATGTGAGCACAGAAATAGAGGAAGTTCTCGCAAATTAGTTTTAACTGCTTTTGGAAGTTAAAGTTTTAATTTTGGCTAGTGCATTTTCTAAATTTTGGTTCGCTTTTTCACTTAAATTTATTTGATAATCCCATTCAAAACCTTCAATTTTCAACACATAGGCTTTAGGTTTTTTTATATATACATTGTTGCACAAACCTAAAAGTTGACTTGGCGGAATTGAGTGTGTTGTAAATTCTAATTTTAAAGATAGTTGTAATGTTTCAAATGAAAATCCGTTTTTGAGATTCTCTTTACAAGCATCTACAAAAATTACAGTATCATAATAGGATATAGTTTCGGCATCTTCTACCATTAATTGATATTTATATAGTAAATTATCAATGTTGAACCCTTCTTTTTCTAAGGCATCCAAAAAACACCAGCCAAGTCCATCGTCTTGTCTGGTGTTATTTCCAATACCAATTATCAGCGTTTTATCTAACTTTTTGGTCAATAAGATTTCCATGATTATCTTCTATTTCAACAATTAAAGGCATTTCTCCTAAGGCATGTGTTGCACAACTTAAACAAGGATCATACGCTCTAATGGCTATTTCAATTTGATTTAACATTGGTTCTGTAATTTCAGGAACGTCTGTTAAAATGTCTTCAGCAACTTGTTTAACTGCCTTATTCATTGCCTCGTTATTATGAGTTGTGGAAACTATTAAATTACATTTTGTAATAATTCCTTGATTATCGGTATGATATTCGTGAATTAGGGTTCCTCTAGGTGCTTCAATAATTCCAATTCCCTTGGTTCTTGGAATTCCTTCTCTAATTAAATCATCAGAAAGTAATTCGTCATCTAATAATAATTCTTTCATTAATTCAGCACAGTGCAACATTTCAATTAAACGAGCCCAATGTGTGTGCATAGTCATATTATTTACTGAATTATTACTTTGCTGTTTAAAGATAATGCGTTCTTTCTCTGCTAAAGGGGTAGGAATAAATGTACATGTATTTAAACGAGCTAAAGGTCCAACACGGCTCCAACCATCTTTTCTTCCATATTTGGACATGTAAGGGAATTTAAGAAAAGACCATGGTTCAACCGCTTCTTTAAAATGATATTTATATTCAATATCTTCTATATTTAATAATTCATTACCTGCAAAATTAATAGATCGTAATCTTCCATCATATAATTCCATAGCACCATTTTCTTTATTAACCAAGCTTAAATGGTTGGATGGATAAGCTGCAAAATTATTTATCCAGTCACTATTTTGAGCATGGTATGATTTTATAAAATTAATAATTTCTTGAGACCACTCAATCATGGTATCAATATTTGGAATTTGATTTCCATCTAAAAAATAAGAACGTTCTTCTTTGGTAAAAGTTTTGTGTACTCCGCCTGGGGTGGCAATGATACCATGAATTTTTTTACCAGCTAATGCCTTAATAATTTCTTGCCCAAATTTTCGCATTAAAATTCCTTTTTTTGCAAGTTCTTTGTTAGCTTCAGCAACAGCAACAATATTTCTTTTTTCTGCAGGAGCGTTAATTCCAAACAATAAATCTGGTGAGGCCAAATAAAAGAAATGTAACGCATGCGATTGAAAAACTTGTCCGTAATGCAACAATCTTCTTAATTTAGTTGCTGTTGGCGATAAGTTTTCTGGATCAACACCAACTAATTGGTCAATGGCTTTAGCAGCAGCTAAATGATGACTTACAGGGCAAATACCACATAAGCGTTGTACTAACACTGGAGCTTCCCAATACGGATGACCTTGAATAAATTTTTCAAAACCTCTAAATTCTACAATGTGTAAATAAGCATTACTTACTTTACCATTTTCATCTATTTTTATAGTAACTTTTCCGTGTCCTTCAACTCGAGTTACAGGCTCGATAATTATTTTTTTTGTTTTCATTTTAGATGATTTTAGCATTAATCGTACTTAAATTCAGGATACGCGATGGAAAATTCTTCATTAAACAAAATATTTTTTACCACACTCCAAATATGATTTGCATTTGGAGGACAACCAGGAATATGATAATCTATTTTAACTATTTCGTGATTAGGATATACTTTATTTAAAATTTTCGGAATATCTTCATGATTAGGTATACAAGTTTCATTATCCTCACTAGTCATAGAATTTAGGTAGGCTTCTTCTAAACAGTCCTTTAATGGAATGGTGTTTCTGTTTGCAGGTAAACCTCCCCAAATAGCACATTCACCTACTGAAACTAAAATATCACAATTTTCACGAAAAGCGCGTAATACTTCAATATTTTCGGTATTGCAACAACCACCTTCAATTAAACCAATATCACAGCGTTTGCTAAATTTTTTAATATCTGTAATAGGAGATTTGTTGAATTCTACCACTTCTAATAAATCAAGGATTCCTAAATCTACATCAAGCATAGACATATGACAGCCAAAACAACCAGCCAGGGATGTGGTAGCAACTATTTTTTTATTTCCATTGGTATGGTTTATTTTATTTTTATCAAATGGAATCGTTTTACCTATTTGTCCATAATCGTATTTTCGATGTCCAAAAGGTTTTGCAATTGATTTTCCTTTGACCAAAATAGAACCAGTAGGGCAAATTTCCATTGCGTGTTCTGCTTCAGTTTCCGATAATTTTGCTTCTTGTTTATAATCAATTCCAATAAGGGTTTCATTTCCTCTATTTGTTGAATTAAAAACAGCATAACCATCAAAAGTTTTAACTTCTTCTACACAACGTTTACACCGAATACATCGGTTTTGATTTACCACAATTCGTTCTGGCCTTGCATCTACCAACCTTTCTACAAATAAATGTGGAAAACGAGTATATCTAATGCCCATATCATACCCTAAATTTTGCATGGCGCAATCACCACTTTTTTCGCAAGAAGGACAAAAGTGATTACCTTCCACAAACATCATTTCTAAAATAGCTTTTCGGGCATCTAACATTTCGATTGAGTTTACTTCAATATCCATGCCTTCATCTACTTGAATAGTACAACCTGCAAGACTTCTTCCGTTTAATTTAATAGAGCAAATTCGACAAGTTCCTAGAGGATCTATATTTTTGAAATGGCATAAAGTTGGAATGAAAACACCATTTTGTTTTGCAGCTTCAATTAAGTTTTTCCCTTTTTCAGCTGTACAATTTCTACCATCAATTTTAAAAGTTACGGTTTCCATAATTGTTAAGTTTTAAATTAATGATGATTATTTTTAATAATATTATCAAAATCTTGAACAGCATTTTCCATATCAAATTCAACGTTTTGATTTTCGTTTTCGCTTAATATTTTAAGTTTAAAATAGTCGTTAAATTTTTCTGTTGCGGTTGAGAAAGTGTTTGAAGCAGTTTTTCCCAAGCCACAGCGACTTGTTAGTTTCATGATTTTACCCCAATCTTTTATTTCTTGCAAATCCTTTGCTGTGCATAAACCTTTTTTAAGTTTTTGAATTTTTTCATATAAAATTTGATTTCCAGCACGGCAAGGAGTACATACTCCGCAAGATTCTGACCTAAAAAATTTAATAAAGTTTTCTAAAATTTTAATGATGCCTCTAAATTTGTTAAAAACCATAATTGCTCCACCACAGGTTAAATCTTCATTACAAATTTTCCTATTGAACTCAGTTTCGTTAATACATTCACCAGAAGGACCAGTAATTTGAACATAATTTGGAGAGGTTGCCTGGCACAATCGCAATAATTCTTTAACAGTCATTCCCCATTCAATTTCATAAATTCCTGGTTTTGCTACATCCCCCGAAATACTTAACAATTTTGTTCCTTTGCTTTTTTCTGTTCCAATATTTTGAAAATAGTCAGATCCTAATTCAATAATTCTTGCGGCATTTGCAAATGTTTCAACATTGTTAACAATGGTTGGTCTTCCTAGATAACCAACATCGGTTGGAAAATATTTTCTAATTCTTGGCTCTCCACGTTTACCCTCAAGAGATTCTATTAAAGCAGTTTCTTCACCACAAACATAGGCTCCTGCACCTAATTGTATTTTTAAATCGAAATTAAAGTTTTCAATGCCTAAAATTTTAGTTCCTAAATAATTATCATTATAAAAGTCTTTAATTGTTTTCTCAAGTTTTGGTAATAAATACTTGTACTCAGCTCTTAAATAAATAATTCCTTCTTTGGCACCTACTACAAAAGCTGCTAAAATCATTCCTTCAATTACAAGTCCAGGATAATCCATAAGCAAAATTTTATCCTTAAATGTTCCAGGTTCGCCTTCATCCGCATTACAAATAATATATTTTTCAGTGCTAGCACTATTTTTACAAGCTTGCCATTTTAAAGCAGTAGGGAAAAAAGCACCTCCACGACCTTTTAAATTAACATCTTCAATGCTTTTTAATATCGATTTAGCATTATTTTCCTTTAAATTTTTAATAGAATTTCCAGGAATATAATCTTTAAAAAAAACTGTTTTATCTTCTTCTGGATTATATTGAATTTTGCTTTCTGGATTATAGGCAATGGTTTCAATAGGTATATTATTTTTTAAATTTTTAATTATTGAAATTACTTTTTCAGGCGTTAAATCTGTAAAAGGATAAAAATTTATTAAAGCAGCTGGTTCTTGGTCACTTAAACCTATACAAGACGTTTCAAAAAGAGAAAACAGTGGATTATCATCATATTTTCCAAAAACGCAACCTGTTTCTTTTTCAAAAGTTGTTTTAATTTCCCCAAATCCTTTAAATTCAGAAACAATGCTATTATTTAAATAAATAATATATTTTCCTGTGGGTTTTTGATGAAAAAAATGATAAAAGGAAATAACCCCTTCAACTTCAATGTTTGAGATTTTTAACAATTTAGCTATCTCATTTATAGCACTTTGGGAAATATAACCTTGTGAATTTTGTTGCTTCCACAATAAGTTAAGAAGATGTGCTCTTTCCATACGAAAAAACTTTTAAAGTTGGTGTAATTAAAGTTACGGCAATAAACTAATAGAATGGTATTTATTTTTGTTTATAATTTCGATTTACAGATAGTGTAAACTATTTTAAAAACCCTTTAAAACAGTTAATAAATAATTTAAAAATTTTATAAATTACTTAAGGGTTTTGATAATAACTTAGGAATATTTTACTGCTTTATTGTTGGAAACAATATTTTAAAGGACACTATCCTAAAAACTGTGTAAGTTTAAAAACTCAGGGTTAAATTATTTATAGTTTAATCCTGTTTTCAAATATAGCTAAAAATTGGTTTAGTATAATCCCCCAATTTCTAATAGGCATTGTCCACTTTTTAGTACTTTCTCTTAAAGCTAAAAAGACGGATTTCATAACAGCTTCATCCGTTGGGAATGAGAGTTTATTTTTGGTATATTTTCTAATTTTTCCA
>Ga0209633_10003167_pt1 | contig 15311 bp, 9 predicted proteins | sample Cruoilmetagenom1_FD_187290 | JGI IMG/M metagenome (GOLD analysis project Ga0209633, IMG submission 187290) | Oil polluted marine microbial communities from Coal Oil Point, Santa Barbara, California, USA - Sample 1 (SPAdes) (version 2) | ecosystem: Environmental > Aquatic > Marine > Oil seeps ... | reverse complement strand
TGTTTATTTCAAAATCAACGGTTGTTTGTCTTTCAACTTGTGTTGATGGAATTGCGAGACTACTTGCTCTGCGAATTTTAACATTAGGTTTATCACTAATCGAAACTCCTGCAACACGACTTTGTAATGCTTTTTTTAATAAATTTCTCTTTCTTACTCCATATGCAGTTACAACAACTTCGTCCATTTCTAACACGTCAGATTCAAGTGCTACATTCATTACAGAATTATTAATTGGTAATACCTGAGTTTTCATGCCAATAAAAGAATAAACCAGATGTGTTGCATTATTTGGTATTGTTAATGAATAAGCACCATCAATATTTGTAATTGTGCCAATTGTAGGATTACCTTGCACTACAACGCTTACACCCGGAATTGATAAACCATCTTCTAAGCTATATATTTTACCACTAATTGAATTAATTGAATGTTTATATGTTGGAGGTAAAGTGTTATAGTTTAAAAAATAGGTTTTTAATTCGGGTGCAACACCGGAAGTCTTCGGATTAGAAGATGAAAATTTCATCTTCACATTTTTCCAATTAACTTTCGTATCCTGTCTTACATTTGCTTTATAGATTATTTCAATTGGTTCGTTAATATTTTTTGCTCTTATATCGTAAGAAGGAAACCAACCTGCATTAGCTACGGTATAAGAAATTTCGAATGAAGCTTTAATATTATTCTTAGCATCAATTTTTACAAGAATTTCTCCCGTTGGGAATTCTTTTTTACTTGTGAGAGTTTTTATTTGATTATTAATATTAGCTTTTTCTCTATTTAGATTTTTTAAAGTTTTATTTCTCTCAATCTCTTTTAGTTTAAGCGAAGTAAGTTTTGCACTATAAAATGTTGATGCTTCTTTTAAATTTGTAACACTTAGCTCTTGATTTTTTCCCCCAATACTTCTGTTATCTTTTAAAAATGCTAATTCTTCTTTTATAATTGCCAAATATGTATTTTCAAGTTTAATTTTATCGTCAATTTCTTGATGCTTATTATCAAGGACATTTAAAGCCTTAGGTTTTTCAAGCTTATCGATAAAATTCTGTTGATGATTAACTGATAAAACAGTTACTTCTCCATTTGCTTTTACTTGTACACTTTTTGCATCAATAAATGGTGAGAGTTTAACAAATTTCAAGATTGTCTTTCCGGCTGATAAATCAATAGTTTTCTTTCTTGTTATTTGAGCTCCATCAATAAAGACAGTTACTTCATTTACTTTTGTTTTTACTTCTTTTTCTGAAATTTCTTGTGAATATGCATTGCTGAAAAGCAAGCAAAAAATTAAAATGTGTAATTTTTTCATAATAGTGTTTTTCATTTAAGATGCAATGGTTTTTAAAATTCCATAAATAATTTAGAAAAATTGAATTGTCATTTTCTTAAGTATACTAAATTAATACTTTTTCTTAAATGAATTGCAAAATAGAGTGAGATGAGAATTTTGAAGCACCTTAGTGTATTTTTGCATATGTTTTAGAAAGTTTTAAATTGTTTGATTTATCAATAATTTACAAAATCGAAAAAAAATGTTATCTTGTATCGAAAATATATTTGTGTTTTTAAAGTTTAAAATATTAATATGCTTATTATCAAGTATGTTGAGTGTTGGTTTTAAATAAAATTTTATAAGTATGAAAGCAAAAGTTTTTTTAATTTCGGTATTAATTTCTTTTTTGGCAGCAGGAAGTATCTTTGCTCAAACAGCCGATGATGTTCTTGGTTATTGGTTAACTCAGGATGGCGATAGTCAGGTTAAAATATTTAAAGCCAAAGATGGGAAATATTATGGTAATATTAAATGGTTAAACGAGCCTTTAAGAGAAGATGGCTCTATAAAACTCGACGATGAAAATCCGGTAAAAGAGTTTCAGAGTCGAAAAATTCTTGGTTTACAATTATTAAAAGCTTTTGAGTTTAATACTAAAAAGAGCGAATGGAACGAAGGTACTATTTACGATCCTAAGAGCGGAAAAACATATAGTTGTTTTATGTGGTTCGAAGACGATATGAGTGTCCTTCATGTAAAAGGTTTTATTGGTTTTGCTATTATCGGGAAAGAAGTTGAGTGGACCCGCGAGAATATACTACGTATAGAAAGTTAAGTTTAATATTTATATTAGCCTGATTTCAAGCACAAATCTAATGCGCTTTTGATTTTCTGTGTGCAGAATTTTACACCGAACTCAGGTTGTTAGTAAAGGTTTAGTAGAGTAAATCTATTAAACCTTTTTTTATTTTATAACTACCCAGCCACGTTCTTTCGATAATGCATTAATGGCCGATGTAATTATCATATGTTCTTTTTGTAATTGCTGAATTTCTTCTATAGTTAATTTTTTTGTTTGAGCTTCTTTAATTTTATCTGAAAGTTCTTTTTGAGCCATTTCCAGTATTTTTCTTTTGTATGCAATAATTGTTTCAGGAACAATTTTTTTCAGAATCATATCTTCTGTCTCGATAAAAGCATTATTCTTTGTAAATATTTTACTTAATGTGTACGACGAACTCAGTAAATCGGCAGCAAGAGCATTTATATCCGGATTCTCGTGATATATAAATTGTTTTTTCTCAGGCATTTCGTTTTTGTTTATTGCTGTCAGGTATTCTTCGAATATTTGCTTATAAATAAGATTTTTAAATTCTAGTTCATCATTTAGTATCTCGTTAATAATATATTCTCCAACAGTAATTATTCTTGGTTCGCTATATTTGTCGTCAACAATGCTATATAATTCGTTTGAGGCATAATGTAACAACAAACGAATTATTTCTTTTTCTTGTGCCTCCGAGAAAATCTGATTTACAAATGCCGGTACGGCAGGGAGTTTATTTTTATTTTCGGTATTTTGTTTTAGTCTTTCGCGACGATATTCTTTCTCTATATTACTTTTCCTAATCTTATTTATTTCGGAATAGAGAATTTTTTCGTTTATATTTAAAATTGTTGAACATTCTTTAATGTATATTGTTCGTTTAATGCCATCGGGAATAATTGCAATTGAGCGGACAATATCGCTAATAAGATTTGCTTTTTTTACAGGGTCGTTTTTACTATTTTTCGATAATAATCGTGTTTTAAAAGTAATAAAGTCTTCTTCGTTTGCTTCTATAAAATCAATAAATTCGGTTACACTATTGTTTCGAGCATACGAATCGGGGTCTTCGCCTTCCGGGAGTAAAAGTACTCTTACATTTAGGTCTTGTTCAAGCACAAGGTCAATACCGCGTAATGATGCTTTTATTCCTGCTTCGTCGCCATCGTAAATTATTGTAACATTAGGAGTAAATCGTTTTATTAACCGAATCTGATCTATTGTAAGCGATGTTCCTGATGATGCAACAACATTCTGTATACCGCTCTGATGCATTGATATTACATCGGTATATCCTTCAACCAAATAGCATTTATCGTTTTGAGTTATTGATTTCTTTGCCTGAAACATTCCATATAATACTCGACTTTTATGGTATATATCCGATTCGGGTGAGTTTAGATATTTAGCCGATTTCTTATCGACTTGTAATATTCTGCCGCCAAAACCAATAACATTTCCCGAAAGGCTATGAATAGGAAACATAACACGTCCGCGAAACCTGTCGAAACGATTAGTCCCATTTACTATTGTTAATCCTGTTTTCTCGAGATATTTTAACTTGTATTTGTTTGCTAATGCAGAGTTTGTAAATGCATCTTTAATATCGAGACTATAACCTAATTCGAAGTTGTTTATTGTTTCGTCGCGAAATCCTCGTTCTTTAAAATAACCTAGGCCAATAGCTCTTCCTTGTTCTGTATTTTTTAAATTATCGTGAAAATAACTATTGGCAAATTTGCTTACAACAAGAAGGCTGGAACGCTCGTTTTGTTGTTGAATTTCTTCTGCCGTTTGTTCTTTTTCAACAATTTCGATATTGTATTTTTTTGCTAAGTATTTTAGAGCTTCGGGATAGCTTACATGCTCGTGCTCCATAATAAAATTTACAGGATTTCCTCCCTTGCCGCAGCCAAAACATTTAAATATTCCTTTCGCCGGAGATACAGTGAACGATGGTGTTTTCTCGTTGTGAAATGGGCACAGACCAATATAATTTACCCCTCGTTTTTTTAAATTTACAAAATCTTGTACAACATCTACAATCTCTGCTGTATCTATAATTCTTTGTATTGTTGAGTGGTCAATCATTTAAAAAATATTTGTCGGTAAAATAGGTCTTAGTAATTTTATGTTTCGATGGCTAAATTAGCAAAAATAAAATCTAATAAGTTGAGTTCGATATAAAATTTTTTACAGTTTTATAATGTTTTTCATAGGCGATACGAGTTAGTAATTTGCATTATAGAACATTCAAAAGATTAGTATATTTAGATATTTTAGAATAAAAAAAGCCTGATATCTCAGGCTTTTATATAAGTATAATGCGATTGTTTTAGAATAATCCGGGTTCTTCAAGAGTAAAACTGGTTGTTCCAATCTGGTTGCCATCAGCAAATATATATACATCATAGTTTCCGGGAAGTAAGTCTCCTTTATTTTGCCAAAAAATACATGCATCAACATTCTGATTGTTGTATTCTATTGTTCGCATAGCAGAATATACTATTTTTTGTCCTTGAAATTCGAATAAATCATCTTCCGATTTAGCAAGAATAAAATCATCCGGTCCGGCAATTCTAATATATACATCTTTGTCGCCGGATTTAGCTAAGACATTTGCTTTTATTGTAAAACAAACTTTAATTTTTTCAATTTTATTTATTTTAGTTCTTGTTTTACCTCTTTTGTTAATAGCAATAGCATTTAGGTTTTCTGTTTGTAATTGTTTTGCTAATTCTACTTTGCCTGAGAGGTCTTTATTTTTTTCTGATAAATCAATATTTGATGATTTCGCAATTTTAATCTCGTCTTTAACTTTAATATTTTCGGCAACTAACTCTTGGTTACGTGTATTTAACGAATCTATCTGACGAATATAACTTTTTGCAACTTTACGTAAAGTTCCTAATTCGTTTTTTAATTCCTTAATTTTAGCATAATTAGTCGACTTAACATACTTTAACTGTGAAATGAGTTTGTCGATTTTCTCCTTTTCGGTATTAAGTTGAAAATTTATCGAATCGTTATCCGATTGTAAAGAATCATATTCGCTGCGTAAAGCTAATAAGTGCGACTTTAGTGAATCTTTTTCAATTGTTAATTGAGTTTCAATTTCGATGTTTGCTTGTTTCTGGTCAACATATAACCAAGTAACAACAGATAAAATTGCTAATAGTAAAAAAAGAATAAAATACAATCCATTACGAGATTTGTCTTTTTTCTTATTCGATAAATCGGGATTTTGTTTGTTTATGTTTTCCTGATTTTCTGTGTTTTGATTTTTATTTTTATCATCCATTCTGTTCAATATTTTATGTATTATATTTTGTAAAGGTATATTATATTTTAGTATCAACAAAAAAACGATGTTTTGTTTAAATTAGTATTCTAAAGTTGATAATTTTTTATTTCTGCGAAAATATAGTAATCGGATAAGAATACGAATTATCTATTATTGTAAATTCAATATTGTTGCTGTGATTTTTAATTATATTTATTTCTGTTTTAATTTGTTTATTAGCTTGTTTAATAAGTATATAATGTCGGTTGTTTGTTGATAAAATAAATTCAGGGGGAGCAAAGTTAACTTGTTTTGTTCCTGTAATTATATTTGCTTTGATAGGCATTTGAGCAACAAAATTTTTATTTTTAAAACTTAAGCTATTTATTACGGCTGTGTTATTTTTTGTATTTGTATAAAGACATGTTTTATTAACTTTCGATTTATATTTCAATAATGTGTCGTTAAGTAAGTAGAATTCTATTTCTTGTCCCGACTTTATATCTTGAAAACTATTTAGCGGTATTTCTAATTTTAAGAAAGCTGTTTTATTATCTATAACTTGACAGATAATAGAATTCTCAGAAACAAATGAGCCTTTAGATAAATATAATTTGCTTATTGTTCCGTTAATTGGGGAGTAAATCTTTATTTCTGAGGTATAATTATTTTCATTTAGCGAATCTGTATTTATTCCAATTAGTTTTAATTGCAGTTCTAAAGATTTTAATAAGGATAGTTTTGAGAAGTATTTTGTTTTCGAATTATCCATTTTTTTAATCGATATAGCATTGTCGACAGTTAATTCTCCTTGACGTTTATAATCTTTCTTATATAGCTCAATATAATACTTAGTGTCGAGATATTTTTGTTGTAATTTAAGTATGTCTGGGTGTTGTAAACTTGCTATTAAAGTTCCGAATTTAACATTCTGTCCTTCCTCAATATATATATATTTAATGTAACCGTTAATAAAAGATGTTATGTTGGCTTTGTTTTTATTTGGGAAGTTTATTCTGCCTGTACAATTAACTTTAGAAACTATATCTGTTGCTTGTAATACTTGTGTATTAATACTAGTATTTTTGTCTTGCCCAGATTGAAGTGTTTCGTTTTTGTTAGAATTCGAGCATGAAAACAAAAATAAAATAATAAGAAATATTATAGTGTTTCTCATTTTGCAATAGTTTAATTTAAATACGATTCTAATAATATTGCAGTATTGTTATAGTTTTTTAAAACTGTAAGATACTGTAATTTAATATTTAATGTGTTATTTATCGATTCTAAATATTCTAAATAATCTATTTCTTCTTTTTTTAATTTTAATGCCGATATATCTTGAAGTAATATAGTATTTTCTAGACCAATTTCGTGATAGTAAGCTAATTGGTTTTGATATTGATTTAGATTAATTATTAGATTATTAATTGTTTTAGAGATATAGAACTTTTGATAATTGTAATTGTTTAATGCAATTTGTTTTGTCAATAAGGCTTTTTTTATTTTTTGTTTGTTTGGGAATAACTTCGAGTTTTTTAATTTAAAATTTGTTTCTGCTATTTTACAAAAAGTTTGGTAGTAATCAAGCATGTTTGTGAAAGAGAATTTGTCGGAAAGATTACTTGCAAAAGTAATCTTATATATTTTTAGCGAATCATTTTCCGGTACAAAGTTTCCTTCGGTATTAATTATTTGACTTAGTTTGTTTTCTGTTTTTAGTAATTCGTCTTTAAGAATTTGAAATTTGCTACTCACTTGCGCTAATTTTGCATCGGTCTCAATTTTCTTTGAAAAATCAATATCCCCCAATTTGTATTTATTATCGATAATAGACTTAAGTTCGTAAGTGTTTTGTATTTGTTGGTTTATTATTCGAGCTTTGTTAATTAAAAAAATCCAATTATTGAATATTGTTTTAACTTCTTTCGTAATTTCTTTCTTGAATAATTTTGCCTCTTGAGTTTTTAATGATGATAGAAGTGAGCTATATTCAGAATTTTTCGAGAAAAATAATTTAGAATCGAAATTAATTACAATTTCGTAATTATTATTAATTTGCGATTCAATCAAATTATTTGGAGTAAAGTTAAATTTTCTTGGAGCAAGAATTATTGTCTCTGAATTTTGTAATGTTTGTATTTCTATTTCTAGAGATGTAATTTCTATTAAGGGATTATTATTTATTGCAGTTTCTACTGCTTTCTGCATACTTATTACTTGTACATTATTTTCTTGAGCTTGTAGAAATATTACATTTATCTCGCAAAAGAAAAATAGTAGAATTATTTTAAAGTAATATTTCATTAATAATTGTTTGAGTTATAAGCTAAGTTCGAAATAATAATTATTCTTACCTAATATATTTTGCAATTATTGTTTATATCATTAGTCTTTTGGTTTTGCATAAAAGCTATTGTAAACAATAATGCCAATTCCTATTAAAATAAAAGGGATACTTAAGATTTGTCCCATATTTAAAGTCATAGAATTTTCGAAATTAACCTGAACTTCTTTAATGAATTCTATTAGAAAACGAACAGTAAACAATAACGACATAAATAATCCGAAGATTGTTCCATTTTTTAATTTTATACTTTTCTTATTGTGTAAAAAGTATAGCAAAAAGAAAATTAGTAAATAAGAAAGAGCTTCGTAAATTTGTGTAGGATGTTTTGGTAATATCTCTCCGTTATGTTTAAAAATGAATCCCCAAGGTAGATTAGTAACATCGCCATAAATCTCCGAATTCATAAGGTTTCCTGTTCTAATAAAAAAACCTGCTAAGGCAACTACTATTGCTATTTTATCGAGTGTCCACAGATATGGCTTTTTGTATTTTCTCGAAAATAAATATAAAGCAATTAATATTCCAATTCCTGCTCCATGGCTGGCTAATCCTCCATGCCAGATTTTTATTATTTCTAAAGGATGACTGAAATAGTAGTCGGGTTGATAAAAAAGACAATGTCCTAGCCTAGCGCCTAGTACTGTTCCAGCAGCCATGTATATTGTAAGCTTATCGAGTAATTCTGCACTTAAATTTTCTTTTTTAAAAAACTTAAGCATTATTATGTAGCCCATATAAAAAGATAAAGCAAATAAAATTCCATAATATCTTATCGAGAATGGTCCTAAATGAAAAATCTCAGGATCTAAATTCCAAGTAATGTAGCTTAATGTCATAGTTTGTTATTATTTTAGTTCTAAACAACAAATGTAGTTTTTTTATTGTAAAAGTTATTTCCATTTTTGAATTTCTTACTAATTATAAATATTTGATAATTAAATATGTTTTATGTTTTAATTCTAGTATGATTAATTGAAAATAAATTAAGATATTTGTTCAGATAATTATATTATTAATTGCAATTGAGATTTTTGATAAATAAAACATATTGAGTATTATGAATAAGAAGTATAGAAAAATAGTAATATATAATGTCGTTTTAATATTAAGTATATTGGTTTTTTATGCTTGTGCTACTATTAGTAATCCTACAGGAGGACCAAAAGATGAAACTCCCCCTAAACCATTATCGTTTATTCCCGAGAATTATTCTACAAATTTCGATTCGAAAACTATAGAAATTATTTTCGACGAATATATAGAACTAAAAGAATTACAAAAGAATTTGATTATTTCGCCTCCACTAGAAAAAAATCCTCTTGTTATTGTTAAAGGAAAGATTGTTATAATAGAAATTGAAGAAGAACTTGCCGATTCTACTACGTATAATATGTATTTCGGAAATTCAATTAGAGATTTTAACGAAAGCAATCCGATAGAAAATTTTCAGTATGTTTTTTCTACCGGCTCATATATCGATTCTATGTCGATTGCCGGCAATATACTTGATGCTTATAATTTAGTGCCTGCCGAAGATGTTTTAGTAATGCTTTATAGCAACTTAAACGATTCTGTCACAATGCAAAGTATTCCTGAATATATATCGAGAACAAACGATAAAGGATATTTTAAAATAAATAATATACGAAACGATACGTTTAAAATATTCTGCTTAATCGATAATAATTCAAATTATTTATACGATCAGAATGATGAGAATATTGCATTTATTGATTCTCTAATTGCATTTAAAAAAAAATTGATAGAAGTTAAAGATACAATATTTAAAAAAGAGAAGAATATTTCTATTGTCGATTCTGTTTTTTATACTGTCGATTCAACAAAAATCGATACTGTTATTAGTAGTTATAAAAATATGTTCGTAACTAACGAATATTATATGTTCTTATTTAACGAAAATAAAAAGAGTCAATATATAAAAGAAAGTAAACGAACCGATTTAGAAAAAATACAATTAGTATTTAACGATAAGATAAAAGATTCTATTAGTGTTAATTTACTAGATTCTATTAGTGTGTCCGATTGGTATCTTAAAGAAGAGACTAAAACACATGACACCATTATATATTGGGTAAGCGACTCGATGGTTTATAAAAATAAAGACATAAATATTGAAGTGCAATACTATAAAAAAGATTCATTAGATGAGTATCAACTAACAGCCGATACTTTAAAAATGCAATTTTTTAGCGATAAAAAGAAAAAAAATATCGATAAAAAGGAGTATCTACCATTAAAATTTAATTTAAAAAATAAACAAGTATTCGATATTAATAAAAATATTAATATCGAATCATATTTCCCGGTGTATAAGACCGACACATCAAAAATGAGTTTGTTTATTATTCGCGATTCTGTTAAAATAACCCAAGATTTTGCTTTAAATAAAGACAAGAATAAATTACGAGAGTTTGTTCTTGCTTTCGATAAAAAGGAAAATAAAAACTATGAATTAGAATTATTGCCGGGTGCATTTACCGATATATATAATAAAATAAACGATACAGTTGATATAGTTTTTAATACTCATAAAATAGATTATTATGGAAAAATATTAGTTAATGTAAGTGGAATTGACTCAACTAATATAATTATTCAATTATTAAAGGATAACGATAAGGAAAGTATTATAAAAGAAAAATTTATTTCAAAAAAAGGAACTGTTATTTTCGATTATTTGTATCCCGATGAATATTTAATAAAAGTAATTTACGATAACAACAATAATAAGAAGTGGGATACAGGCGCTTATCTTAAGAAGATTCAGCCCGAAGAAGTTCTTTATAGAAGAGAGAAAATTAAAGTGCGGTCGAATTGGGATGTTGAAATTGATTTTAATATTAAAAAATAAATTTGTTTATTTGAGCCTAATATTGAAATTTTTATAAATAGAAAATCTTTAAGAATTAAATTTATATAGTAAATATAATCACTAATTAATAATAATTTATATGTCTGTATTATTAGAATTTGCCATGTTTCCGACCGATAAAGGCGAGAGTGTAAGTAGCGATGTAAGTGAAGTTATTGCAATGATACGAGATAGTGGAGTTAACTATAAATTATCGGCTATGGGAACAATAATTGAAACAGATACTTTAGCAGAAGCATTAGAGATTGTTCAAAAATCAAACGATATATTAGCGATTAATTCAAATAGAATTTATTCTTCAATTAAGTTAGATATTCGAAAAAATACAAAAAATCGTTTGGAAACGAAAATTCAATCTATTCAAAATAAAATTGGTGATGTTGCTAAATAGTATTGTAAAACTGTAATTTTAACACAACTACCAAAACATTAATGTAATTCCTAAAATAATTCAGAACAGATTATTAGATAGATATATTTTGAAATTAAAAAATCTAATTAATTAAAAAACACGAGCTTAAGTAATATTTGTTCGAATGAATAAACTAATTTGAATTATATCCGTAATACATATTTAAGCTAAAATATTATAATATATAAAAATTTTAAGAGCCTAAAATCATGAGAAAATTTTCCGCTATTCTATTAATGCTTTATTTAGTAATTGGTCAAGTAACTTTTGCTCAAAAAAGTATTAAATTAAAATCTGCAAGTATAAATAAAAACAGAGTTACAGAAAATAAAGCCAATAGTTTTCGTTTAACAACTAAAATTGCACAATTAAAATTTAATAAAGAAAAAACAGATAAAGGGAATTTCGAAACCTTATCAATAGATGGATTAAGCAAAACTTTTAACGAAGGGTATCCAAACTTACCTGTTATTAGTAAGCTTATAGAAATACCGATTGATGCCGAAGTAAAAGTAAAAATTATTAGCTACGACGAAGAGATAATTAAATTAAAAGATTATAATATTTCTGACAAGATTATGCCTTCGCAAGCTTCATTAGAGAAGAGTATTGATCCTTCAACAGTGGCGTTAAAAATTAATAAAAAAGTTTATCGGAACAATCAATATTATAAACAAAAGCTTGTTACTATTGAAGATGTTGGGATATTAAGAAATAAAAGATTCGGATATCTACAAATATCTCCTATTCAATATAATCCTGTAAAAAATGTAATTAAAGTATTAAATAATATTGTAGTTGATATTGAATTTGTTGTTTCGAATAAATTAAAAAGCAAGGTATCAAATAATCAATTTTATTCGCCATATTTCGAAAGCATTGCTTCAAAAACAATTAATTATATTTCAAGTACTAAGGAACTTATTAAGTCGGAGCCTGTAAAATATGTTATTATTTCAGATCCTATGTTTGAAGCTACTTTGCAGCCATTTATCGATTGGAAAATTAAAAAAGGTTTTAATGTAATTGTTGGATACACTAATGATGCAAGTATTGGAAATACAACTACTTCTATTAAAGCATATTTACAAGATTTGTACGAAAATTCTTCCGATAGTATTGCTCCAAGTTTTGTATTATTTGTTGGCGATATAGCTCAGATTCCTGCATTTGATGGAACATCGGGTTCTCATGTTTCCGATTTATATTACTGCGAATATACCGGCGACAAACTTCCCGAAGTATTTTACGGACGATTTTCTGCAGAAACAACCGATGAGTTACAGCATCAGATAGATAAGACTTTGGAAGTTGAAAAATACGAAATGCCCGATCCATCATACCTCGACAATGTTGTTCTTGTTGCAGGAGTTGATGCTGCAAATGCTCCTACATATGGAAATGGGGCAATAAATTATGCAAATAGTAATTATACTAATGCAGAAAATGGAATAACATCATATTCTTATTTATATAAAGATAATAGTGGTGTTATGCCATCTGATAGCTCCGCTGCATCTGCTTCAATTATTAGTAATATTAGTACCGGAGTTTCTTTGGCCAATTATACAGCGCATTGTAGTCCGAATGGTTGGTACGATCCTAGTTTTTCTATTAGCGATATTTCCGGAATGAATAATGAGCATATGTATCCTTTATTAATTGGAAATTGTTGCTTATCATCGAAATTTGATGATAACGATTGTTTTGCCGAAGAAATTGTATATGCTCAGAACGAAGGAGCAGTTGCTTATATTGGTGGCTCGAACAGTACTTATTGGGACGAAGATTATTGGTGGGGGGTTGGTTTAACATCGACAATCACAGCAAATCCTACATATGACGGTAGTGAGCTTGGTGCTTACGATAGAGCTTTCCATTCTCATGGCGAGGCAGAATCTGATTGGTTTGTTACGGCATCGCAAATGATTGTTGCAGGGAATCTTGCTGTCGAATCATCTACTTCTGATCGAAAAACATATTATTGGGAAATATATCACCTCATGGGCGATCCTTCTTTAACACCATATATTACTGTCCCTAGCGCAATTACAGCTTCGTATAATTCAAAGATTATTGTAGGTGAATCATCTTTTACTGTTAATACCGAGAAAAATGCATATGTTGCTTTGTCTAAAGATGGAGTTTTGTTAGATGCTAAAATTGCTGATGAGTCGGGAATTGTTATTCTTTCTTTTCCTGAATTAACTGAAGTAGGTGTTGCCGATATTGTTATTACAAAACAAAATAGAGCACCTGAGATATCTACTGTAGATATTATTCCATCTACAACACCATATGTAATTCTCGATTCGTACGTAATTAACGATGCTGCTGCAAATAATAATGACTTGGCTGATTTTGGGGAAATTGTAAATTTAGATGTTACTTTAAAGAATGTTTCAGAGTCTTACGATTCTTATAATCTTGAAACAGAATTAGCTGTTACCGATACAAATATTATTATTACCGATTCTATTGAGACTTTTGGGGATATTGATGCAAATGCCGATTCCACAATTGCCACAGCTTATGCTATTAGCATTAATAATGATATAGAAGATCAAAAAGTTATAAATTTTGAACTAGCAGTAACTGGCGACGATTCCGAATCAAATTCATATACGTGGAATTCAAATTTTAATATTACTGTTAATGCTCCGGTTTTAGAGATTGGCGAAATGATTATTGATGATGCTTCCGGTAACAGAGATGGTATTTTAGATCCCGGAGAAACAGCAACCGTAAACATATCAACAACTAATAGCGGTCATGCAGATATTACGAATGTAATAGGAAGTTTAACTATCGCAGACGGAAGTAGTCAATATTTAACTATTAATGACGGAACTTCCGATACTTATTCTTTAGTAACTAACGATACGGTAATTGCTAGTTTTACGGTAACTGCTGATATCAATACTCCAATTGAAACACTTGTAAATTTGAATGTAAATTTGAGCGGAGGAATAAATAATCAATATTCCGATACAATAGGGGAAGTTATTGTAATAGGAGAAATTCCGCGATATACAATAAATCAAGAAGGAACAGTTTCTTCTTGTATGGGATTCTTTTACGATTCGGGTAGCTCGTCTGCCAATTATAGCGATAACGAAGATTATATAATGACATTTACATCGCCTGACCTTGGGAAAAATATTAAAATTAATTTTTTAAATTTTGATGTTGAAGCTGAAGCATCATGTAATTTTGATAAATTAAGCATTTATAATGGAACTAGTGTTTCAGATAGATTAATAGGAGAATATTGCGGGACATCATCTCCGGGAGTGGTTTTGGCAAGTAATCCTGATGGAGCTTTAACGTTTAAATTTCATTCCGACGTGTCGGAAACAAGACCAGGGTGGGAAGCCGAAATGTCATGTGTTGAGGCTTACGAAGTTAAATTTGTAGTAAGTAGCGATAGCGGTTTTATTGCCGGAGCAACAGTTAACTTTAATGGAGAAGAAAGAGTAACTGATACTAATGGCGAATGTTTGTTTACTAATATAAATACTCAAAATGGAGTATCGTATACAATTATAAAGTCGGGATATTTTGATGTTACCTCGAGTCTTGATGTAATAAATCAAAATCTTATAGAAAATATTACATTAGAAGTTGCTAATTATGATGTAACATTTAATATAAAAGATGGTAAAAGTAATGCTTTTGAAGGTGTAAATGTCTTGTTTAATTCGAAAGAACAAGTAACTAATTCAGATGGTAGTACAACTTTTATGAATATTATTCCGGGGAAAAATCTCGATTATAGAATTACTAAAGATGGATTTAACGATAAAACCGGAAGTATTGATGTTGTCGATAATGATGTTTCGATAAATATTTCATTAACATCAACTGTTGGCTTTGAGTCTTTATCCGATTTGTCGATAAGTATATATCCAAATCCTACAAACGATAAATTCTTTATAGAAGGAAACAATATTATTAATGCTAATATTGAAATCCGAAATATTAGCGGTATGCTCATAGTATCTCGTAAGATAAGAAATACAAAAACAATGATTGATTTATCATCCGAAGCAAAAGGAATATATTTTATTAAAATTTACAATAACAGTAAGCAGGTAGTAGGGAAGATAATTGTTAAATAATGAAATTTTATATCGAACTAAGGTTATTATTTATTAAACAATAATGTATTATAAAAAAATATTTTATAATTTAGTGTAAACTAATAATTTAATATTATGAAGAAATTTAAATTTAGTATTATAGTTGTTGTTGCTTTTCTGTTTATT
>Ga0209633_10003166_pt1 | contig 15311 bp, 18 predicted proteins | sample Cruoilmetagenom1_FD_187290 | JGI IMG/M metagenome (GOLD analysis project Ga0209633, IMG submission 187290) | Oil polluted marine microbial communities from Coal Oil Point, Santa Barbara, California, USA - Sample 1 (SPAdes) (version 2) | ecosystem: Environmental > Aquatic > Marine > Oil seeps ... | reverse complement strand
TGTCGGCTCTTCCTCGCTATCACTCGGCGATGATACCCTTCTGAGTCCTTGTGCCCGAAAACGACAAAACCGCCCTTTGCAGGACGGTTTTTCATTTTCAGGCGCCGAGCGGACTCGAACCGCTGAATCATGGATTTGCAATCCACTCCCTTAACCGCTTGGGTACGGCGCCGTGTGGGGCAAAATATATCGAATTGAGAGAGGAAAGTCTACAATTCAGTGAAAAAATACTGAAAAGGATGGGTCGCGGAAATCAAATGGGCAGGTGTATAATTGAATTATGGGAACCAAGAGGGAAAAAGAAGAGCTTCAGGAGTTACAACGAATTGTTAGTGAAGCTGCTACAAAATTAAAATGTAGAATATTTCTATTCGGCTCCCGTGCTGCCGGAACTTCTCACCGAACTTCTGATTACGATCTTGGTATCAAGGGTCTTGATTCTCAGAACTTCAGGAAACTCAAGAGAAATATTCTCGATTATCATGAGGATAGTCGTATTCTTGTCGGTATTGATATTATCAATTTTGATACTGCGGATGATGATTTTCTCTCTGTTGCTATGAAGGATGCAATTGAATGGCCGATAAACTGACTCTTATCAGACAGAGCCTAAAGGATTCAGTCTCAGATTTTTCAATAAGCATTTTAATCGATATCAGCTTGTTTGATCCGCAGATCCAGGATGTCATCCGTAACGGCCAGATACAAAAATTTGAAGTTACAATGGAATTATTATGGAAATCACTGAAAGTCTTTTTATTTGAAATGCATGGGATAATTGCATCAAGTCCGAAACAGGTAATCAGAAGTGCCTTTGGTATAGATATACGTAATCAATTGAGTCATATTTACAAAAAATCCATGTTCGATGAGGTTTATCCGGAAGCAGTATCTTATGAATCGATTTTTACTATTGTTAGCGAAAGGATCTAAATAGACATCTTTTTGACAGCAATATGGGACTGAAATGGCCATAGTATTTTGGTATCAGCGTTCAGATAATTGTGAAGCCGATTGCCGGCTAGAACAGGAAATCCTCCGGCAGGGGATTGTAGTGTTCGTCTATGCCGTCGATGGTGGCATCTTCCGGAAGATTGAAGATTTCCATGATTTCCCGGTGGATTGATTCATTGTAATCATCACCATGGTAGATAACGTAGGACTCTTTCTCTAAGAGGTACACCACTCGACCCCGGGAGATGCTGTCGTATTCGTCTCTCATGTGGGGTGGGAGTTCTTCGAGTATTCCCCTTTTGCCCATAATGAACCAGGCGGCATAATGACCGGTGGCATAGTCGATGCTGATCCGGGTGTGAGCGGCTTTCGATCTGGGTGATGATTCGGCGTGGAACAATTTTCCTTCATGAATCCAGAAGATTCCAACTCTCGGTTCGTCCATTATTTCCCGTTGTTTTCGTCGATAATATATTGGTTTATCAGTTTCACAGCTTCCTGACTTTCTAATTGACCTGAAATTGCCAACCGGCCGATACGCTGGTATGCATCATAGAACCGGAGAACCAGAGGGTCCATGGGTATCTGCACAGCCTCTTTGTCAAAAGAAGTTCGGTTAATTCGCATGGCATCTTTTACAACAAGATTGGCGATATCCGCATCAGATGAACTGAGGGCTGCTGGTATTGCCGCATACTGGTATAGGGTGATATTCACTGTGCCTTCCGGCGGGGCACTTATTGGTAATTGACCTTCTTCAGAGCTGATCGGTTCGGTGGAGGAGGGCAGCCGGACGGCGGATGCCGCTGCAGCTGCGCTCAAGGTGGTTAAAGGGAGGTTTGTTACGATTAGACTGTTTTTCCGGGCAGAGGCGGCCCAATTGAAGAAGCCCTCCAAACCGGGGAGCAGCATACCGTTTGCATCGAAGAGGTTCGGATTTTCGGATAATAGAAAAAGCAGTGCCGCCTCGGGGGCATAGGCATCCACCGCCATGGGCAATCCGCTGCCCCGCCACCGGGAAACATTCTCTGTAATAGGACGATATTCGGCAAGCTGATTATCCAGGCGGAGTAGGTTGAACTGATCCAGGAGTAACAGGTGGGGGAGAGCTTCCGGCGGGGTATCTGTGAGTCTGTAGTCCGGGTGGGAAATATCTTTCCAGTTAACCTGGATATTTCTGAAAGCAAGGGCCGAGAGGAGGTCACTTTTAATATCCGGATTATCTACAGCAGACCAGATTGTAATCGTACCTGTATTAAGAGGAATCCCATTAATGGAGATGCGGTCGGGATTGGAGAAAATATTACGGCCGTAGTGAACTTCCCAGAGGCCCTGGTGATAGACAAGGCGGATTTCATCCCAGCTTTCGGGATCTTCCCAATAGACGCGGTTGGCGCCGGATTGTACTTCCATATAATCGACGGACTGCATCCAGGGATAGAGGGCTTGAAGAGGGATGATTGAGTTTTGAGCCTGAGCCAGGAGAGCGGTATCGTCCAGAACTGCGAGATTACGGCCGTTTAATGAGAGACTGAGAGTAAAAAGCTGGGCTGTGCTCAGGAGAAGTATGAGCCCTGAGAAAATCAGTAATCTGAAATGACTGCGGGAATCGAAGTATCGCATATCTTTATATCGGCGGGTGAATTGCATTAACTGAAAGTGAATGGTGTCAGTATTTTCGGGTGTTGTAGGGCTTAACATCGACAACCAGGGATATTGGTTTTATATTATTACCTATGAGTGATGCCGATTCAGAAGAAGATTTCAGGTGGAAACAACGATTTGTAAACTACAGAAAGGCGTTGAATCAGCTTCGAAATAATATTTTACTGTATCGGGAAAGACCCTTAAGTGACATTGAAAAACAGGGCTTAATCAAATCTTTTGAGTATACCCATGAATTGGCCTGGAATGTAATCAGAGATTATTTTTCATATCAGGGAAATATATCGATTATGGGTTCCAGAGATGCTTCACGTGAGGCCTTCGAGAAGGGGCTAGTCGAAGACGGCTACCTCTGGATGAAAATGATAACAAGCCGAAATGATTCAGTTCACTCGTATAACATCGAGACTGTTAAGAGAATTATAGAACTGATAGATAGTGAATACTTTGAAGCATTTGAACAGCTGGAAATCAAAATGAGAATGCTGTCAGGTGAGCAATAATGAAGTTCGGCCTGAAAAATCAGGATGTTGAGAAAATATGCGATGTTTTCTCAAATTATCCAGAAGTAAATGAGGCCATAATATACGGGTCTCGGGCAAAGGGAAACTATCGGAAGGGATCTGATATTGATTTAACATTGGTTGGGGTAGATGACTATTCCATAAAAGTGAAAATCGCATTGGACCTGGATAATCTTCTTCTTCCTTACAAACTTGACTTATCACTTTTCAGTCAGATAGATGATAGGGAGATGCTTAACCACATCAGGCGGGTGGGAACCGTTTTCTATAGACGTTCTGAGCTGCCGACAGCAGCAGCCACTTAAAGTACATTTCCCAGTATCACGACATTACGCTCTAATTCTTCAAGGAAAGCTTCCAGCTCTTTCCGGGTTGTGATGCCTCCGATGGAGATGCGGATCATGCCGGTGGCGATGGCTTTGGGCACTCTCATGGCAAGCATGGCTTTAGGCAGCTTCCCCTTTTTGTTATTGCTGCAGGCCGATCCAGTGGAAACTGAAAATCCGGATTCAGCGAGAACCCGGGCAAGCACCTCTCCGGGAATGGGCGGGAAGCTGACGGCGATAATCCCCGGGGCGTAGTTTTGTTGGGCATCGGCTGCGGTTTCTGCTGAAGTGAGCTGTCCCCGGATTTCAGGGACTATTTTCGCCCTGGCGGCCAGGGCGGGGCGGGTGATGAGTTCTTTTAGCAGCCAGGCGCCATTCTCCAGTACTTCATGGGATGGGCTGCCGTGTAATTCCAATGCCAGGGCTATGGCAACGGCTCCGGCGGTGTTTTCCGTGCCCGGGCGTACACCGTGTTCCTGTCCGCCGCCCCGGATAAAGGCTTCAAATTTGGGATTACGGTGATAAAGCAGGCCGATTCCCCGGGGTCCGCGGAATTTATGAGCGCTGAACGAGGCGGTATCAACATCAAGTTTGTCAAGGTTTACCGGGATTTTCCCTGCCGCCTGAACGAGGTCGGCATGGAAATGGATGGGGCGGCCGTTGGTTTTTTCATTCTGAAATCTTCGAACAGCGGCGATTATTTCTTCCAGAGGCTGGATGGCCCCGGTTTCGTTGTTCACTCCCATAACTGCAACCAGACGGGTGTCGGGGGTTTTCTCCAGGGCTTTGGTAATTTTGTCTGAAGAGATTCGACCATCCGGGCCTGGAGGGATTTCTTTGAGTTTCCAGCCCTGGGAACCGAGTATGACGGCAGTTTCGGCGACTGAGGGGTGCTCCAGACCGCTAACCAGCAGGGTGCCGGGTTCCCGGAGCAGCAGCTTTGAGAGAAGGACGATGGCGTTCGCTTCGGTTCCGCCGGAAGTAAAAGCCAGCTGCTCGGAGCGGCAGCCCAGAACGGCGGCAGATCGGGCTCTGGCATCTTCCAGGGCAGAGCGGGCCGCCTTGCCGGCGGGGTAGGGGGATGAGGGATTCCCCGAATATTCAACGGCGGCCCTGGCATAGGCCTCTATCACTTGGGGATCCGGTGGTGCTGTGGCGGCCCAATCGAGGTAGGTCATACAAAGAAATCTATGCTAATGAGTTAACTTCGTCTATCATTAAACTACAGATGAGACTCAAGGTGAACGAAATTAATGCTATCAAGAACGCTGTTGCACGTTATTTCTCTGCGGATGCCAGAGTGTACCTCTTCGGGTCTCGGGTTGATGATGAGAAAAAGGGAGGTGATATAGACCTCCTGGTGGAATCTGCACTTACCGGGGAGAAACTGCAGGAAGCCCGGTTAAACACAATGAGCCGTATACAGCTGGCCCTCGGGGATCAGAAAATAGACATTGTCGCCATGAAATCGGTAAAAAATCCGATAAGTCTAATACAGGCTGAAGCAGTACGGACAGGAAGGCAGTTATGAAGAGTATGGAAGCAGCTGAAAATACCATTAATTCGTCATTGATGGAATGTGATTCTCATCTTCGAAAGATGAATCTTGCCTTTGACAAACTTAGAACATCCATCCCCTTCAAGGAAGCAGATTTTCCACCTCGGGATGAGACTATATCGGCTCATCTGGATCAGTTTCTCTTTCGTTTCATCAAGATGCAGGATTCTATCGCTAAGCGCTTATTGCCTTCACTCTACCAGATTCTGGAAGACAATCAGGAACCCAGGCCTTTTCTGGATATTCTCAACCGTCTTGAGTCCCTGGATGTACTGGAATCAGTTGACACCTGGCAGTTTTTCAGAAATCTAAGGAATAATCTGGCTAATGATTACCCTGAAAGCCGGGAGCAGAACATCACGAATCTGAATATTCTTTTTCAACGGTGGCAGGAGTTTTCGGCTCTTTATCAGGGAATTAAAAAATACTGCCGGCAGCGTCTTTAGGAAATATTCTCATTCATCTCAGGCAGCTTCTTTTGACAATTCTGAGTAAACAGATAGAATATAAATATCGGAGATAGTATGAAAAACAGCTATACCGCAGTATTGAAGCAGTATGAAGACTCATGGATCGGATGGATTGAGGAGATTCCTGGTGTGAATTGTCAGGAACAGGATTACGACTCTCTTGTAAAAACTCTGCAAATTACGCTGAAAGAGGCTTTGGAGTTAAATAAACAGGATGCATTGGAAGCTGCCGGTAGTGAATATAGAGAATTATCAATTGCACCATGAAAAGGCTGGAATTACTTCGGCATTTACAAAAAAATGGATGTCAGTTATTACGTGAAGGGGCTCGTCATTCATGGTTGTATAATACTGATAACAATAAGAGGTCTGCAATTCCAAGACATTCTGAGATTAAGGATCTTCTTGCTAAAAAAATATGTAAAGATCTTGGTGTTGCTGTAATCAAAAAGTAACACCCGAATTGGAGTAGTATTTACAACCATGATGTTAAAATCCACAAAAATTCTGCTTTTTTCTCTCCTTGGAATTATCCTGATGGTAAAGATTCAATTAACCTCAAAATCTACAACCTCACTCGTAAGGTGATTGCTATTTCCGAGGTTGAATACTTATCCGCTCGGAAAAAGGAAGTGGTTCCCCACACTCATAGCTTTTTATTGACCTTCTGTATCGGACAGAGTCGTGGTATCTGGTATAATTACTGGTATCGATGTTGAAAGAACTAATTCTGCAACCCCGGCCTTCCCGTGAAATAAATGGATTAATCCGTTATGAATGCCTTCTGAAAAAAGTCGACGGTGGTGTTAGTACTGGTAAGAGTCTGCTGTGGTTTGAGTACAGCGATGAATGTGAGTTGTCATCTTGGAAAGACAGTGATCAGTTTCTTCTGGCTGTGCTGATGGATGGTATGAAAGAACAGAGGAATATCCGGGTTAAAGGCGCTGTATCTCTGTCATTGCTGAGAAACCTGCATGAGTTTCAGCTCTACTGGAGCAGTATGCTTCCGGATATATACAGCCTGGTTGAAATCGATCCAGAGAATACCATTATCCGGAAAAAGGTGAATGAAAATGCCATCTGCGCTTTTTCCGGCGGTATCGATTCCTCCTTCTCGATATGGCAGCATTCTCAAATTGATGTCCGATGGAGGCTGCAAAACATTACGATGGCAGTAATGGTACATGGTTTTGATGTACCCCTAAGTGAACATGAGTCATTCCATCGCCTGTTTCAGCGCTGGAAGCATCCCCTGGAAATGCGCGGTGTTCAGCTGGTTTCGGTTAGAACCAATTTCCGGGAAGTTTCTACAGCCTCCTGGGAACATACCCATGGTACAGCCATTGCCGCCGGACTCAACCGTTATAAAACCATTGCGGGGAATGCCCTCATTGGAAGTACTGAACCTTTTTACAACCAGATGGGAATCTGGGGATCTAACTCTTTCAGCGATCATCTGCTCGGTTCATCCGATTTTTCATTTATCCATGATGGCGCCGCTTATCGAAGACTTGATAAAGTACGGTATCTCTGTCGGTGGCCGGATGGATTGGAAAACCTTCAGGTATGCTATGAAGGGAAAAACCGTGATGAAAATTGCGGCATATGTGAGAAATGTGTCCGGACGCAGATGACATTTAAAATTCAGAAACTCAGGATCCCCGATATCTTTTCAACTGTCAGGAATATGAAAGTCTCCTTGTGGTGTATCAGGCTGAAATCCTGGCCATTATTCTGTGAATGGAATCAGATGCGGCAGTATGTCATTAGCCACCGTCAATATCGCTTGATACTACCAATCTACCGGCTGATACTTCTCAGCCGCCTCCATCTGTGCTGCAGACGTATGAAAAGGAGTCTGAAATCTCTTTTCTATCCGAAATAACACTGAGTGTCATCATTCCAGTTTACAATGCGGAGCGTTATCTCGATGAATGTCTCGCGTCGGTTATGGTTCAGGATGTTGAAGGCATGGAAGTTGTTGTGGTTGATGACGGTTCCACAGATGCAAGTCCGGTTATATGTGATAAATGGGCGGCAGAATATGGGAATCTGACGGTGTACCACCGTTCCAATTCAGGGATCGGTCCGGCTAGAAATTTCGGTATTGATCGAGTCAGGGGAGCATTGATTGCATTTGTGGATGCTGACGACCTGCTTCATCCCGATATGTACCGTACCATGATGAATGCCATGAGGCTGACGGATGCCGATATTGTCGAGTGCGGAATCGCTGAATTCGGCGAAAGCATTTCTCTGGTATCTCCACCAGGCGTCAGCTTTGTTCTGAAAAGCGGAAGGGACATCCTGCTGAACACAGAAACCCGTAATATAGTTGTTTGGAATAAAATCTATAGGGGAGAACTCTGGAATGACATCAGGTTCCCTTCAGGTAAAATTCATGAAGATGATTTTATCTTTTTCAGAATTTATTATGTCGCCAGAAACATCCTTCAATTAGGTGAATCATTCTATCGATACCGCCGGCATTCAGAAAGCATAACTGGTAAAAAATTCAACCATGGCAGACTCAACCTCCTGGAGGCTCGAGTCCATCAGGTGCGTTACTTCCGCCGTCGGAAAGATCCCAAATTACTCAGTATTTCCAAAATAAACTGGTATTGGTCGTTGATAGGACTTATTAAACTCTGCCTGGATAACGGCCGCTACCTTCGGGGCGCTGCATTAAGTTTACAGCTCGTTTTCAGAGCGAGTTGGATACTCACTGCTGATCATAAACCCATTTTTCTGCAGATTTTAAAACTCCTGAGTAATCTGCTGAACAGCAGGGAAGGAACTTTTTTCAGCTCAGTATCAGATCTTCTGGGGAATATGAGAACACAGTTCAAGAAGCAGCAGTACCTTCGTTACCTCAAGACAGGGAAAAGCCATGTACCAGGACCGTGCATCTTTTCACTGCTTGAAGCATCTCACGGCAACTTGGGAGACCATGCAATTATTATCGGCCAGAATGAACTTCTGGCATCTGCTTTGCCCGATTATAGACACTTCTCAATACTTCATCGTGAACTGGATGATTTTATAAATTTCGGCCGTCAGCAAGTTAATGACAACGACCTGATTGTTCTTCCCGGCGGAGGAAATATGGGTGATACATATTTATCTGAAGAAGTCTCCAGAAGGAAAATCATCCAGGAATTTCCTGGAAACACTATTATTTCCTTTCCACAGTCAGTTTATTTCAGTGATACGGAACAGGGCATGAATGAACTGCACAGGACTGTTAAAGTTTACTCTGCTCATAAAAGACTGCATCTGTTTACCCGGGATTCTCAAAGCATGGACTTCCTGCTTAAAAACCTCCCGGATACGGTTATTGACCTATTCCCTGATACGGCGCTGTTCCTGAATGCTAACAAATCTGCTCACAGGAAAGGTGTTCTTCTCTGCCTGAGGAATGATAAGGAAGGAGTACTTACAACACAAAATAAAATTTCAATCCTTGAAAGACTGGATTCTCTCGGAATCTCCTTCACACTGACGGACAACCACCTGGGCCGTGACATCAAAGCTTCTGAACGTCGGGAAGTTGTCTTTAATCAGATAGAGCTGTTCGGCGGGTCGAAACTGGTTATCACAGATCGTCTCCACGGGATGATTTTTTCCATATTGACCGGAACTCCCTGTATCGCCATTGACAATTCAAATCATAAAATTGAAGCTTTCTACAACAGCTATACCAGGAAGGCTGGAGTTCGTCTCTACAGGACAGGAGAAACAGATCTCCTGCTTCATGATTTAAAAAGCCTTATTCATGGTAAAATTGAATTGTCCTCCCCGGATTTTTCAGATTATTTCAGTTATCTGATAACTTTAATCCGGCATCTGGCTGAAAAGGACTGAAGATGAAAAAAGCTTTAATACATATTGGTTCTTCGAAAACCGGTTCAACATCAATACAGCGTGCACTATCATTCCGGGAATATGATTCTGCTGTTAGTTTCCCGATTTTTGAATGCTGGGAACAACATAATCCGCTTCTCCTGTCATACTATAGCCGTGAAAACTGGACCGATAATTATGTATGTAAATTCTGGAATTACAGTGATTCCAATGCTGAGAAATGGACCCAAGGCTATAGAAAAAGATGGCTCCATGCAATCAGGAATGCCGGGAGTACCATCGTTTCTTCAGAGATGATGTTTAACTATAACAATGAAGCCATACTCCGTTTTAAACAGGATTTTATTGATTCGGGTTACGATGAGTTTCTGGTGGTTGTCTATATCAGGAGACCTTCAGATCATTATCGAACTCTTGTTCCGCAGCTTTTACAGAATCATATTAATTATGTCTTACCTGATCATTATAATTACAACATCAAAGACAGTTTGTTGAACTGGTCAAAAGCATTCCCGGGTTCTGTTGAATGCAGAAAATACGAGTCAATAAAAGATGATCGCTTCAATGTTGTCGATGATTTTTTCGATATAGCTGATTCCTTTTTCTCCGTCGAGCTGGACAGGTCGAATATATCAATTATATCCAATCCCACCCTCCCAGTTGAAGCCCTAATTCTCAGTCATCAGTTCAGAACATATCTTGGCATCAAGGATTTACAGGGAATTAACCGGCAGTATGAAAAATTTCTTATTAAATGTAGAAACGTGTTAGAAAAGAAAAATATTCAATTCACCAGGCCTGAGCTGAAGCAGAAAGTCGCCTTCTATGTTGATTACAGGCACCGCAGGGATATTGAATACCTCATTGATGAGTACGGACTTGATGTACAGGACTGGCTGGTTGATAGGAAGGACTTGGATGTTCCGGGGTTTGACAGAAAAGACTTCCTCTCAATTCTGACAGGTTATTCACCCGAAGCTTTGGATAAATTGACATTCCTGCTTTTTCAGAAGTTCATAGAACCGGATTATACTCTGAAACGCCTTCTAGGCAGATATCTTCGGAAAAAAGTATGGCAGTTTCGTAAATTCCTGAAAACTTTCATTATGATGAATTTTGGGCGTTGATTTTTTTCAGTTTAACTCTTTCCGGAATTATATGAATGTACTGAAGAGCCTTCCACAGGTATTTGAGCAGCTGCAATAGCACAGCAAATTCAGGAAACAAACAAAAGCTGATAGCATAATATTCTACTTTTTTATCAATCCGGATTGTCTGTAAATAATTCCTGCGTTTTTTCTCAGGGATGGAACACCAGAATCGGCGAATTTTATACCTGAACAGGGGAGAATATGCTGCCAGGTGGTTAAGGTGGATATGCCTCAGCTTTATGTGGAACCGTTGGAAGAAGATGCTCCACATTTGCTCACTGTTTTTCGGTAGGATGATATCATTCATGATGAAACTGAAAGTGTCGGTAACAGACCATAATGAAGGATGATTTCTGGCTGTTAACTGACCCTTTCTCCTGCGGTATTGAACATGGTAATCGGCAACAAACGATAAAAATTCAGCCGCTACTAGTATTTTCAGGAAGAAATACAGATCTTCTGTGAAATCAGTCGGGCAGAATGCTACACCGGTAATACAAGCTCTTCTGAATACCAGCCGCCAAGGGGCAAAAGGTAGCAGCATCGCCTGATAACGGGAATCATCATCAAGATGGATATCGTTACCGAAATCAGATTTGTATTCCTGGATTCGGTATTCCTCTCCGTCGCTCCATTGCTTCTCCCCGTTGAAAAAAACGGCAGATATGTATATTACATCCGGGTGGTCAGAAATTTTTTCAAAAATTGATAAAACAAGATTCTCTTCAATTCTATCATCACCGTCAAAGAACCAGATGTATTCACCTTCTGCAAAGCGCATAGCCTCATTCCTGGTTGCCCCCGGTCCCTGGTTCTTCTCCCAGTGAAGGAATCTGATGACTTCCGGAAAACGATTCGTATAATCTTCGGCAATTGAAGTTGTTTCATCGGTGGATGTATCGTCGAAGAGTATTATTTCAACAGCTTTTCCAGTGTTAGCAATTCCTGTTAATAAACTGTCCAGACATTCGGTAAGCCACGGTGCTACGTTGTATAGGGGTATGATGATACTAAGGAGTTGCTTTTCATTCATCAGCATTTGCCTTCATATTATACTCCCTCGAAAATATCTGCATCTAAGTTTTCTTGCATTGAATCATATATAGTGATAGATTGCTTTATATGATTGAAAATACCTGCTGTCCTGCTGAGCTTATTGATACCTATGCTCAGAAACTCAAAGTCTGCGGCCATCCTCTGCGTCTGAAGATTCTCTGCCTCATTGAAAAGCAGGACGCTTGTGTCTCCGATCTATGGCAGTGCCTGGAGCAGCCTCAACCGGTAATCAGTCAGCATCTAGCTGTTCTCAAAGATAAGGGAATCGTTGAGTCCTCAACTGAAGGTAACCGCCGTATCTACCGTATCAGCGACGAGTTTGTCAGGAATATTATCAGTAAATTTTAAAATTCCTTGCTTTGATGAATTAAATAACATATCTGACAAAAGCGTTTGTCCATCAGCCTCAAAGTTTTGTCAAAGATTCAACAACAGTTCCTTCCTCGCTTTCCGATAAACCGCAGGGTCGGTATTATAGGTTTTAAAATCCGTGAAGCACATCGATACAATTCGCTTATAAGCATCGATATCATTATCCTTCATCATTTCCAGAAGCCGGTAATCATCCATACCAATGCGGCCGGCTTCCCAGCGGGTTGTTGAAAGAAGTAATCCGTTCTCCCCGGGGAATACGACAAAACCGTCACCGAAGGGTCTGCGGATCAGACTGTCCTCGGATCCGGAAAGTTCCCCCTCCCAGATGTTCTGATTCTTCCTCCAGCTGTCAAGGTCCCATCGCAGATAACCCTTCGTGCCGAATTTTGAAGAACCCCATCCGATGTAGACACTGCGAAGACGTTCCTGATCCATGGTCCGGTTGAGCCAGGGGCCGCCGGGAACCATGCATCCATAGGTCCACACCTCTTCACCTTCATCCATCCTTCCGGAAAAAAAATTATAATTACTCTGGAAATCTGAAACCAGCGGAATCCAGATATTGACTACTCCAACCAGCGGTTTTCGGGTTTTTATCGCATCAAGAATCCTGACTCCGGGCATTGCCCGGCGAATCTGAGCGGCCGTCCACTGATAACTTCCTGAATGTTTGGAAAGAGGCTCATCCAGAACATGCTGCAGCCAGACCTCCAGACTGCCCCTTTCAAGCAGAAAATCGTACAAAGGCCCATAGGCTTCTGCGATAAGCTCTGTCGCTTCGTCAGTATAAGTCTCATAGCCGGAAAATTTGAGAACAATATCTTTCTTCAGAAACGCCGAGCCCCGTCCTGCCGGTGGCGGGCCTTCAAACATGAGAAAACCAATTTTCTCAGCCAGGGACATGAAACGGTCGAGCCTCCGGGCGTTCAGTCGCTGTTGTCCTTCAACGTTGTCAAATATGATACTCTCATGAATCTTTGCGACATTCTGTCCCCCCTCCCGCATGAACTTAAGATGTGATTCCATGAGCCGCCACCAATCCTCATCGAACCGTCTGGAAAAGCCTTCCTGCGGACCGCGGAACCAGTTCGTATAGTACAGCTCATTTCCCTCTCCTTCCGGCAGTACAACTGAATGCACATTCAAAATCCAGGACAGTTCTCCGATAAGCTTCCCTGAAGCGCCACGAACGGTGATTTCCGTATGTACCGCGCCGAAATCTGAATCAGCTTCAATTCGCCTCTTGAGAAAAAAGGCGTATACTTTTTTCCCGCTGAAGATACCGGGGGATGAGGGCTTTAACACCTCGTAAACTGAAAACGGAGCATTCCGGATAATATACTTGTTGTCAAATCCGATATTCTTCTCGGTCATGCCGAAGTAGCCTGTGTTCTGCAGTACCGGGATGTCCTGAAGTTCAAAAAATTCAATACTTTCAGTTTTATCACCCGAAAGGCTTATTCTAAACTCCTCATCAGCATCAGAAACCCTAACTATAAGAATGACAGATCCTGCTGCATTCTTCGGTATGTCGGTGATGAACTCATCAGCCCCTGAGGACACATCTGTATCGGGATACAGGGAAGCGAGGGGATCGAAGAGTGCCGCCGCAGCACATTCGGCAGTCTCCCCATCGGCATAGGGATAGTTGAAGCTGTCGGTTGCGCATGAACTGAGAAGCAGCATAATGAACATGGCCCCGCTGTATTTCATGATGAATATCCTCAACAATCAATATAACCCATTTAGAAGTTTTAATTTTCATGGCCGTCAGCACTTCCACCGTGCTTTAATGTGATTATGCTTAAAATCGCATTCGTCAATCCAATGTCAGTGGATAATCTGGCGCTCTATGACGTTTCTCTTCTAAAATCCATGCTCCAGGACAAATCTGAATTGCTGATCAGATACTATGGAAATGAAGATATAAATGCTGATATCCCCCGGGCCGTGAATTTCAAAGGAATATATCGTTACCGAAAATACTGCACTCCGGTCAAGGGCCTAAGCTACCTGATCAGCCAGATAAAACTTATCAGCGAATTGATTCGATTCTTCCCTGATATTGTTCATATACAATGGCCGAAAATACCGATACTCGACAATTTTGTATGGCGTCTTCTGAAATGGAAACTCCCTTCCGCGTTGTTCATTCATACCTCTCATAATCCTCTGCCTCACGATGCTCCACCTGTTTCGGCATTGTGCTGGAAGCCGTTTTATCGTTTGATGGATGGTATCATTGTGCATCACCGTTATTCTGCAGATGCACTTGTCCGTGATTTTCCGGTATCCGTAGATAAAATTTCCGTGATACCCCATGGCCCTTTGAGGTTTCCTGTTGACAGGGAATCCCTTGAATCCCGGGTTCAGGATATACGGCTGCGTATCGGAGGAGGGCAGCTCCCTTCCAAACCCATTGTTATGTTTCTCGGATACCTTCGACCCTACAAGGGTCCGGACCTGTTCCTGGAAGCCGTTAGCGGCCTTGGTGTCCGGCAGCTGGCTCACTACGTCATTGTGGGATCTGGTAGGCTACCGTACCGGCTGAAGGGAGAGGATGTGAGCCATGTCACCCGGGTCAACGAGAAATTCAGACTGGATGATTTTCTTTGCTACCTCAATGCCGCCGATCTGATTGTGATGCCCTATAGGAGTATCTCCCAGAGTGGACTGCTGATGACCGCCGTAAGCGAAGGTGTCCCGGTACTGGTTTCCGACAGGGGAGGTATGCCTGATGTCGTCCGGAGGCATAATGCAGGCTGGATACTTGAATCCACGGGCATACCCTCATTGAGATTATCTCTGAAGAAACTCCTGCTCAACCCGTCGGTACTGTACGCGGCGAGGCGGTCCATGGATAAAGCTACCCTCAGGGAGCTGGCCCAAGAATGGGATGAAATCGGATCAGAGACAACGGGATTCTACAAGAGCATCCATGATTCTGCCGGGAAGGGTGGTAATTCAGGAATCTGAATCTAAGCCCAGCATCTCCACGCAGATATCCACTGGTTGATGAGCCGTGTCTATAACATACTCCGCCCTGTCTGGTTCTTCATAAGGGGCGCTCACCCCGGTGAAATCCGGTATTTCTCCGGCCAGGGCCTTCTTATATAAACCTTTGGGATCCCGCTTGATGCACTCATCAATACCACACTGCACATGGACTTCATTGAACCGGCCCTCGGGAAACAGTCCCCGGACAAAATCCCTCAATGCCCGGGTGGGAGAGATGAAGCAGCATAGAACGATAATGCCTGCATTGTACATCAGCCGGGCCACATGTCCGATGCGCCGGATATTTTCCTCCCGGTCTTCGGAGCTGAATCCGAGATCGCCGTTCAATCCATGGCGGACATTATCCCCGT